>ERZ778021.1969-NODE-1969-length-20614-cov-4.526144_pt1 | contig 20614 bp, 12 predicted proteins | sample MGYA00375751_ERZ778021 | MGnify/ENA primary metagenome ERZ778021 (study PRJEB29350, sample SAMN05389814) | bioreactor metagenome | isolation source: Thiocyanate stock bioreactor | place: South Africa: University of Cape Town | collected 2013-08-29 ... | reverse complement strand
ATATCAGGCTGTATAAGTCGCTGAAGAAAAAGGGCTGATATACTTTATAAGGGGTGGACTTATGCATTGTAAAAAGTGCGGACTAAGGCTGGCGAAGGAAACCATGTCTTGTCCTGCATGCAGCCAGGTTCATCAGGCTGTTATACAATACCGATCGGAACAGCCGGTTTATCATCCGTCCCATCTCAATGATAGAAACAGAAACAAGGCAATTGCTTCACTGGGATTGGGACTTTCGGGCCTCCTTACCTGGCTCATTCCCTTGGGGGGCTTTGGTACTTCCATAATCGGATTTGTCATGGGAATCAAGGGGTTAAACTCCTCTTTCAAAAGCGGTGCAATTGCCGGAATCGTGTTGAACACTTTGTTTTTTGCACTTTCGTTTGTATGGTTTATGATGGTTCTTGACATGGTATTATCGGTTGTTCTCAAGAATATTCTTGACAGTTGAAAGGGATGACGGTATGTTTGGTGAGCTGTTTCAAAAGCTGAAAAAGAGTGTTTATGCGGTGAGTCCTCTTGACTATATGTCGTCTGCAGACAAAACAGAGCCGTTTATGGCCGTGGTGAAGGAACAAGTAAGTGTTTTATCGGTTCATAACAACATCGGCGACGTGCTTTGCGTCCTCCCGGACACAAGGGGCTTCCGTGTTAAAATATCCGGCGATATCCCCGGAACCAAGGTTGATGTGGGAGACAGGGAAGCAGGGACCATTGAGCTGACTGCCAACATTGGACGGGTAAAGCTGAACTGAACCCTGCCGCCAATGGAGGCGATATCATACTCACTCAAGGATAGCGAATGTGGTCTTATCAAATCAGAAAATGCATCAAAACCATTCGGCAGATAATAAACCCGGTGATTTAAAGAGCGGCACGATGCATGAGGAAATAGAAAGCAAAGACAGAATATTTGACCCCCTATGTTTTCATCACCCGATGAAGAAACCATAGGGGGTCAAATATTCATTTTTTTGATAAATACAACAAAACCTGACCATAAAAATTGTACTTTTTATAAATAAAATAACTTGATTATTAAAAAGAATTGATATATAATGGGTAGACATACGCTTTTGCGAAATGTATCAGAATTGCTGATAATGTTTTAGTTCTGTAGAGGAAAAACCGTCAATTTAACAAAATTTATCTATGCATTATGCAATGTTCTACTTGTATTTACAGTACAAAAATATTATAATAAGCTAAATAACGTCAAAATTCAAAATCATTGGGATAGTCCGACAGAATGGATTGACTCAATTGCAAATGTGCTGGTTGATTTGCTGTATTTTTTAAATAACTGGCATTGTGCCACAGATCAACACATCGGCGCAGTGCCGATGTGAATTGAGTTTTCGGTGAATTTTTATAAGTGTCTGAAAGAGTGAGTGAAATGAAAAATCAAGTACCACAGAAACAGGGGCTTTACAACCCTGAGTTTGAACACGATGCCTGCGGCATCGGCTTTGTTGCAAATATCAAGGGGGAAAAGTCCAATAAAATTCTGCACCAGTCACTGTCTGTGTTGAAAAACCTCAATCACAGAGGCGGCGTGGGCAGCGAGCCGAATTCAGGAGACGGTGCGGGTATTCTGCTTCAACTGCCCCATGCTTTTTTTGTAAAAGCCACGGATGGCAGCAATATTTCTTTGCCCGGCGAGGGCGATTATGGCACAGGACTGATTTCTTTACCCCATGACAGCGAAATCCGCACTAAAATCGAAAAGATTTTGGAGGACATCGTTACAGCGGAAGGACAAACCCTTCTTGGCTGGCGTGATGTTCCCGTTGATTTTACAAGCTTAGGAAAAACCGCCAAGGACAGCATGCCCTATCTGCGCCAGATTTTTATCGGCAGAAACGGCGTGGAGGCCGGTATCGCATTTGAACGTAAATTATACATCATCCGCAGAATGGCGGAGTTATCCATACATAAATCCTTTTCAAATGAGCGCTTTTATGTGGCAAGCCTTTCTTCCAAAACCATTGTGTACAAAGGAATGCTGACCTCTGACCAGGTGGAAGAATTCTATCTTGATTTACAGGATGAAGCCGTGGAAACCGCTCTCGCCCTGGTTCACTCCCGTTACAGCACCAACACCTTCCCCAGCTGGGAAAGAGCGCACCCCAACCGCTATATCATACATAACGGCGAAATCAACACTCTGCGCGGCAACGTGAATTTCATGAACGCCCGGGAATCCATGTTCAAAACCGATGCCTTCGGCGCAGAGCTTGAGAATGTTCTTCCGGTAATCCATCCCGACGGAAGCGACTCTGCCATGTTTGACGACTGTGTTGAATTTCTTATGCTCTCCGGCATGCCTCTGGAAAACGTCATGATGATGATGATTCCCGAACCCTGGGCAAACCACGAAAGCATGAGTGACGATAAAAAAGCATTTTATGAGTTCAACAGCTGCCTCATGGAGCCCTGGGACGGTCCTGCGGCCATGGGCTTTACCGACGGCTCCCGTATCGGTGCGGTGCTGGACCGTAACGGTCTGCGCCCTTCCAGATATTATGTCACCTCCGATGATTTGGTGGTACTGTCTTCCGAAGTGGGCGTTTTAGAATTCGAGCCGGAAAAGATCATCAAAAAAGAACGTCTCCACCCCGGCAGAATGCTCCTCATTGACACCGAAAAGGGTGAGATCATAAGCGACGAGGATTTGAAAACCAAAACCGCCGCCGAGCACCCCTATCGTGAGTGGATCAAAAACAACATGGTCGAACTGAAAGACCTGCCGGATGCCGGGGAAACCATTGACAGCTATGATGAGTTTGTAAAGCTGCAAAAGGCTTTCGGATATACCTATGAAGATATGAGAATGGTGCTTGCACCCATGGCCAAGGACGGGGTCGACCCCATTGGCGCAATGGGCAACGATGCGCCTTTGGCTGTGCTTTCCCAAAAGCCGCAGCTGTTATATTCCTATTTCAAACAGCTTTTCGCCCAGGTTACCAATCCGCCCATTGATGCGCTGCGGGAGACGATTGTCACCTCCTCCATCATGCTGTTGGGTTCGGAGGGCAACTTGCTCGATCCCAATCCGGGAAGCTGCCGCCGTGTTAAAATTGATTCTCCCATCATTACAAACGGCGATTTAAAAAAGCTGCAGACTGTGAGTCTGCCGGGATTGCAGTCCCTCACTCTGCCCATCTTGTTTGAAGCCGCCCGTGACGGCAAGGGCATGGAGGAAGCACTGGAAACCCTCTTTACAACAGCAGAAAACGCCGTTTTGGACGGCACCAATCTATTGATTTTGTCCGACCGGGGTATCACCGAAACCATGGCGCCTATCCCTGCCATGCTGGCTGTGGGCGGTCTCCATCACCACCTGATCCGAAAGGGCATCCGAACCCGTGCCAGCATTGTGCTGGAATCGGGCGAACCGAGAGAGGTTCACCATTTTGCTTGTCTGATCGGCTTCGGCGCCTCCGCCATCAATCCCTATCTCGCAATGGAATCCATCCGCAACCTCATTGAGGATGGCACACTGGAAAACCTCAGCGAGAAGGATGCGTTCTATCATTACATCAAAGCCGCCAACAAGGGCGTCATCAAAATCCTTTCCAAAATGGGGATTTCCACCATACAAAGCTATCTGGGCGCACAGATTTTTGAGGCTGTCGGTCTTGACAGCGCTGTGATCGAGAAATATTTTGCCTCCACGCCGTCACCCGTTGGCGGCATGGGTATTGACGATGTTGCCAAAGAAGCTCTGCTACGTCACAATACCGCATTCAGCTGTCTGGACGATGAGCTGGAAAGCGACGGACTGTATCAGTACCGCACCAACGGTGAACAGCATCTCTTCAACCCGGAAACCATCGGCAAGCTGCAACAAGCATGCCGTGAAGGGGATTATAAACAATTCAAAGAATATTCAGGCATGCTTTATAACGATAAAATGAAACTGACCTTACGTGGTTTGATGAAATTCAAGAAAACACAGACGCCTGTTTCCATTGATGAGGTTGAGTCTGTTGAGTCCATCTGCCGCCGCTTTAAAACCGGCGCAATGTCCTTCGGCTCCATCAGCCGTGAGGCACACGAAGCACTGGCGATTGCCATGAACCGCATCGGCGGCAAGAGCAACACCGGCGAGGGCGGTGAAGATCCGGCCAGATTTACGCCGGACGAAAACGGCGATTCCCGCTGCAGTGCCATTAAGCAGGTTGCTTCCGGCCGTTTCGGCGTTACCGGAGAATATCTCATCAACGCAAAAGAAATCCAAATCAAAATGGCGCAGGGCGCAAAGCCGGGCGAAGGCGGACAGCTGCCGGGCAGAAAAGTCTATCCGTGGGTTGCGAAGGTTCGTTATTCTACCCCCGGCGTCGGACTGATTTCCCCGCCCCCCCACCATGATATTTATTCCATCGAGGATTTAAAAGAATTGATCTATGACCTGAAAAACGCCAACCCCGGTGCGAGAATCAGCGTGAAGCTGGTTTCTGAAGCAGGTGTGGGCACCATTGCCGCCGGCGTTGCCAAGGGGCTGGCCGATGTGATTCTCATCAGCGGTTATGACGGCGGAACAGGCGCGTCGCCCAGAACCAGTATCATGCATGCCGGTCTTCCCTGGGAGCTCGGGCTTGCCGAAACCCACCAGACATTGGTGCTCAATGATTTAAGAAGCCGTATCGTACTGGAAACCGACGGCAAGCTGATGACAGGTCGTGATGTTGCAGTCGCTGCGCTGCTGGGTGCCGAAGAATTCGGCTTCTCCACCGCTCCGCTGGTCCCCCTCGGCTGTGTCATGATGCGTGTATGTAACCTTGATACCTGCCCCGTGGGCATCGCCACCCAAAACCCGAAGCTTCGCGGCAAATTCGCAGGGGATCCTCAATATGTGGTCAACTTTATGCGTTTTGTGGCCAGCGAGCTGCGTGAAATCATGGCAGAGCTTGGATTTAAAACAATTAACGAAATGGTCGGTCGTTCCGATTTGTTGGAGTCTGACGCAGAGAACGCCCATTGGAAGGCAAAAAACATTGACCTATCCTCCATTCTTTACAAACCAAACGCAAATAACGACGGGCTGCTGTGCAACACCATGAAACAGGATCATGAGCTGCACAAAACCCTTGACAATACCACCATTCTGCCTCTGTGTAAGAATGCGGTCGAAACCGGCGAAAAGGTCGTTGCCGAGGTTAAAATCTGCAACACCGACCGTGCCGCTTGTACCATTCTGAGTAGTGAGATTTCTAAAAAATACGGTTCCGCCGGTTTGCCGGAGGATACCATAACCCTGAACTTTACAGGAACCACCGGTCAAAGCTTCGGTGCATTCGCACCGCTGGGCTTAACCATGAAGCTCCGGGGCGATGCCAACGACTATGTGGGAAAAGGAATGTGCGGGGCGAAGCTGATGGTCAGTCCGCCGGAGGGCTCCGGCTTTGCCGCTGAGGATAATATCATCGTCGGCAACGTCGCATTCTACGGTGCCACCAAAGGTGAGGCCTACATCAACGGCGTGGCTGGCGAACGATTCTGTGTTCGTAACAGCGGCGTGACGGCGGTCGTAGAAGGCGTGGGCGACCACGGCTGTGAATATATGACCGGCGGCCGGGTGGTCGTTCTCGGACCCACAGGCCGTAACTTTGCGGCGGGTATGTCCGGCGGTGTGGCGTACATTTATGATGAAGACGGCAGCTTCAAAACCCGTTTGAACACAGAAATGGTTGCGCTGGAAACCCTAGAGGAAAAGCATATTGCAGAGCTGAAGGAACTGATTGAAAAACACAGCGCCTATACCGGCAGCAAAAAAGCGGCAGGAATCCTGGCGAGCTGGGAAGCCTCCCTTCCCAAATTCGTTCTGGTTATGCCGAAGGACTATAAGAGAATGATGATATCGATCGAAAAAGCACTTTCTGACGGGTACACCGGCGACGATGCTTTGATGGCCGCTTTCGGAGCCAACAACAGTGATTCATCCCGCGTAAGCGGTAACTAAGGGGGTTATTAATATGGCGAAACCAACAGGTTTTATGGAATATGACAGAGAAATATCACCCGACCGTTTACCGCTAACGCGTATTTGCGACTGGGATGAATTCCACACACACTTTGACCCGGAACAGCAGCGCACCCAAAGTGCCCGCTGTATGGACTGCGGAACGCCCTTCTGCCATTCGGGTCTGTTAATCGGAGGTGCCGCTTCCGGCTGTCCAATCAACAACCTCATTCCGGAGTGGAACGAGCTGATTTACAAAGGCAGATGGGACAAAGCCTTCAAACGACTGATGAAAACGAACAATTTTCCGGAATTCACCGGCAGAGTTTGCCCCGCCCCCTGTGAGGGTGCCTGCACTCTGAGCATCATTGAACCGGCAGTCACCATCAAAAACGACGAATGCTCCATCATTGAATATGCCTTTGAGCAAGGCTGGGTTGTGCCCTGTCCGCCCAAGACCCGTACCGGCAAGCATGTGGCGGTCATCGGCTCCGGTCCTTCCGGTCTTGCCGCTGCCGACGAGCTGAACAAATTCGGGCACAATGTGACGGTCTTTGAGCGTGCCGACAGAATCGGCGGATTACTTATGTATGGCATTCCCAACATGAAGCTTGACAAAAGTATCATTGACCGCCGGATAGATATCATGAAGGCAGAAGGCATTGTGTTTAAAACCGGTGTGAATGTGGGCCAAGATATTACAACAGATGAATTGCAAAAGGAATTTGACGCCGTTGTGATTTGCACAGGTGCCACAAAACCCCGTGATCTGGTTTGTGAAGGACGGGACGCAAAGGGGATTTACTTTGCGGTGGACTTTTTAAGCCGGAACACAAAGAGCCTTTTGGATTCAAAATTAGAAGACGGCAATTTTATTTCTGCGAAGGATAAAAACGTCATTGTAATCGGCGGCGGCGATACGGGAACCGACTGTGTGGCAACCTCCGTCCGCCACGGCTGCAAGAGTGTTGTCCAGTTTGAAATCATGCCCCAACCCCCGGTGGAACGGGCAAGGAATAATCCCTGGCCCGAATGGCCCAAGATACTGCGCACCGATTATGGGCAGGAGGAAGCTGCTGCCGTGTTCGGCAGGGATCCTCGTGAATATTGTGTCATGACCAAGAAGATTGAAGCCGACGAAAACGGAAATGCAGTTCAGATCCATACCGTACAGGTAGAATGGAAAAACGTTGACGGTCGTTTTATCCCTGTTGAGATCCCGGGTACCGAACAGGTTCGCCCTGCCGATCTGGTGTTGATCGCCATGGGATTTACAGGACCGGAGGATGCCCTGATCGAGCAGTTCGGTCTCAACCGTGATGCCCGCTCCAACATTGACGCAGCATATGGTTCATTCACCACCAATGTGGACGGGGTATTCGCCGCCGGTGATGCAAGACGCGGGCAAAGCCTGATTGTCTGGGCAATCAATGAGGGCAGAAATGCCGCCAAAACCTGTGACAGCTACTTGAAAACGAAGTAGCTCCACGCAGATATTGTTACAGAAATGAAAAGGACCCGATTGACGAGCGTCAATCGGGTCCTTTTGTGCAACTGCACAGAAATATATGGAGAAATAGACATTGTTACAATAAAACTGAAGGTATGTATTCATATCAAGGACAAATGTATGTGCATATGACACAAAACAAGTCGAAATAACCATAGAATATTTTGCCAGTATAGAGAAACAGGGGAAAGCCTATTGACAAAGAAAAGGTTGTGCCATATAATATACAAATAAAATACAATATTACGACAATGATGTTGTTCTCCGTCATGGGGAACAACATTTTATTTTGTGACGATGTGGTCAAATCTTTTTTAGGTTTGACCATTTTTGTTTAATAGTCATTTGGAGGAGTTAGCAATGAAAAAACTTGAGATCATTATCCGACCGGATAAGCTGGAAACCCTGAAGGAAATTCTTGATGAATGCGGCTGCGGCGGAATGACCATTATGGCAGTCATGGGCTGCGGACAGCAAAAGGGCAGTGTAAATCAAATCAAGAACATGAAGGTCAACATCAACCTGCTGCCGAAAATTCAGGTCAATGCGGTGATTAAAGACGAACAGGTAGAAAACACTTTGCTAGAAATCAACACCAAAATATCCTCGGGAACCGTAGGTGACGGTAAGGTGTTTGTGTACGATGTGGACGATGCCATGAGAATTCGAACCGGTGAGCGCGGCGGAAAGGCAATTTAACGGATCACAAGAAGCGAGTGGAACATTGCTTTTATGCGCTAAACTGGAGGAGGGCGTCGTTATGAAACCAATGGTGGAAATAACAAATGTAAACAAATATTACGGCGATAACCATGTGGTAAAGGATGTGTCGTTTTCTATTTTTGACGGGGAGTTTCTGACTATGCTGGGACCGTCGGGATGCGGAAAAACAACAACTTTACGTATGATTGCAGGGTTTGAAGAACCCACAAACGGCAGTATATTGGTAGGCGGCGAGAATGTATCGGACAAAGAACCATTTGAGCGGGACGTCAACACAGTGTTTCAGAGCTACGCACTGTTCCCCCATAAAACCATTTATGACAACATTGCCTTCGGGTTGAAGATGAAAAAGGTTAAAAAAGAAGAAATCAAAGAGCGGGTTACCGAAATGCTTAGTCTGGTGCAGCTGGAAGGGTTTGAGAAGAGAATGCCCAGCCAGCTTTCGGGGGGACAAAAACAGCGTGTGGCAATCGCGAGAGCGCTCATTAACCGCCCCAAGGTTTTGCTGCTCGACGAGCCCCTGGGTGCACTGGATCTGAAGCTTCGCAAGCAAATGCAGATTGAACTGAAACGGCTGCAAAAAAAGCTTGGAATCACCTTTGTATATGTCACCCACGACCAGGAGGAAGCACTTACGATGAGTGACCGTATTGCTGTTATGAACGGTGGAATTTTAGAACAGCTGGGTACACCGGATGAAATCTATGAAAAGCCGAAATCAAAATTCGTGGCCGATTTTATCGGCGAATCGAATGTATTTGAAGCAAGAGTGGAGGAAGTCCAAAAGGGTGCATTGTCACTACGCACAGAAACCGGGACAGTCACGGCGAAAAACGATGCCTGTGTGCAAAACGAAATTGTCTATATTTCTGTCAGACCGGAAAAGCTACAATTTTCCGAAAAAGAAGTAGAAGGCTTTCATCTGACCGGCGTAGTGAAGGAGCATATTTATGTAGGCTCCTTCATCCGGAGCATTGTAGTGCTGCAAAACGGGTTTGAAGTGAAGCTGAACCGTCTGGCCGGCAGCGACCTGCCGCCGGTCGCCTCGGTCACCAATCTGTATTGGGAAAAAGAGCATGCGGTGGTCATGCATTCCAGACAGCATCAAATTTTCTCGCTGATTGATAATGTAGATTTGGGGGAACATTATGAAACTGAAACAGCGCTTTAAAAAAAGCTTGCCGAAACTCGTAACCGTATCCCCGGTCAGCATTTGGCTTCTCATATTAATTGCGATCCCGCTTGTTTATGTTCTGGTCATCAGCTTTGCTTCAAGAAGCCCGAGCGGCGGCATCGAGTTTGCATTTACATTGGAAAACTACGGAAAGCTGGCCAGTGCGGACTATTTAAAAATTTACGGGCAGTCCATTCTGATTGCCTTTTTTACAACCGTCATCAGCATTTTTATCAGCTACCCCTTTGCCTATCATATGGCAAACAGCTCTAAGACCAAGAGAACCATTCTGATGCTTTTGGTCATTGTGCCTTTTTGGACGAATTCACTGATCCGACTATATGGCTGGAAAACCATTTTAGGGACAGAGGGGGTTCTGAATAATTTGTTGATGGACGCACATATCATCAAGGAGCCGCTGAATATGCTGTTTACCACACCTGCGGTGGTTCTCGGGATGTGTTATACATTGCTTCCTTTTATGATTTTGCCCCTGTATGCATCCATCGAAAAGCTGGACCGCGCCCTTTTGGAGGCGGCAAGTGATTTAGGAGCAAAACGCATTCATTCCTTTTTCCATGTAACCCTGCCCTTGACCTCTCCGGGTATCTTTGCAGGTTCCATCATGGTGTTTATTCCTGCGCTGGGCTATTTCTTTGTTTCCGATTTATTGGGCGGCGGCAACACCATGCTCATCGGAAACCTCATAAAAAATCAGTTCAACACATCACAGAACTGGCCTTTGGGCGCAGCTTTGTCGATTGTTTTGATCATAGTAACATTGATACTGGTCAAGATTTATACGAAAGTAGGCGGTAAAATCGACGATTTGGGGGTGGCATAAATGAAACAGGCAAAAGAAAAAATCATAAAAGCACTGGGCAAAATCCATGCGGGTCTGATTTTATTGTTCTTGTATCTGCCGATCATGGTTGTGGTTGTTTTTTCATTTAACACATCGAAACGAAACATTGTGTTTCAGGGCTTCACACTGGAGTGGTATGGAAAAATCTTTGAAAATCAAAGACTGCTGGAATCCTTTAAAAACACCATCATTGTTGCACTGACCAGCACGGTTATCACAACCGTCATCGGGACCATCGGCGCCATTGGTTTGTATAAATACAAATTCAAAGGCAAGGGTGTTGTGGATGCGCTGATGTACATACCGGTTGTGATCCCGGAAATCATTTTGGGAATCGCACTGCTCAGTATTTTTGCCATAATGAAAATGCCCCTCGGAATTCTCACCTTAATCATTGCCCACGTAACGTTCAGTATCCCGTTTGTTGTGTTTACGGTAAGGGCAAGACTGAACGGCTTTGATCCTTCCATTGAAGAAGCAGCCATGGATTTGGGAGCAGGCAGAATCCGTACCTTTTTTGAGGTGACGCTGCCCTGTATCATGCCGGGCGTGTTGGCAGGCGCCATGCTTGCGCTGACGCTGTCCATGGACGATGTAATCATCAGCTTTTTCACAACGGGTCCTACCAGCACGACGCTCCCCATGCAGATTTATTCCATGGTTCGTTCCGGCGTGTCCCCGGATGTAAATGCGCTGTCTACGCTCATTTTGGTTGGCACCATTGCTGTGGTGGTTATCACCCAGGGCGGGCTTTTCTCTCTGATTAAAACCAAAATAACAAAAAAGAAGATTTGAGTGAGTCTCAAGCTTTATTATGAAAGGATTTGGTTCTACGATGAAAAAAACGATAAAACTAATGTGCTTATTGCTGGTCTTTGTGATGACCATAACACTGTTCAGCGGCTGCGGAAAAAGTGAAGAAACGAAAACAGAAGGAGTTCTGAACTTTTTCAACTGGACGGAATACATGCCGGAATCGGTGTTAACAGCCTTTGAAAAGGAATATAAAATCAAGGTGAATTATACCACCTATTCCTCTAATGAAGAAATGCTGAACAAAATAAAAACAGGTGAAAAGGGCATGTATGACCTGACCATAGCCAGCGATTACATGGTGGATACCATGCGTACAACAGGGCTTCTTGAAAAGTTCGACAATACCGTGGTCACCAACATTGGAAACATAGACCCCCAGTACACGAAAATGTATTTCGATGAAACGGGTGAATATGCGGTTCCTTATATGATTTCCAATGCAATTTTATGTTACAATAAAGCAAAGATCCCCGGCGGGATCAAATCCATCAACGATATTTTTGACAGCAAATACAAAAATTCTATCGTGATGCTGGACGATATCAGAATGGTGATGGGTCTTTCGGCACTGTCCCTGGGTTATTCCGTCAACGAAACCGACCCGGCCAAGGTTGCCAAAATGAAGGATAAACTGGTATCCTTAAAACCAAACATCAAGCTGTTTGACAGCGATTCTCCCAAAACCTCCATGATCAGCGGCGAAACCTCCATCGGCTTTATGTGGTGCGCCGAGGTTGCCCTTGCCATGGCGGAAAACCCAGACATCGTTCCCGTCTATCCCGAAGAAGGCATTTCTCTCATGATTGATAACTTTGTGATTCCGGCAGGGGCAAAGAACAAGAAAAACGCAGAGTTGTTTATTAACTTCATTTTGCGTCCTGAAATCAGCAAAATGGTATCGGCAGAATATCCCTACGTCAACCCCAACAAGGCTGCCTATGACATATTACCCGATTCTTATAAAAACAACCCCGCCAGCAACCCGCCGGCAGAAGCCCTGAAAAAAGGTCAGCTTGTCAAGAATCTGGGCGACAATGCAAAGCTGTATGACGACGTCTGGACAGAATTCAAAAACAGCTGATAGGGAGGGTTATCATGAGTGATATTAAAAAAATGTATCTAGACGGACAGTGGGTACTCTCTTCGTCGGGAGAGACCCGCACCGTGGTCAACCCGGCCAACGGAGAAATCATTGCCACGGTCACGGAAGGCACGGCCGACGATGTGAAGACCGCCGTTGCCGCCGCCAAGCGTGCCTTTTACAAGGACGGCTGGCAGGATGTGACCGCAGGAGAACGGGCGGAATATTTGTTTCGGCTGGCGGCAAAAATTGAAGAAAATGCAGAAGAACTGGCATTGCTGGAAGTCAGGGACAACGGCAAGCCCCTGCGGGAAACCGAATATGATGTGGCAGATACGGCCGCTTGTTTTAAATACTATGCGGGCATTGCCACCAAGCCCCACGGGCAGACCTACGACGTGCCCGATAAGGATATGCAGACCATGGTGGTGCGGGAGCCCATTGGCGTATGCGGTCAGATTGTCCCATGGAACTATCCGCTATTAATGGCGGCATGGAAGATGGCGCCTGCCTTGGCGGCCGGCAATACCGTTGTGTTCAAGCCCTCCGAAATCACGCCCCTGTCCGCCGTCCGTCTGTTTGAGCTGATGGAGGAAACGGGTTTCCCCAAAGGGGTTGTCAACCTCGTGTTGGGAGCCGGGGCGACCGTGGGCAACGAAATCGCATCCAATATGGATGTGGATAAAATTGCATTCACCGGCGGCACCAAAACCGGCAGAAGCATCATGGCGGCAGCCACAGGAAACTTGAAAAACATTTCACTGGAGCTGGGCGGAAAATCACCCAACATCGTGTTTGCCGACGCCGATTTTGACACTGCCATCGACTATGCCCTGTTCGGCATTTTCTGCAACCAAGGTCAGGTTTGCTCCGCCGGTTCACGGCTGATTTTACAGGACACCATCTATGATCAATTCTTAGAACGGCTCACAGAACGTGCCAATCAAATTGTGGTGGGCAGCGGAGAGGATCCAGACAGCGAAATGGGACCCATGATTAGTGAAGCCCATATGGAAAAGGTATTGTCCTACATTGAAATCGGCAAAGAAGAAGGCGCAACCCTCCTTTGCGGCGGGTACCGTCTGACCGAAAACGGGTTAGATAAGGGCTATTATATCAAGCCGACGATTTTCAAGGATGTTACGCCCGACATGAGAATCGTAAAAGAAGAGATCTTTGGTCCTGTTTTGGTGGTGCAGAAATTCAGCACCGAGGCCGAAGCCATTGAAATCGCCAACGACACGGTTTATGGTCTCGCCGGCGGTGTGTTTACCGTGGACGGTGCCAAGGCGCTGCGGGTCATCAAAAAGCTGCGCGCCGGGATCACCTGGATCAATTCTTTTAATCCCACCTTCAACGAAGCCCCCTGGGGCGGCTACAAGCAAAGCGGCATCGGCAGAGAGCTGGGCACCTTCGGTTTTGAAGAATATACCGAGGTCAAGCAAATCAACATCAATCTGAACCCGTCCCCCATCGGATGGTTCAAATAAGCCACAACAAAAAATAAATAGGAGTGTTACAATGTGTAAAAGCCAAACAAAAAAAGAACTGGAAAAGGTATTGGGCTACATCGAGTCTGCAGAACTGAAGGACGAAGACAAGAAGCAAATTGAGGCGGACGCCATCGAAAACTACAATACCTTTGTCAATCCCGGCTGGTTAAAGTACAGAAAATCCGTATCCACAAATGCCGCCTTCATTGAATGGATGGATCACGATCAGTATTTCTATGACGTGAACGGCGAAGAGTTTATCGACTGTTTGGGTGGCTTCGGAATCTACATGTGCGGTCACAGAAACCCGGAAATTTTAAAATACGTTTCTGCACAGCTTAACCGTCAGGCGCTGCACAGCCAGGAGCTTTTGGATCCTTTGAGAGGATATTTGGCAAAGGTCATGTCGGAAATCACGCCGGGTGACTTACAATACTGTTTCTTTACCAACGGCGGCGCAGAAGCCGTTGAAATGGCACTCAAGCTTGCCCGTATCGCAACGGGGGGCAGATATATCATTTCCGCCATTGACGGGTTCCACGGGAAATCCATGGGCGCTGTATCCGTGGGCGGCAAAAGCACCTACAGAACCCCCTATATCCCCATGGTGCAGCAGGTTCAGCATGTCCAGTACGGAAACGCAGAGGATATCCGTAAGGCGGTTGATAACCTCTTTCATGTGGGAGAAAAGGTCGCTGCGGTTATTTTAGAACCCATTCAGGGGGAAGCGGGCATCATCATGCCGCCGGCGGGCTACCTGAAAGAAGTGCGCGCCATATGCGATGAATACGGCGTGTGCCTGATTTTTGATGAAATCCAGACCGGAATGGGAAGAACAGGCACCATGTTCCGCTGTGAAGCAGAGGAAGTCGTCCCGGATATTCTGACCTATGGCAAAGCCTTCGGCGGCGGTATCATGCCCATTACGGGTATCATCGCCCGCCCGCATCTTTGGATTGAGGAACTCCAGGAAAACCCCTGGCTGCTGGGCTCGCCCACCTTTGGGGGCAACCCTCTTGCCTGTTCCGCCGCTCTTGCGACCATCCATTATATGTTAGAGAATGATATCCCCAAACAGGCAAAGGAAAAAGGGGAGTATCTAATCGCGGGACTGAAAAAGCTGCAGGAAAAGCATCCTGTGATTTTACAGGATATCAGAGGTCTTGGTTTGATGATTGGTGTGGAGTTCCCTGAGTCTCATATGGGATATTCCGTTGCCAAGGGCATGTTTGCCAGAAGGGTCATGACGGCGGGTACCCTCGTCAACGCTAAAACCATCCGTTTCGAACCGGCCGCTACCATTTCCTATGACCAGCTGGAAACGGTTCTATCCCGTTTTGACGAAGCACTGACCGACACGGAAAAGGAATTTTCTCTATAGATAGATTCGTTTGATTCATACCCTCATTCTGTTTTGGAAAACCCGGCATCGAATTTCGATGCCGGGTTTTCCATTTTTTAATATTGCGGTCAAGAAAGGAACAAAATCCGCCAAAGCACAAACTGAAAACACAACGCTATCGCATCAATGAAATGACATAAAACATAAAAATTTAAATATAAATGTTTTTAATTGACAATTTATAGTTAATATGGTAATATATCCTTGTAATATAATTACAGAGGAGGTTTATCATGAAAAAATTTATAGCACTTGTCCTGGCTCTTGCCCTGGTTTTTTGCATGCAAATCACAACTCTGGCAGCACAGGTAACGGAACTCTACAGCTCCGAGATGTGGGCAACGGTATCCTCTAATAACGTTTCGGAATTCTACATGGATTCGAGAAATGTGTATGAAGGAGAAATCGTCACCAATAACGGTGCGGATTATTCGTTGGCTATCAAAAGCTTTTCTTCCGATGATGCCAGCTACATCAAAACCTTCAGCGGACTTCAGCAGAATACATACTACACTGTGTATACGCTCGTAAAAAGCGATGTCATCATAAACGGGAAAATCCCGTTCAGCATAAAGGTAATCAATGGAGGAACCACCATTGCCACAAGCATCGATGCCAGAGCGTCAGTCAATGAGTGGAAGGAAGTCAGTATCGGGTTTTACACCGGCAGTTCCACCAGCGTTCAGATCAAGCTGAATTCCACGCCCAACCAAGCAGCAACCGTCTGGATTGACAACATTGAACTGAACAAGACTACCCCTTACCGGGTGCTTTGTCTTGAAATCCGCAGCATTACCTTTACCAATTCTGACACACAAACACAATATGTAACGACTGTTCCGGCCGGTCAGAAAATCATGAACGGAGGCGGTGACAGTACCTGGAGCAACTCGAATTTCGATTATACCATGGAACAGATCACAGATAAAAAAGCACCTACGAATACGGATGTCTTGGTGCTTAACAACGTGACCTGTGAGGCATCACTGTCCGGCACAAGTGTGTTTAATGTCTCATATCCCAATTTGGTCAGCCCCAATTCTTCATGTTCCACCACCATACAAAATGCAATGAGCACCGGAAATTATGATTTTGTATATACCTTCCTTCCCTTCGTAACCGATGCAAATGTTAAGTTTCAAAATGTTACACGCAACATCTACCTGGGGGTATACATGGGTGTTTATACACCCGCCGGTGTATCGGTGTCCCACGGACAGAGAGGTGACGGGAATGTCGGATATGCGTATATCGGACGGGAATGCTTCCAGTCCGTAGCCAACGTTGCTTGCACAAATACTACCGAAGCCTCCGTTCCCCTGGACGGAATCCTTCATGAATTTCATCACTATTTCGGCGGTATCAACGGTACCATGAATGTACCTGCACCAAACATTGATGAGATGGATAAGGCAGCATATACGGCGACCATGGGAACAGCACCCTACATACAGCCGTTTGTAGAACCATATGGATATACCAACAATTATGATCGATATTATGACGCTCTGCGCCGTTCCGGCAGCAGTCTGCTTCGTTTCCTTTGGAAATACCAATGGTATTCCGACGTCTACAACGGAAACGTCCCCTTTAAAAGTACCGATAACGGCACTTTGATTAATACCTATGGATACAGTGCAAGAGCGCTTTTGAAGCCGGACGTGACCCGGACCTATTATATGAAAGCTCTTTGCGGTGTGGAAGACGGCATCTACAATATCCGCAACCATAACTCGAACCTGAGCTTGGACTCCACAATAACCAGCACCTTCAATTGCCCGCCGGGCTATACCACGCTGACCCAGCAGAATTACAGCGGGATCAAACAGCTGTGGAGATTTAAGTTTATATCCGGGTATTATGAAATCATTCCCCAATCGGATATCAGCAAACGGCTGACATACAATTCCATGGTGATGAGTATGGCATCCAGCGGAAATGACAATCAAAAATGGATCATATCCTGTCTGACGGACGGCTCCTTTAAAATTTCACCCAAGAATTATCCGGAAAGAGTCATTGAAGTGATGAATGCCTCAACCCAGCCGGACGGTGCCGTTCAAATCCTGAATTATGGCGGTTATGCCTGTCAGAGCTGGAATCTGATTGCCAACAGACCGGTGAATGACGGCATCTATGACATGCGCAACTACAAGTCCGGTCTCAGCCTTGACTCGGTCACCACCACAACCATCTGGTGTCCGGCCGGTATGTCCACGCTGACCCAACAGAGCTACACCGGCATCAACCAGCTGTGGAAATTCCAGTACAAAGAAGGCTATTATGAGATTATCCCACAGTCGGATTCGACCAAGCGTTTGTCCTATGTATCCATGGTTAATGCAGTAACGGCAAACGGCAGCGATACCCAAAAATGGATTGTTATGAAACTGGCCAACAATTCTGTGATTATTGCACCCAAAAACTATCCCGCCAGATCACTGGAGGTTATGAACGCATGGATGTTGCCCGCCGGTGTCCAGTGCATTCTATACGGTGGTTATGACTGCCAAAGCTGGAATCTAATCGAGAACAAACCGGTTCAAAACGGAATTTACAAGATCGAAAACAAAAATTCTGAATTGAATCTGGATTCTGTGATTACAACTATAGCGGGATGCCCGGAAGGCACGACAACACTGACCCAACAGATCTACAGCGGGCTCAATCAGCTGTGGCGATTCCAATATAAAAACGGTTATTATGAGATCATACCATTGTCAAGCGACGCAAAGCGACTGTCCTACGGGACTACGGTCAATATCGCAAATGCAGACAATAGTGACAGTCAAAAATGGATGATCTGGGCAGATACAAACGGCAATACCATCCTTGCGCCTAAAAACAATCCAATAGGCGCTCTGGAAGTGATGAATGCGTCGACTTTACCGGACGGAGTACAGTGTGCCACATACGGCAGCAATCTGCATCAAAAATGGAATCTTGTGATGAACAGACCTGTAGCTGACGGGACCTATAACATTCGCAACTATAATTCAAACCTGAATGTGGATTCTGTTATTACCACCACGTTTAACTGTCCGACCGGAACTTCTGCTCTGACCCAGCAAAGCTACAGCGGAATCAATCAGATATGGCGAGTGACAATGACCAATGAAGGTTATTATGAAATCACTCCCATTTCAGACATAACCAAGCGTTTGACCAACACACCCACAATCAATATTGCACCGGCGGATGGAAGTGATAGCCAAAAATGGCTGGTAATGAGATTGTCCGACGGAACTATGATGATATCACCAAAGAAATTCCCGGGAAATTCTCTTGAGATTATGAACGCATGGCTTTATGCGGGCGGTGGATTACAAGCCATTCCCTATGGCGGATATCCCTGTCAAAAATGGAACTTTGTCGAAAACAGACCGGTTTCTGATGGAATTTACAAGCTTCAGAATGAAAATTCGGGATTGCTTCTGGATTCTATAATCACAACGAGCTTCAACTGTCCCGAAGGGGCTTCCACACTGACCCAGCAAAGCTACAGCGGCCTCAATCAGCTGTGGCGTTTCCAATATAAAAACGGCTATTATGAAATTATCCCCATGACTAATGATACAAAGCGACTGTCCTATGCTTCCATGATCAATGTTGCCAATGCGGACAACAGTGACAGCCAGAAATGGTTCATCTGGAGACACACAAACGGAAATGTGATCATCGCACCAAAAAACAATCCGACCAAGGCGTTGGAGGTGATGAACGCGTCCATGTCTCCCACAGGAGTTCAGAACCTTTCCTATGGGGGATATGCCTGCCAAAGATGGAACCTTGTCCAGAATATTCCGGTGGAAAATGGAACCTACAGCGTTCGAAACGTTAACTCGAATCTGAGCCTGGATTCTGTCCTAACCACCACGTTTAATTGTCCGGCCGGAACCTCTGCCTTGACTCAGCAGAGCTTCAGCGGCGTCAATCAGGGTTGGGATATAGAAATGACCGAGGATGGTTATTACCTATTTATTCCTCTGTCAGACACAAGCAAACGACTGACAAACACGCCCACAATCAACATTGCTGCCGCAGATGACAGCAACAACCAAAAATGGCTGGTATACCAGCTGCCGGACGGCAACATGATGATTTCTCCCAAAAGCCTTCCCGGTTATTCTCTTGAGGTTATGAACGCAATGCCCACTGCCGGTGCAGGAATCCAAGCCATTCCCTATGGCGGTTATCCCTGTCAGAAATGGTATTTTGTAGCGTATTGATTCTCCATTGAAACCGATACCGCCCGGTATCGGTTTTTTTGTTGCAGAATAAAATTGACTGATAACCGTCATACTCTTCCGATCATCGTGCTATTTGTCAATCAAATCTGGTTTGAAGGGAGACAGCTGGCAACCGATAAACTAGGATCGGGTTTCACCATTCGCATTTTGTTCTGCATCCTGTTTGAACTGATGGTGGGCATTGTTATTTGGGCAAAAAGATAAAGATGAGTTTGTGTGTTTGGACAAACGGAAACCGGCACCGAGTAACCTCGGTGCCGGTTTTGGGTTGTTGATTCAGTTAAGAGCGATAGAAACGTCTTTTCATAGACCGTTGAATGAAAGTTAAGAAATCGCAATACCGCCGCTGACAATTGCGGAAGTGGTATTGATCAGGGATATTCCGCTTGCCGTGGTGGAAAACACAAGCATAACGCGGGTGCCTGCGGGTATGGAAGCCGACAGATTTCCTGTGTATCCATATACGGACTGTCCTGTAGAGATAATGCCTGTTAAGGAAGGAGCCAATGTTACGACCGCTCCGCTAACAGGTGTGAAAGATGAAGCTTCTGGACCGGCGGTGTAAAGCTGAGCTGTAACCGTAACGCTCGTGCCAATCAGCATCATTGCTGTTGTTGTGGTCATATAGGCAGAAATAGAGTTAACTACGCCATCACGCGGCATCACAAATGCAGCCACAGGACCCGAAGGATAAATTGAACCGCCGGTAGCTGTGACGGCAGTGGCCGAACCAAAGCCGATGGCCGATGAGGTTCCGGGAAATCCGCCTGCTATGGTTGTCATCGAAATCGCTGTGCCGGAAGAAAACGGGATAATGCTGGCTGCACCTGCGCCGGCAGGACCGGTTGCACCGGTGTCGCCCTTATCACCTTTATCACCTTTATCACCCTTGTCGCCTTGAGCTCCCTGCGGACCAATTGCGCCGGTTGCACCGTTTGCACCTGGTAAGCCTTGCGGACCTTGTGCGCCTGTTGTACCCATTGGTCCAACAGGTCCCATGGGTCCTGTTGCTCCCGAAGGGCCGGGTGCACCGGTGTCACCTTTCGAACCTTGAATACCCTGCGGACCAATTGCGCCGGTTGCGCCGGTTGCACCGTTCGCGCCTGGTAAGCCTTGCGGACCTTGTGCGCCAGTTGTACCCATTGGTCCAACTGGTCCCATGGGTCCTGTTGGGCCGGGTGCACCGGTGTCACCTTTCGGACCTTGAATACCCTGTGGACCTTGGGGACCGGTTGGACCAGCCAATCCTTCCGCTCCCATTGGTCCCATTGCACCTTGGATTCCCTGGGGACCTTGAGGACCAACTGCGCCGACTGCGCCTGTCGCACCCGTGGC
>ERZ778021.1967-NODE-1967-length-20627-cov-4.321311_pt1 | contig 20627 bp, 17 predicted proteins | sample MGYA00375751_ERZ778021 | MGnify/ENA primary metagenome ERZ778021 (study PRJEB29350, sample SAMN05389814) | bioreactor metagenome | isolation source: Thiocyanate stock bioreactor | place: South Africa: University of Cape Town | collected 2013-08-29 ... | reverse complement strand
TGCCTCCAAAAGACAGCCTTGAATCTGATTTACTCAACTCTGGGAATCCCAAGAGTCCACACTTCCTAGGGGGATGGGCGGCGGATGGCCGCCGCTCGCATGCCGGGCATCGGCCATGATAGTGTCTTGCGCGGGTCGCGGGGACGGTATGGACGAACCATGCCGCGCCCCGCCCGGATGACGAAGGAACGGAAATGGCGCTGGCGCTGACTGCGGCCGACCGGGCGATGCTGGAGGGGGAGGCAGGCGAAGCTGCCGCCTTCGCCATGCGCATCCTTGCCGCCTTCGCCGGGTCGGTCGGAGCCGCCTCGCTTCTCGACATTTCGCGCGCCCATATAGACGGCTGCCTCTATCACGGGCGGGTCAGCCTCGACTTCGTCGAGCGGCTGGCGGCCGGCGGCGGCAAGGTGCGCGTGCCCACCACGCTCAATGTCGGCTCGCTCGACCTCATCCACCCCGAGATCATGCGCGTAAGCGCCGAGGAGCGGGCGCCGGCAAGGCGGTTGATGCAGGCGCATGAGGAACTGGGCTGCCAGCCCTCCTTCACCTGCGCGCCCTACCAGACCCTGTTCCGGCCGGCCTTCGGCGAGCAGATCGCCTGGGGCGAATCCAATGCCATCGTCTTCGCCAATTCGGTCATCGGCGCGCGCACCAACCGCTATGGCGACTTCATCGACCTGTGCTGCGCCGTCACCGGCCGCGCGCCGGCCTGGGGCCTGCATCTAGACGAGAACCGGAGGGGACGGGTGCTGTTCCGGCTCGCCGGCTTTCCCGCCTCGCAGGAGCCCGCCGATACGCTCTACGTCGCTGTCGGGCTGATCGTCGGGGAGCGCGCCGGCGAGCGGGTGCCGGTCATCGAGGGGTTGCCGCCGCCGCGCGACGAGGACCAGTTGAAGGCGCTGGGCGCGGCTGCCGCCTCCACCGGCGCGGTGGCGCTGTTCCACGCCGTCGGCATCACGCCGGAGGCACGGACGCTTGCCGGCGCGTTCGGCGGCCGCGCGCCGAAAGAGGCGATCGCGATCACCCCGCAGGACGCCGCCATGGCGCTCGCCCGGCTTTCCGCCGTGCCGGACGGCTCCGCCATCAGCGCCGTCTGCCTTGGCACCCCGCACTTCTCGCGCGCCGAATGGCGCCGCCTGCTCGCCCTGCTGCGGCAGGCAGGGACGGCAAGCCGGGTGCCGATCTACGTCAATACGGGCCGCGCCACGCTGGCCGAACTGGAGCGGGAGGGCGAACTGCGCGATGCCGGGGCCTTCAACCTCGTGCCGGTGGCGGACACCTGCACCTACGTCACCGCCATCCTGAACAGGCTGGACGGAGCGGTGATGACCAATTCCGGCAAATGGGCACATTACGCGCCGGGCAATATCGGCGTCGAGGTGGCCTTCGGCGCGCTGGAGGACTGCGTGGCCTCCGCGGCGGCCGGCCGGGTCGTGCGCGCGCCATGATCCGCGCCGCCAGACCCTATGCGCCAGGCGCGGCGGAGGGCGTCGCCCTGGTGCTTTCCCGGGAACTGAGCTTCTGGGGCGGGCTGGATGCCGCCACCGGCCGCATCATCGACCATTCGCATCCGGACCTCGGCAAGGAGATGGCCGGCCGCATCCTGGTCATGCCCGGCGGGCGCGGTTCCTCTTCCTCGTCCTCGGTGCTTGCCGAGGCGATCCGGCTTGGCACCGGCCCGGCCGGCATCGTGCTGGCGCGCCCCGATCCGATCATCACGGTCGGCGCGCTGGTGGCCGCATCGCTCTATGGCCTGCCATGCCCGGTGGTGGTCTGCCCGATCGACGGCATCGCCACGGGAGACCGCCTCAGGATCAGCTCCCAAAAGGACGCCGCGACGCTGGAATGGCCGGCCGGCCCGCATGTTGACTAGTTTCGGCGTGCCTCGCTACCTTCTCGATGCATGCGCTGCCGGCATTCGCGAAAGTGGGGGGCGGTTTCGGGACAAGGACATGCGTAAAATCGAAAGCCTGAAGCGGTACGGATCGAATCTGAAGGATCGCGACACGCTTTTGGGGCCTGGTGTCGTGGAGCGTCGGGTTCTGGGGCGTTTGGGCATGCAGGCTGCGGAGTAGGCAGGAGATGGGCATTTCGGACGAGAGCGTCGGCAAGGGGGGCGTCCCGGGCGGAAGTGTTCCGGGCGGGAGTGTTCCGGTTGGGCGGATGATCGGGCAGGGGGCGGGGCGGGAGCCGGCCGACCTGGTGCTGAAGAACGGCCGCTTTCTCGACCTGGTGACGGGAGAACTGGTGGCGGGCGACATCGCCATATGCGGCTCCCGCATCGTCGGCACCTGCGCGGCCTATGGCGGCGTCGAGGAGATCGACATTGCCGGCCGCGTCGTGGTGCCCGGCTTCATCGACACGCACCTGCACATCGAATCCTCGCTGGTCACCCCGCACGAGTTCGACCGCTGCGTTTTGCCGCTCGGCATCACCACGGCGATCTGCGACCCGCACGAGATCGCCAACGTGCTCGGCGCCGAGGGCATCCGCTTCTTCCTCGACAGCGTCGCCGAGACGGTCATGGACATCCGCGTGCAGCTTTCCAGCTGCGTGCCGGCCACCCATCTGGAGACGTCGGGCGCGGAGCTGCGCATCGAGGACCTCCTGCCGTTCGCCGCCCATCCCAAGGTGATCGGGCTGGCCGAGTTCATGAACTTCCCCGGCGTGCTGGCCCTGGACCCGGTCTGCCTGGCCAAGCTGGAGGCCTTCCAGGGCCGCCACATCGACGGCCACGCGCCGCTGCTGTCCGGCTATGGGCTGAACGGCTATCTCGCCGCCGGCATCCGCACCGAGCACGAGGCGACGACGGCGGCGGAGGCGCTGGAGAAGCTCACCAAGGGCATGCACATACTGGTGCGCGAGGGCTCGGTGTCGAAGGACCTTGCGGCCCTGCTGCCTATCATCACCGAGCGCAACTCGCCCTTCATCGCGCTGTGCACCGACGACCGCAACCCGCTCGACATCGCCGAGCAGGGCCATCTCGACCACATGATCCGCACGGCGATCGCCGGCGGGGCGCAGCCGCTGGCGGTCTACCGCGCCGCCTCGATCTCGGGCGCGCGCGCCTTCGGGCTTGCCGACCGCGGGCTGGTGGCGCCGGGCTGGCGGGCCGACCTGGTGGTGCTCGACAGCCTGGAAGGCTGCCATGCCGAGATCGTGCTTTCGGCCGGCCGGGTGGTGTCGGACGCGCTGTTCGCCGCCCGCCGCAGGGTCGAGCCGGTCGGCCGCCGCAGCGTCAGGGCGCGGCCGGTGACGGCGGCGGACTTCCGCGTGCCGGCGCGCAACGCCGCCACCACGCCGGTGATCGGCGTCACCTCGGGCCGCATCGTCACCGAGCGGCTCGACCTGTCGCTGCCGGTGCGCGACGGCGCCTTCGCCGTCGATCTCGACCGCGACGTGGTCAAGGCCGTGGTGGTGGAGCGGCACGGCAGGAACGGCAATGTCGCGGCCGGCTTCGTCCACGGCTTCGGGTTGAAGGCGGGGGCGATCGCCTCCACGGTCGGCCACGACAGCCACAACATCTGCGCGGTGGGCGTGTCGGACGCCGACATCGCCGCGGCGGTGACGCGCCTCGGCGAGATCGAGGGCGGCTTCGTGGTGGTGCGGGACGGCAAGGTGCTGGCCGAGATCGCGCTGCCGATCGCCGGGCTGATGAGCCTCGACCCCTACGAGAAGGTGCGCGACAGGCTGCACCACCTGCGCCGGGCCGCGCGCGGGCTCGGCTCGACGCTGGAGGAGCCGTTCCTGCAGCTCGCCTTCCTGCCGCTGCCCGTCATCCCCCACCTCAAGCTCACCGACAAGGGCTTGGTCGACGTCGACCGCTTCCAGCTCATCCAAGACTGACACCGACAAAGCCGCAGCACGGCAGTGCGAGCGCGCGGCTACAGCGACTGAAGGCCCTTCCGCTCACCGCGACGGCCGATAGGCCAGCAGGCGCAGCGCGTTCGCGGTGACGAGCACGGTCGCGCCCGTGTCGGCGAGGATCGCCATCCAGAGCGTGGTCGCCCCCAAGAGCGTCGTCGCGAGGAAGACGGCCTTGAGGCCGAGCGCCATGACGATGTTCTGCCAGATGTTGCCGAGCGTGGCCTGCGACAGCTCGACGAGGTCGGCGACACCCCCGACACGGTCGCGCAGCAAAGCGGCGTCGGCCGTTTCCAGCGCCACGTCGGTGCCGCCGCCCATGGCGACGCCGACGGAGGCGGCGGCCAGCGCAGGCGCGTCGTTGATGCCGTCGCCGACCATGGCGATCGGGCCGTCCCGCTTGAGCCTGCCGATCTCGGCGAGCTTGGCGTCGGGCAGGAGCTCGCCCCTGGCTTCGAGGCCGAGCGCGCCCGCGATGGCGCTGGCGGTGCGCTGGTTGTCGCCGGAGAGCATCAGCACCCTGACGCCGCGCTCCCTGAGCCGTCTTATGCCCTCCGCCGCGTCCTCGCGCGGCTCGTCCCGAAGCGCGATCAGCCCCTCGATCGCCTTGCCCGCCATGACGACGACGACGGTGCGGCCCTCCCCTTCCAGCGCGTCGATGCGCTCGCGCATATCGGCGGGCACCTCCGTCTCCTCGGCGGCGTGGCGCGGCGAGCCGACGGACACGAAGCCGGATTTGAGGCGTGCCGTCACCGCCTTGCCGGGTACGGCTCCGCCGCCGCCGAACGTCGCGGGAAGCTCAAGGCCGCGCTCCTGCGCCGCCGCGACGATGGCGAGGCCGAGCGGATGGCTGACATTCTTCTCGACCGCGGCGGCGCGGGCGAGCACGTCGTTCTCCGAACCGGAAAACGCGATCACATGGGTAACCTTCGGGCGGCCGCGCGTCAGCGTGCCGGTCTTGTCGAAGGCGACGGTGGCCACCTTGCCCAGTGTCTCCAGCGCCGCGCCGCCCTTGATCAGCAGCCCCTGCCGGGCGCCGGCCGCGAGGCCCGAGGCGATGGCCGCGGGCGTGGAGATGACCAGCGCACAGGGGCAGGCGATGAGCAGCGTGGCGAGGCCGCGATAGATCCAGCTCATCCAGTCGGCGCCGAAGGCGAGCGGCGGGACCAGGACGATCAGCGCGGCCACGACCATCGCGCCCGGCGTGTACCAGCGCGAGAAGCGGTCGATCATGCGCGCCGTGGGCGCCTTCGATTCCTGCGCCTCCTCGACCATGTGGACGATACGCGCAATGGTGTTGTCGGCGGCGACCTGGGTGATCCTGACGCGCAGCTCGCCGTTGGCGTTGATCGAGCCGGCATAGACCCCGGCGCCCGGCGCCTTCGGGACCGGCACGGATTCGCCCGTGACCGGCGCTTCGTCGACCTCCGACGAGCCGTCCTCGACCACGCCGTCGGAGGGTATCCTGTCGCCCGGCCGCACCACCGCCAGGTCGCCGATGGCGAGCGCCTCGACCGGAACGCTCTCGGTCGAGCCGGCGGCCGTCAGCCGCAGGGCGGTGCGCGGCACGAGGTCGATCAGCGCCTCGATGCCGGCGCGCGCCCGCCCGGCCGCCACCGTCTCCAGAAGCTCGCCGACCGCGAACAGGAAGATCACCACGGCGGCCTCCTCGGCCTCGCCGATCGCGACCGCACCGAGCGCGGCGACGACCATCAGCGTCTCGATGGAGAACGGCGAGCCCGCGAGCGCCCCGGCCACCGCCCGCCGCGCGAAAGGCACGACGCTGACCAGCGCCGCGGCGGCATAGGGCCAGCTATCCCATTCGGGGACGAGCAGGTTCGCGACGAAGGCCGCGGCGAACAGCGCGCCGGTCATGAACACCAGCCGCGCCTTGGTCGCCTGCCACCACGGCTGCTTCTTGCGCTTCGCCGGCAAGGCGGGCCTGGCCTCCGCCGCCGCGGAACCCGCCGGCCGGTAGCCGAGCGCCCTGATCTTTGCCTCGATGGTGCCGCGCGAGGTCCTGTCCTCGTCGACGTTCAGCGCGACCGTGCCGGCCGTATAGCTGACATTGATGTCGCTGACCCCCGGCAAGCGCTTCATGGCGGTCTCGATCTTCAGCGCGCACGACGCGCAGTCCATGCCTTCGATCTGCAACCGGAGCGGGCTTGCAACTGCCATTTCGTCACCTCGACATTCTTCCGATGACGACCTAGCTAGGGGCTGTAGCGACTACAGGGTCAAGAGATGAGCACGAAAATTCTCACCATCGGCCATCTTGCCCGCGAAACGGGCACGAAGGTGGAAACGGTGCGCTTCTACGAGAAGTCGGGCCTGCTGCCCGAACCTTCGCGCACGCAAGGCAACTACCGTTCCTACGACGGGGCGCATCTCGATCGCCTGAGGTTCATCCGCCGGGCGCGCGACCTGGGCTTCTCGCTGGACCAGGTGCGCACGCTGCTTGCGCTTTCGGACCGGCGCGACCAATCCTGCGCGGCCATCGACACCGTCGCCAAGGAGCATCGCGCCGAGGTCGAGCGCAAGATCGCCGATCTGCAGTCGCTCAAGGGCGAGCTTGACCGGATGATCGACCAATGCGGCCACGGCGTCGTGGCCGATTGCCGGATCATCGAATCGCTGTCGCCGTAGATCCGGGCTGGCGGCCCATCGGCGGCCATGAAAATTCGCCCCTCGCCGGTAGACAACTGCGCGCGGATCGCCCAATCTGGACGTCAGACCGGCGCAAGCCGGCCCAACCGGGGCGTCAGGATCCGGATGACAACGACCAGGGGGTGGACACTCTACGACGCGCGGCTGGCGTGGGCTCTCATTGCCCCCACGCTCCTGCTGCTCGTCGTCTTCCTGCTGCTGCCCATCCTCGTCATGGCGGTCTACACCTTCTTCACCTTCGTCACGGCCGGGGTGGAAACGAGCGCGCCGACGCTGGCCAACTGGACGGAATTCCTGACCGACAGCTACTATCACGGCTTCCTGCTGAAGACCGTGCGCGTCGGCGCGATCACCGCCGTCATCTGCGCGGTCCTCGGCTATTTCCCGGCCTATTTCATCTGGGCCACCTCCTTCCGGCACAAATGGCTGCTGCTCCTGCTGCTCATCGTGCCGTTCTGGATCTCCTTCACCATCCGCACCTTCTCGTGGATCAACATCCTGGGCGAGCAGGGCGTCATCAACGTGGTGCTGCTCAAGCTCGGCATCATCTCCGAGCCGCTGCCGATGCTCTACACCGAGGGCGCCGTCATCATGGGCCTGCTGCATTTCCTGCTGCCCTACATGATCCTCAACGTCTATGTGGCCCTCGAAGGCATCGACCGCACGCTGATCTCGGCGGCGCAGTCCATGGGCTGCACCAGCGCGCAGGCTTTCCGCGAGGTCACGCTGCCGCTTTCGCTGCCGGGCCTGGCGGCGGGGCTCATGCTGTGCTTCGTGCTGGCGGCGGGCAGCTACGTGACGCCGCAGCTTCTGGGTTCCGGGCGCGACGCGCTGTTCGGCAACCTGATCTACGACACCATCATGGGCCAGTTGAACTGGCCGATGGGCGCCACGCTCTCGATCGTGCTGTTCGTGCTGCTCGGCTGCGTGGCGGCCGCCTACACGCGCTACATGGGCATGTCGCAGATCATGAAGGGGCTGGGGGGATGAGGGCGCCGCGTCACGATCGCCAAGGCAGATGGGCCTGGCGGCTGACCGGCCTGATCACCCTGCTCGTCTACATCTTCCTGTTCGCGCCCATCGTGGCCACGGTCGTGCTCTCCTTCAACGCCTCGATGTTCGGCGGCTTCCCCCTGACAGGCTTCAGCCTGCAATGGTACGCCAAGCTGATGACCAACGAGCCGGTGCTGAACGCCTTCCGCACCTCCATGTGGATCGCCCTCGTCACCGCGGCGGTGACCACCCTGCTCGGCGTCATGGTGGCGTTTGCCATGGTGCGCTTCCAGTTCCCCGGCAAGCAGACCTTCGGCACGCTGGTGATCCTGCCCGCGCTGGTGCCGGAGACGATCCTGGGCGTAGGGCTGCTGGTGCTCATCAAGGCGGTGGACCAGCCGCGCACCATCTGGCTGCTGCTGCTGGGTCATATCCTGCTTGCCCTGCCCTATGTGGTCCTGGTGGTGCAGGCGCGCATGATCGGCATCAGCCGCACCTACGAGGAAGCCGCCCTTTCGCTGGGCGCGCCGCGCGTGGCCACGTTCGGCGAGATCACGCTGCCGCTGCTGGTGCCGGCGGTCGTGGCCGGGGTGCTGCTGGCCTTCACCATTTCCTTCGACAACACCTCCGCCAGCCTGTTCTGGCGGCCGGCCGGCGTCGAGACGATGCCGACCCAGATCCTGTCTATGCTGAAGATCTCGATAAGCCCGGAAGTGAACGCGCTCGGTACGGTCATGATCCTCGTGACCATCGGCATCCCGCTCATTGGCGGCCTTATCCTGCAAAGCCTCACGCAGTTGAGGAAACGTGTCGGTAGAAAGGGGAATGCAGCATGAAAATATCCAATACGACAAGGTTGGAACGCCTGAGCGAGCGCTATCAGAACGGCGACATCAGCCGCAGGACATTCCTGACGCTGACGGCCGCCGCCGCGGCATCGACGGGCCTTTCCACGCCCTGGATGGGGCGTGCGCTGGCCGCGGCCACGGAAGTGCGCTTCGACGGCTGGGGCGGCGTGGTCCAGGAGGCGATCGATAAATACGCCTTCCAGCCCTACACGGCCAAGACCGGCATCAAGGTGGGGCAGGGCACCTTCGGCGGCGGGGACGAGATCATCACCAAGATCAAGACCTCCAAGCCCGGCGACTACCAGATCGTCCATTCCTCGGGCGTGAACTACTACATCAAATATGTGAATGCCGGCGTGAACTCGGAGATCAACGAGGCCAACATTCCCAACATGAAGAACGTGCTCGAGCCGATGATCGAGCCGTTCCGCAAGATCACGCCGAAGATCTCGGCGGTGCCCTATGACTACGGCACCACCGGCATCGCCTACAACAACAAGGTCATCTCCGACGAGGAGGCCAAGGAAAAGGGCGTCGGCCTGCTGTTCGACGAGAAGTACAAGGGCAAGGTGGGCGGCTATTCCGACATGACCACCCGTGTCTGGTATGCCGCGCTGCAAAGCGGGCAGGACCCCAACGACATCAAGGACATGGATGCCGTCTGGGCCAAGGTGCGCGAGAACCGGGACCTGGCCAAGAAGTTCTGGAGCTCGGGCGCCGAGCTGATGGATCTTCTCTCCAAGGGCGAGATCGTGGTGACGGATGCCTGGTCCGGCCGCGTCGCCGCGCTCCAGCAGCAGGGCCACCCGATCGGCTATATCGATCCCAAGGGCTCCTATGCCTGGATGGAGGACATGCTGGTGCTCAAGGGCGCGCCGATGGCCGAATGCGAGGAGTTGATCAACTTCATGCTCGATCCGGCGACCTCGATCGCCGTGGCCGAGGGCCAGAACTATCCGCCTTCGCTCGACCCCACCAAGGTGGAGTTGACCGACAAGGTCAAGGCCCTGCCCGCCTTCGACCCGACCGGCTCGATGAAGGCGCTGACCTTCGCCGATCCCATCTACTGGGCGAAGAACGAGGACGCCTGGACCAAGCAGTGGGACAGGATCTCCAAAGGTGCATGACAGCCTGCAGACATCGCCCCGGCCGGCCACGGCCGGGGCAGTGGCCGCCGCCGGCATGGATCGCGCAGCCGCGCCACAGCCGGCGGTCGAGTTCCGCGACATCGCCATCGCCTATGGCAAGTTCGTGGCGGTGCGCGACTTCTCGCTGTCGATCCGCAAGGGCAGCTTCGTCACGCTGCTGGGCCCGTCCGGCTGCGGCAAGACCACCATCCTGCGCTCCATAGCCGGCCTCGTGGACATCACCGAAGGCCAGATATCCATCGGCGGCCGCCGCGTGGACGACGTGCCGATCTACAAGCGCAATATCGGCCTGGTGTTCCAGAGCTACGCGCTGTTCCCGCACAAGAACGTGTTCGACAACGTCGCCTTCGGCCTGAAATACCGCAAGGTGCCGAAGCCGGAGATCGCGCGCAGGGTGGGCAAGGCGCTGGAGATGGTGCGGCTTCCCGGCTCGGAAAGGAAGCTGCCGTCGCAGCTCTCCGGCGGCCAGCAGCAGCGCATCGCGCTGGCGCGCGCCATCGTCTTCGAGCCCGAGGTGCTTTTGATGGACGAGCCGCTGTCGGCGCTCGACGCCAACATGCGCGAGGAAATGCGCGTCGAGATCAAGAAGATCCAGAAGGAGACCGGCATCACCGCCATCTTCGTGACGCACGATCAGGAGGAGGCGTTGTCCATGTCCGACCAGATCGTGGTGATGAACGCCGGCCGGATCGAGCAGATCGGCACGCCCGAGCAGGTCTATGCCGAGCCCGCCACGGCCTTCGTGGCCGATTTCCTCGGCAAGGCGAACATGCTGCCGGGCACCGTGTCGGCCGTGGACGGGCGCATGGCGACGATCGCCCTCGCCGCTGGCGGCAGCGTTACCGCGCTTTCGCCGCGGCCGCTCGCCACGGGCGACACGGTCACGCTGGTGGTGCGGCCGCAGAAGCTGCAGGTCGGCGCCGGCGCGAACAGGCTTGCCGGCAGGATCGTCTCGGCCTCCTATCTCGGCGGCAGCGCCGTCTACGAGGTCGACATCGGCCGGGGCTCGATCGTGCGCGTCCACGCGCTGATCGACGGCAAGGCCGCGCGCGAGGGCGAGCCGGTGGAGATCGGCTTCGACCCCGCCGCCTGCGTTCTGCTGGATGCGCAGGGTTCGCGCATAGCGTGAGTTCCGAGGCAACGGATTCCCTAACGCATGTCTCCCGAAAGTGGGAACCGGTTTCGGGATAAAGACATGCGTAAAATCAAGAGCCTGAAGTGTGTGGAGCGAATCTGAAAGATCGTGACACGCTTTAGGAAGCGCGTCCTTGGGCAGGGCATCGCCCCGCGCACGGATCGTCACCTGGCCGTGGCATCTCCGGCGGCCTGGCCGGCACCGAGAATGTCGGGATAGAGTGCGGCCGCCAGCCGGCGGATCGCATCCGCCGTGCGCGGGCCGAAGCCGAGCATGTAGGGGCCGTCGAGCACGATCAGCGATTTTTCGCGGGCTGCCGGCGTGTTCGCCATCGCAGGCACCGAGAACACCTCGTCGAGCGTCGGGCCGCCCTTGCCGTCGCCCAGCATCAGGATCGTATCCGGCGCCGCCTCCAGAAGCGCTTCCTCCGACGCCGCCTTGTAGCCCTTGAAGGCGCCGAACGGATTGCGGCCGCCGGCATAGGCTATGATGGCATCCGCGGCGGTTCCGCTGCCCGCGGCGGTGAGCCGGACGAGACCGTGCAGGAAGATCACCTTCCTGCGCGCGTGGTCGGGCACCTGGGCGACCAGCCGCAGCGCCGCATCGAAATCCGCACTGACTGAACGGGCAAGCGCCCTGCCCTCTTCCTCGCGGCCCAGGACCGCCGCGATCAGCGCCACCTTCCTGAGGATGCCGGGGAGCGAGTTGTCCTCGGGAACGAAGACCACCTCGACCGACAGGGCCTTGAGGATGTCGACCGTTTCCGGCGGGCCGATGTCCTCCGACGCCAGGATGAGGTCCGGCCGCAGCGCCAGCAGGCCCTCCACCGAAAGCGTGCGCCTGTAGCCGACATTGGGCTTGGCCAGCGCTTCCTGCGGATATCTGCTGCTGCGGTCCACGGCGACGATCCGCTCGCCGGCGCCGAGCGCAAACGCGATCTCGCTGACATCGGGACCCAGGGTCATGATTCGCGCGGTCGAGCCGATCTTCACCTCGCGGCCGAAGGCGTCGACCACCGTCTGCGCGGCGGCAAGCCCGGTCTGCAAGAGGAACAGGGCCAGCAGCAGCGCCCCGGCCGTCGCACCCCGCGCCTTCCATCCTGCATGTTCTCCCACGCCCGCCCGGCTCAACGAATGCATGGCCATGTCCTGCTCCTGTTTCCAATGCCGCTTGCATAGGCCAGCGCGGCCGGCTTGTAAATTTAACATGACTAAGAGAGTCATATTAATTGACAGGCATCCGGCGCGTGCCCTATTCAGCATTCACTCCAGCCTGCCAGGTCGCCGGAAACGGCCACAGCCAGCCACTCCATCATCGAAACGATCCGATCGCGCCCGGATGGGCCGATCCGTGCGGGATTATTGGGGGATCCATGACATCGATCTGGCGAACACGTTGCCTGGCGGGGACCGCGCTGGCCGGTTCAGTCGCCCTTGCGGTATTCTCGGGGGCGGTATTCTCGGGGGCGGCCCACGCCCAGCAGCCGGACGCGACGGCGGGCGACAAGAAAGGCCGCGTGACGCTGCTCGACCGCATCACCATCTCCGCGACGAAGGTGAAGGAGGCCGTCATCGACGCGCTCGCCGCCGAAAGCAGCGTCGATGAGGAGGAGCTGAACCGCATCCAGCCCGACACGGCGGCGGACATCTTCCGCGCCACCCCGGGCGTCGCCGCCTCGATGAACGGCGACGACCCTGCGACCGCGATCAACATCCGCGGCCTGGAACAGTACGGCCGCGTGGTGGTGACGCTGGACGGCGCCCGGCAGGACTACTGGCGCGTCGGCCACGGGTCCGGCTCCTTCTACGTCGAGCCGGAACTGATCAAGGAGGCGACGGTGATCCGGGGGCCGGTTTCGAACGCCTACGGGTCCGGCAGCATAGGCGGCGTGGTCTCCTTCGAGACCAAGGATGCCGGGGACTTCCTCAAGGCAGACGAAAGCTGGGCCCTGTCGGAGCGGCTCGGCTACGAGACGAACGGCGACGGCAGCACCACCAGCACCACGGGCGCCTACCGCTTCAGCGAGAACGCCGACATCATCGGCAACATCGTCTACCGCGACCGGGACGCCTACAAGGACGGCAACGGAGACCTCGTGCCCTGGACCGGCGAGAGCGTGGCGAGCGGCTATGTGAAGGCGACGCTGCGGCCGGCAGACGGGCACGAACTGAAGCTCGGCGCCATCCTCCAAGGCTACAGCGACTACATCACCGGGTCGAGCGGCTCCACCTCCGCCACGCTGAGCCGCTACGATGCCGACACCACCAACCAGACCTACACGGCCTCCTACAACTGGCGGCCCGACGACAACCGGCTGATCGATCTGGACGCCAACCTCTATTACAACCGCACCAGGGCGGACCAGTCCCAGGTCTGGCCGGCGTCCGCCATCGGCAACTCCCGCTACTACGACGTCGCCACGACCGGCTTCAACGTCCGCAACTCGTCGCGCTTCGACGCGTGGGACATGGCGCACACCGTCACCTACGGCCTCGACTACTACTACCTGACCGGTTCGTCGGACGCCTCGCATTTCGGCTCCGGCGAGCAGCAGGGCTATGGCGGTTTCGTGCAATGGCAGGGCGACTATGCCGAGTGGCTGCAGCTCATCGCCGCCGTCCGCTACGACGGCTACCAGCTCGACGGCCAGACCAGGACCAACCCGCCGGTGGATGCCTCGATCTCCGGCAGCCGCTGGTCGCCGCGCCTCACCGTGGGCGTGACGCCGGTCACCGGCTTCCAGCTCTACGGCACCTATTCGGAGGGATACCGCGCGCCCGGCCTGCAGGACGTCTATCGCGGCGGCGGCGCGCACGGCTCGGGCGACAGCTACGTGCCGAACCTGATGCTGGAGCCGGAAACCGCGCGAAGCTGGGAAGCGGGCGTCAACCTGAAATACAACGACGTGCTGGCGGCGGGAGACCTGCTGCGCGCCAAGCTCAACTTCTTCCACACCGACGTCGACGACTACATCGACGTCCACCTGACGACCCTGCCGCGCACGGCCATCAACATCGGCGACGCCCGCCTCAAGGGCTTCGAGGCGGAAGGCATCTACGACTATGGCTGGGGCTTCGTGAACCTCAGCGGCGCCGTGATCGACGCCAAGATCCTCAACGGCGTCTATGCCGGGCAGCCGCTCAACAACACGCCGCTCGACCGCTTCGCCGCGACCGTCGGCTTCAGGGCGTTCGAGGACAGGCTGACCTGGGGCGCGCAATATCTGAGCATCGGCAAGATCACCCGCACCAGCCGCACCAACCCCAATGCCGCTCCGGTCGAGAACGATGGCTTCGACCTCGTCAACGTCTTCGCGAACTGGCAGATCAACGATCATGTCAGGCTCGACCTCGGCGTCGATAACGTCTTCAACGTCGCCTACACCGACCCCCAGAGCGCCTGGTCGACCACGGCGGCGACCGAGGAGGGCAAGGGCAGGACCTTCAAGATCGCCGTGACCGGGCGGATCGGCGGCTGACGAATGGTGGATCGGAAATGAACATGCTGACATGCCACGCCGAACTGCGCCTGCGCCAGTTGCCGGACTACCTCCCCCGGATCGTGGACCGGCTGGCCAGTTTCGAGGCCGACGTCGAGGAAAGGGCCGACGGTGCCGACTTCACCTACGGCTTCGGCTCGGCCTCTCTGCGGACGAGCAGCGCCGGACTGGCCATGGAACTGCAGGCGCGCAGCGCGGACGGCCTCCAGCGCGTGAGGGAACTGGTCACGGTCGCCGTGCAGATCTACGCCAGGCAGGAGAGCCCGGAGATCGTCTGGCGCGGAGACCTGGCGGGAGACCGCAACCTGGCCACGTTCCGCAAGATGCGGGTCCGCCATGTGGAAACGGTCACGCCGCACATGCGCCGGGTGCGGCTCGAAGGCGAGAACCTTTCCCGCTACGGGCAGTTCGGCGGCCTGCATATCCGCATGCTCTTTCCCACTCCCGCCAATCCCGATCCCGTCTGGCCGCTGGCGGGCCCGAACGGGCTGCCGCTGTGGCCATCCGAGGAGCGGAGGCCGGTGGCGCGCGTCTACACCATCCGCCGGCTGGACGCGCAGGCGGGCTTCATGGACGTCGATTTCGTCATGCATGGGGAGGGCGGCATCGCCGAAGGCATCGCGGCCGCCTGGGCGCAGCAGGCCAGGGCGGGCGACGAGGTCGGCATCATCGGCCCGCTGGGCCGACCCATCCGCCAGACCGGATGGTACGTGCTGGGCTGCGACGAGACCGGCCTGCCCGCCGCGAGCCGCATACTGGAGCAGCTTGCCCCGGACACGCGCGGCGTGGCCTTCATCGAGGTGGCGGACGAGGCGGAACGGCAGCCGATAAGCCACCCCGCCGGCATGAGCGTGAACTGGATCTTCCGCAACGGCGTGCCGGCCGGCGAGCACGCGCAACTGGTGGAGACGGTGGGGAGCGTCGAATGGCCGGCGCAGGGGTCGCGCTTCGGCTGGTTCGCCGCCGAGGCGGAAGCCGCCCGCAAGCTGCGCGACCATTGGCGCAACGGGCTTTCCTACGGCCGCGACGAGACGCTGGTGGCCGGCTACTGGCAACGGGGCAAGACCGGCGTCATGGCCGGATAGGCGCAAACGGCGCGCCTGCCTGCCCCCGGCAGCGCTTTCCCGGCGCAACCGCGCCGACCACGCCGCTTCCAGCCCCTGCCCCTCGTCTGCCGTGCCGCCGCATCCGGCCGGCGGCACGCCCTGCCCATTCCATGCCGGCACGCGGAAGCACCGGCAGCCCGATCATCTTGCCTGCAAGATTCTTGTTGCAAACAATTCTCAATTGCATCAATAGAAGATGCGAATGAGATTGAATAGCAACAGGGAGATGCCTGCGCATGCGCGATGGAACAAGACGGTCGATCCTGGCCGCAACGATAGGGGCGGCGCTCGCCGGCATGCTGGCCGCCGTGCCGGCGACGGCCCAGGAAAAATTCAAGGCGGTGACCACCTTCACCGTCATCGCCGACATGGCCAGGAACGTCGCGGGCGATGCGGCGGTGGTGGAATCCATCACCAGGCCGGGCGCGGAGATCCACAACTACGCGCCGACGCCCGGCGACATCCAGCGAGCGCAGGGCGCGAAGCTCGTGCTGTGGAACGGGCTCAACCTCGAACTCTGGTTCGAGAAGTTCTTCCAGAACCTGCACGGCGTGCCGGGCGCCGTCGTCTCGGAAGGGGTGGAGCCGATGGGCATCGCCGAAGGTCCCTATGCCGGCAAGCCCAACCCGCACGCCTGGATGTCGCCGAGGAATGCGCTGGTCTATGTCGACAACATCCGCGACGCCTTCGTCGAGCACGACCCGGCGAATGCCGCGACCTACCGGGCCAATGCGGAAAGCTACAAGCGCGAGATCGAGGCGATGGTCGCGCCGATCCGCGAGAAGCTCGACCGGATTCCCGAGGATAAGCGCTGGCTGGTGTCGAGCGAGGGCGCCTTTTCCTATCTCGCCCGCGATTTCGGCCTGAAGGAGCTTTACCTGTGGCCCATCAATGCCGACCAGCAGGGCACGCCCCAGCAGGTGCGCAAGGTGATCGACGCGGTCAAGGCCAACGGGATTCCCACCGTGTTCAGCGAAAGCACGGTATCCGACAAGCCCGCCCGGCAGGTGGCGCGCGAGACCGGCGCGCATTACGGCGGCGTGCTCCATGTCGACTCGCTCAGCGAGGCGGACGGGCCGGTGCCGACCTATATCGACCTTCTGCGCGTCACCTCCGACACGGTCGAGAAGGGCCTTGCCGAAGGCCTGTCGCAATGACGGCACCTGTCGAGACGCCCGTCCGCCCCGGCGGCGCCGGAGCGGGCATCGCGGTCCGGGACGCCACCGTCACCTACCGCAACGGCCACACCGCATTGCGCAGCGCGAGCTTCGAGATCCCGACCGGCACGATCACGGCGCTGGTCGGCGTCAACGGCTCCGGCAAGTCGACCCTGTTCAAGGCGATCATGGGCTTCGTGCGGCTGGCCGGAGGCGGCATTCGCGTGCTCGGCATGCCCGTGGCCGAAGCGCTCAGGAAGAACCTCGTGGCCTATGTGCCGCAGGCCGAGGAGGTCGACTGGAACTTCCCCGTGCTGGTCGAGGATGTCGTGATGATGGGCCGCTACGGCCATATGGGCATGATGCGCATCGCCGGGGCGGCCGACCACGAGGCCGTCGCGAAGGCGCTTGCCCGCGTCAACATGGGCGAGTTCCGCAAGCGCCAGATCGGCGAGCTTTCCGGCGGCCAGAAGAAGCGCGTCTTCCTGGCCCGCGCGCTGGCCCAGGACGGGCGCGTGATCCTGCTCGACGAGCCGTTCACCGGCGTCGACGTCAAGACGGAGGACGCCATCATCGACCTGCTGCGCGAGTTGCGGGACGAGGGCCGCGTGATGCTGGTCTCCACCCACAATCTCGGCAGCGTGCCGGAGTTCTGCGACCGCACGGTGCTGGTCAAGAACACGGTGCTCGCCTACGGGCCGACGGCGGAGACCTTCACCCAGGCCAATCTGGAAAGGGCCTTCGGCGGGGTGCTGCGCCATTTCGTGCTCGGCGGCGCCGGGCTGCACGCGGACGACGACCGCCGGCGCCTCGCCGTCATCACCGACGATGAGCGGCCGCTGGTCTTCTACGGCGAGAACGGCTCGATGAAGCAGAAGACCCGGGAGGCCGGCGAATGATCGCACTGCTTTCCGAGCCGTTCACCTACCAGTACATGCTGAACGCCATGTGGGTGTCGGCGCTGGTGGGCGGCGTGTGCGCCTTCCTGTCCTGCTATCTCATGCTGAAAGGCTGGTCGCTGATCGGCGACGCGCTCTCGCATTCGATCGTTCCGGGCGTCGCGGGCGCCTACATGCTGGGCCTGCCCTTCTCCATCGGCGCCTTCTTCTCCGGCGGACTGGCGGCGGCGGCCATGCTGTTCCTCAGCCAGCGTACCAGGCTGAAGGAGGACGCCATCATCGGGCTGATCTTCTCCTCCTTCTTCGGGCTCGGCCTGTTCATGGTGTCGCTGTCTCCCGCCTCGGTGAACATCCAGACCATCGTGCTCGGCAACGTGCTCGCCATCACGCCGCAGGACACGCTGCAGCTCGCCGTCATCGGCTTCGTGTCGCTGGCCGTGCTGCTGGTGAAATGGAAGGACCTGATGGTCACCTTCTTCGACGAAAGCCACGCCCGCACCATCGGCCTCAACCCGGCCGCGCTGAAGGTCATGTTCTTCACGCTGCTTTCGGCCTCCACGGTGGCCGCGCTCCAGACGGTGGGGGCGTTCCTCGTCATCTGCATGGTGGTGACGCCCGGCGCCACGGCCTATCTGCTGACCGACCGTTTTCCGCGCCTGCTCGTGATCGCGGTCGTCATCGGCGCCGCCACCAGCTTCGCCGGCGCCTATGCCAGCTATTTCCTCGACGGCGCCACCGGCGGCATCATCGTCGTTCTGCAGACGCTGATCTTCCTCGCCGCCTTCTTCCTCGCGCCCAAGCACGGGTTGCTGGCGGCGCGCCGCCGCGCCGCGCAGGCGCTGGAGGCCGCACCATGAGCATTACCGAAACCCTGCTCGCGCCGTTCCAGTTCGGCTTCATGGTCAATGCGCTGATCATCTCGGTGCTGGTCGCGGTTCCCACCGCGCTGCTCTCCTGCTTCCTCGTGCTCAAGGGCTGGTCGCTGATGGGCGACGCCATCAGCCACGCCGTCTTTCCCGGCGTCGTGATTGCCTACATCGTTGGCATTCCCTATTCCGTCGGGGCCTTCGCCGCCGGCATGGTGTGCGCCGTCGCCACCGGCTTTCTCAAGGACAACAGCCGCATCAAGCAGGACACGGTGATGGGCATCGTCTTTTCCGGCATGTTCGGCCTCGGCCTCGTGCTCTACGTGAAGATCCAGTCCGACGTGCATCTCGACCACATCCTATTCGGCGACATGCTGGGCGTCGGCCTCCGCGACATTGTCGAGACCGCGGTGATCGCGGCCGTCACGGCGGGGATGATCGGCCTCAAATGGCGGGATTTCCTGCTGCACGCCTTCGACCCGGCACAGGCGCGGGCGGTCGGGCTGCGGGTCAACCTGCTGCATTACGGCCTGCTCTGCCTGATCTCGCTGACCATCGTGGGCGCGCTGAAGGCGGTGGGCATAATCCTGGCCATCGCCATGCTGATCGCGCCGGGGGCCATCGCCTTCCTGCTGACGAGGAGGTTCGGCGCCATGCTGGCATTGGCGGTGCTGATCGCCGTCGCCGCGTCCTTCCTCGGCGTCTACCTGTCGTTCTTCATCGACAGCGCGCCGGCGCCGACGATCGTGCTGTTGCTGGCAGCGGCCTTCACCACGGCCTTCCTCGTGGCGACGAAACGGGCCGCGCGAACGGAAACGGGCTGCGCGGATGGTTGACGGCCGCCTGCTTCAGGTGCCCGGTCGGTCGCGGCCCTTTTGCTTCTTCAGGGGCCGCACGTAAATCTCGAGCTTGTGGCTGACGATGGCGAAGCCGTGCCTGCGGGCGATCTCCTCCTGCAGGCGCTCGATCTCCGGCGACTGGAACTCGATGACGTCGCCAGTCTCCACATCGATCAGATGGTCGTGGTGCTCGCGCGGCGCGGCCTCGTAGCGGGCCCGGCCGTCGCCGAAGGTATGGCGCTCCAGCACGCCCTTCTCGCGCAGGAGATTGACGGTGCGATAGACGGTTGCGAGCGAGATCGACGGCTCGATCGCCGTCACGCGGCGATGCAGTTCGACCACGTCGGGATGGTCGCTCGAATCGAACAGGACCTGCATGATGATGCGACGCGGGCTCGTGAGCCTCAGCCCGAACTCCTTGCAAAGAGCCTCGATGCTGCGTTCCAATCTGCGATTCTCCAGCTATCCCCCAGCAGCATGCCGGAGCCCGGCGCCCAGGCTCCGGGAAGCTCTACTCCTATTCCAGCTGCGATGCATGTGCAAAAGGGCGCCGCGCCGGCCGATGATCGAGGTCATGTCCATTCAGCGACGATTGATGAGCGCGCAGCCGATGCTCTCGCCACGTCCCCCCACGATGCTCACCACTCCGCCAGCTTAATGCTTGCCTTGATAGCCGCGAGAAACGGCGGACATGGAACATGCCCGCCGTTCAGCATGCTCAGTTGACGACCGCGGCAGGCTTGGTTGCGGCGGACCGCATGAACGGCATCAGGATCAGCCCCGTCCCCATCACGACGGCGCTGGTCAGGATCACGGCATAGTTCTCGTACCAGTTCGTGTCGGGCATCCTCGGCCAGGCGAGATTGATGAGCGCCCCCACACCGTAGGCGAGGCCCGCCACCGTGACCGGCACGCCCCAGGCGCCGAGATTGAACGGCCCCGACGGCCGCCAGCCCCGCAGCCTCGCGAACAGGGCGGCGAGAACCACCATCTGGAAGGCGAGGTAGATGCCGGCGACGGCAAAGCTGATCACCACGGCCAGCGCATTGGTGAGGAAGTAGCCACCGACCGCGATCAGGCCCGGAACCACGCCGCAGACGATGAGGGCGGCGCTTGGCACATGGGCCGACGACAGCTGCGCCAGCGTCTTCGACCCCGGCAGCATGCCGTCGCGCGCGAAGGAGAACAGCAGCCGGCTGGCCGCGGCCTGAAGGCTGAGAATGCAGGACAGGAACGATACCAGGACAACGAGCATGACGACGCGCGCGCCCGCCTCGCCGAAATTCGAGGTCAGGATCGTCCACACCGGATCGGTGTCCTGCCCGGAAATCACCGCGCCGATGTCCTTGATGGCCAGGATCAGCGCAAGGCAGACGAACATCGCCGCGGCAGCGCCGACATACATCGTCATCCGCATGGCGCGGGGAATGGCCCGACTCGGATTGGGGACTTCCTCGGCAAGATCGCCGCATGCCTCGAAGCCGTAATACTGGAAAAGGCCGGCGGGGCCCGCGGCAAGGAAAGCCGGCAGGTAGCTTGCCTCGCCGCTCACGGCCACGGTGTCGAACAGGACCGAGATGGATTGCTCGCGGCCGAACAGCAGCAG
>ERZ778021.1964-NODE-1964-length-20657-cov-5.003592_pt1 | contig 20657 bp, 20 predicted proteins | sample MGYA00375751_ERZ778021 | MGnify/ENA primary metagenome ERZ778021 (study PRJEB29350, sample SAMN05389814) | bioreactor metagenome | isolation source: Thiocyanate stock bioreactor | place: South Africa: University of Cape Town | collected 2013-08-29 ... | reverse complement strand
GGGCAGCCGTTCTTACTCTATTTCAATGATATTCAAATGACAAAAAGCCGAAAGCCGTTTTTTATATTCGCCCAGGGCTTCTTTCAAATACTGTTCTTTTAGTTTTCCCACACATAGAATCGTAACCGTTATCATGCTCCACCTATAACACGATCATTTTCCCGCCGGCGGCAGGTGCGGCAGAAAGGATATAATCGGTTCCTTCGTTCATTCCGTTTGCCATCAAGCTGACTCTGGCGGTCTGTAAAGCAAGCTCCGGCAAATTATTCTCCCTGCTGATATGACCCAGCACAAATCTGGTGGAGCCGGTTTCCACAAGCTTTACCAGCTCGGTGGCACAGGATGCGTTGGAAAGATGGCCCACTTCGCTCAATACCCGCCGTTTCAGAAAATAAGGATACCGTCCGTTTTGCAGCATCATCACATCGTGGTTGCTTTCCAGCATCACCAGATCACAGCCCGATATGGCTTCTCTCACCTCATCGGTGACAAGACCGAGATCGGTGCAGACAGCCAGCTTTCTTTCCCCCAGATCAATCTTATACCCACAGCTTTCGTTGCTGTCGTGGGAGGTTCTGAAGCGGGATATGCGCATGCCGGCTGTTTCCACACACTCACCGTTCATGGCATGCACCTCCACCTGGGCAGGGGCGCAATAATCCCGGATACCCAGAGCGGTACCCCCGGAGGCATACACCGGAATGTTCAGTTTTGAGGCCAGCACACGCAGCCCGGAAATATGGTCGGAATGCTCATGGGTGATAAAGATCCCCTTGATGCTGTCCGGCGCTATGTCAGCGTCGTTTAAGGAAGCGAGAATTCTCTTGGTGCTGACACCGGCATCAATGAGAATTCCGCCCTCCGATCCGCCTATGTAAGTACAATTGCCCGAGCTGCCCGAAAAAAGAGGGCAAAATTTAGCCATACGATCTCCATTCCTCGGCTGTTGCCGAACATTCCATTTGCGTTGTTGCTGCAGAATACAGCCGGTGTTATGGCAGTATCGTCCTGATTTTCACCTTTGCCCGATCGCAGTTAGGGAATGCACAGGAAAAGTGAGGCATCCTACAGCTAATAATTTTTATTATACCATAACTACAACAAAAAATAAATGGCTGCGTTTGCAGCCATTTATTTTTTATTCACATCGCCTGTGTGGCGGTCTGTCCTTCAATATAAACACGCTTGATGTCTGCACCCAAATCACGAAGCTTTTCAATGATGTTTTCATAGCCCCGTTCAATATGGTAAATATCCTCGATATGGGTGGTTCCCTTTGCCATCAATGCGGCAATGACCATAGCGGCGCCCGCTCTTAAATCAACCGCCTTGACCGGCGCGCAAGTCAGCTCGGAAACGCCTTCCACAACGGCAACCTTTCCGTCCACCTGTACTTGTGCACCCATACGTGTCAGCTGCTCTACATATCGAAACCGGCTGTCCCAAACACCCTCAGTAATAATACTGGTTCCCTCTGCCGTGCTCAGCAAAGCCGCCATCTGGGGCTGCATATCCGTAGGAAATCCGGGATGGGGCATGGTTTTGACATTGCATTTTAAAAGCTTGCCCGGTCTTGTCACTCTGATGGAATCATCGTATTCCTCAACAACCGCTCCTACCTCTTCCAGCTTGGCGGTGATTGACTCAAGATGCTTGGGAATTACGTTTTTGATCAATACATCGCCGCCCGTGGCAGCGGCGGCAACCATGTAGGTGCCTGCTTCAATCTGGTCAGGAATGATAGAATACGTGGTACCCGATAAATGCTCCACGCCGTGGATTTTGATAACATCCGTACCGGCGCCTCTGATGTCGGCTCCCATAGAATTTAAAAAGTTAGCCAAATCGACAATATGCGGTTCTTTGGCTGCATTTTCGATGATGGTAACACCTCTTGCTTTGATGGCAGCTAAAATGATGTTGATGGTGGCACCCACAGAAACAGAATCCAGATAAATCTGGCTGCCCAAGAGCCGGTCTGCCTGAATGTCTACCATACCGCTCTCGATATTTACTGTAGCGCCCAATGCTTCAAAGCCCTTGATGTGCAAATCAATGGGTCTGACCCCAAAATCACAACCCCCGGGCGGTGCAATCAGTGCCTTGTGAAATCTGCTGAGCATCACACCCATAAAATAATAGGACGCCCGCATTCTTTTGGTCATTTCATAAGGAACCACATGGGTGGTGATTTTAGATGCGTCTATTTCAATGGTGGATTTATTGATCATCTTAACATTTGCGCCAAGTTCATACAAAATTCTGATCACCGCAGAAGTATCCGATATGTTTGGAATATTTTCAATTCTGCAAATGCCGTCCGATAGAATAGCGGCGGGTATGATCGCCAATGCAGCGTTTTTTGCGCCGCTTATGGTAACTTCTCCGCACAATGGTTTACCGCCCGAAACAACATACTTGTCCAGAACAGTCACTCCTTCAATAAATTTTTGTTTTATTTCAAGTCTCAATATTATTTTTTGTAATATTCGCGGGTTTAGCAATGAATATATTAACTCTGATTCCATAATCCTCAATTTTGTGTTAGGAAAAATGAGATTTGGATATAAATTTCACATTTACCAAAATTTCATGAAACCTATTATATCATATTCTATTATAAAAAACTACTACATATTTTTAATTAGTGCCTATGTATCGTTGACACTGTTTATTTTGTATGATAAAATACTAAAACACAAAGAAATGTTTATAAATTTGTGAAATAATGCCATATATCCGATGTAATATGGTGACGAAAAAATTGTATTCTTGTATCATCGGAGAACGGAGATATCAATGCGAGAGTATGCAATCATAACGGATTCCAATTGTGAGCTTACGCCCGACTACATTGAAAAACACAATCTGGTTGTGATTCCCATGCCCTTTGAAATAGACGGCAAGGGTTATTTAAACTATCCCGATTACAGAGATCTGACGCCTCATGATTTTTATGACATGCTTCGCGGGGGAAAAACCGCCAGCACATCTCAGTTAAACTCTGCGATTTTCATCGATTTTTTTGAAGAAGAGCTGAAAAACGGCAGAGACGTGATATATATTGGCTTTTCCGGAGGTCTGAGCGGCACATATTATCAATCCACTCTGGCTGCCGAGGAAATGCGTGAAAAATATCCCGATGCAAAAATTTATACCATCGATACACTGGGCGCTTCCCTGGGTCAGGGCTTGCTGGTCTTAAACGCCGCCGTCAAAAGATCCGAGGGCATATCCATCGATGCGGTTTTTCATTGGGTGGAGGAAACCCGTTATAAAGTATGCCACTGGTTCACCGTGGATGATCTGAATCACCTGAAACGGGGCGGCAGAATTTCTCCCGCAGCGGCTTTGGTGGGCACTATGCTGGGCATCAAGCCGATTCTGAACATTAATGATGAAGGAAAATTGATCCCCATTACCAAAGTAAGAGGCCGACAGAAGGCAATCGAAGCATTGGTAGAGGAATTCGCAAAGGCAGCGGTAAACCCCGAAGAGCAAATCATCTATATTTCCCACGCCGACAGCATTGAGGACGCCGAAAAGGTCAGGGATCTGATCAAGGCAAAGTACCCGGTCAAGGATTTTGTTATGACAACTGTGGGGCCTGTCATCGGTTCCCATTCCGGTCCCGGAACCCTTGCAGTAATATTCATCAGTGACAACCGGGACGTAAAATAACGCTTACATAGTATGAACAAAGGACGGATATTTTAATCCGTCCTTTGTTGTTTTTATATGGGGTTTTTGTTACATGCTTTCCGGCGCATCGATTTTGATGATTTTCAAAACGTTTTGAAGCACCGTCCTGGCACAGATACAGAGGGTCAGTCTCGCCCGGGTCAGCTCCGGGTTATCCCCCTTTACCTGACATGCGTTGTAGAATTTATGAAACAAGGTTGCCAGCTCAATGGCATACCGTGTAATCAGGGCCGGGTTACGTTCCCTTGCGGCATCGATGATTTCGCCGGTCAGTAAGGACAGATGGCGGATCAGCTCTTTTTCTTCCGAGGTGCTTAACAGCTGGAGCTGTTCCACGGTACAAGGCACATACACCACACCGGCGTTTTCCAGATTTTTCACAATGCTGCATATTCTTGCGTGGGCATACTGCACATAATATACCGGGTTCTGGGAGGACTGTTCCACCGCCAGGTCAAGGTCAAACTCCAGATGAGTAGAGGGCTCGCGTAAATAAAAGAAGATCCTTGACGCATCCACAGGTACGACCTCTTGCAATGTTTTCAGCGTGATGGATTTGCCGGTCCGCTTGGAAACCTTGACCACCTCGCCGCTCTGCACCAGACGAACCATCTGCATGATGACAACCTCCAGCCTGCTGCTGTCAATCCCCAGTGCATCCATGGCACCTTTCAGACGGGCAACATGACCGTGGTGGTCGGCACCCCAGATATTGATGACCTTCTGGAAGCCCCTCTTGACGAATTTATTGTAATGGTAAGCAATATCGGCAGCAAAATACGTGGGATTTCCGTTGGCACGGATCAAAACCTCGTCCTTTTCCCCGCCGAATTCCGTCGCCTTATACCAAAGGGCGTCTTCCTTTTCATAGGTCCATCCCTTGGTTTTCAACACTTCGATGATTTGGTCAAGCTCGCCGCTTTCGTACAGGGAGGATTCTCTGAACCAAACATCGTAAGGCACACGGTATTCCAGCAAATCTTTTCGTAAATTCTCAATGTTCAGCGGGAGAGCATACGCCACCAAAGCAGCTTTTCTTTCCTCCTCACCGGTTTCCATATATTGGTCCCCGTTCTGTTCGGCAAACTCCTTGGCACGTGCTATGATATCACCGCCGTGGTATCCGTCCTCCGGGAAAGGGGTTTCTTCTTTATAAATCTGCAAATAACGGGCGTTCAGGGAAGAAGCGAATTTTTCGATCTGGTTGCCTGCATCGTTGATATAAAACTCCTTTGTCACTGTGTAACCGGCGAAGGAAAGCACCGCCGCCAGACAGTCGCCCAAGGCACCGCCACGGGCGTTGCCAATGTGCATGGGGCCCGTCGGGTTGGCAGAGACAAACTCCACCATGTATGTTTCCCCTTTGCCATAATCACTGGCACCATACTTCTCCTTTTTGTCCTCAATGTCCTTGAGAATTTCACCATACAATCTGTCATCCAGAAAAAAGTTGATAAAGCCCGGTCCGGCGATTTCCGCGCGGCTTAAATACGTCCCTGTGAAATCGAGACGGGAAGCGATGCACTCTGCTATTTTGCGGGGAGGCAGCCGAAAGGCTTTCGCACTGACCATGGCGGCATTGATGGCATAGTCACCGTGGGCACGGTCATTGGGGATGGCGATTTGGAAGGACGGCATCGGTTCTGCCGGCAGCTCTTGTTCCGCCACGGCTTGTCCCACCGCCTTTAAGACAATCTCTTTGATTTCATGTTCAATCTGAATCATAATCTGGGACATTAGTTTTTTGCCTCCTTGACTGTAATTGCGATTTCATTTCTGCTGAGCAGCTCCGAATTGACATCTATGGTATAGCTCATATAGAGCTCGCCGCCCTTGCCGGTCATGGTAGAACGGATCGACTCGCCAAAGATCCCCACCATCATTTCTCCGTAGCCGGTATTATAATGACAGAAATGGCGCTGACCCTTTTCGATGGTCAGCCGGGACCGCATGGCACCCGTCCGGGTCAAGGTGACCGAACGGTCAGAATCTACCTTCAAAACGGTTTTTACATCTTTCAGTCCGATCTCCTCACTTTCGTGATAGGTAATATACTGCATTCCGTTTTTCTCCGAAAGGCTCCCCACGGTGGTCAATTCAACCTCATCCTTTTCGTCGTCGCTGCTGTGCATACCCTTTATGGTAATTAAAACATCCTTCATAGTTTTCTCCCATTCATTTGATCTGTTCAAAGCCCGCTTACATCAATTCTTGTTACGCAGGCGTCAATATCCTTTTTCAAAAACAGGTTTGCAAGAGCGGAAAACCCTTCGGGACGGTCGCTGACATAGAATTCATACTGACCCTCTTGCTGCCTGTCTGCTGTTATTCCTTTATGGACAATCACCTCTGCCGCCGCTTGTGCCGCCGCTTTTCCGGAGCTGACCAGATGCACCTTGCCCTCAAGCTCATCGCCGATGATATCCGCAATCAGCGGATAATGGGTACAGCCCAGTATTAAGGTATCCACATTTTCCTGTTTGATCGCCGCAAGGTATCGTCGCACCGTCAGCCTTGTGACCTCATCGTCCCTGTCAACCCAACCGGCTTCCACCAGCGGAACAAACAAGGGGCAATCCTTTGAAAAAATCTCAAGCGACGGATTGATGGCCAACAGCTCCCGTGTATAGGCGCCGCTTAATATGGTCGCCGTCGTGCCGATCACGCCGATTTTCCCGGTTTTGGTAACTCCCGCCGCTTCCTTGGCGGCAGGCTTCACCACCTCCACAAAGGGAACGGGAAGCATATCCCCCGTATGGGGGGCAACGGAGCTGACGGTACCGCAAGCGGCAATGATCAGCTTTACGTTTTTGGACAATAAAAAGCCCTCGTCCTGTCGGGCATAGCGCTCAATGGTTTCACGGCTGCGGGTGCCGTAAGGCACTCTTCCCGTGTCGCCGAAATAGATGATATCCTCGCCGGGCAAAATCCGGATCAGCTCATCCACAACCGTAAGGCCGCCCAAGCCGGAATCAAACACACCGATCGGTCTTTTATCCACCGAACCATCTCCATTAATAAATATAAACATTCAATATATAATAACACAAACATCATATGCTGACAATAGTTATCTCATACATTTTAAGCGAACTGCCATCCGCCGAACCGACGGATGGCAGTTTTTTATTATTGAATATTACACGGCATTCTCAGCAGATATCGCTTTATTTGCAGCAAATCAGCGGCGGAAATCTCGCCGTCTTTGGTACTCACACTGCCCGCAAGAGCATATTCGCCCTGCAAAAACTTGGTTTTTAACAAGTGGCGTTTCACCTTCAGCAAATCAATGCTGTCGATCATCATATCGTCCCCTGACCCGTCTACATCACCGTAGACAACGATCGTTGCCTCGTCCGACACCTGACCGTTCACCAGCATTTGCAGCTTTTGTCCGGTTGCCGCTTTTGCCGTCGGATCGATGGTGTTGCCCTCCCGGTCAACCATAGAAACACTGCCGCCCGCAGCTTCCATTTTATCCAATATCTGCGCGACGGTATCGGTGCTTTTGATTCCGTCCAGATAGCTAACGGCATTCCATTGAAACGCACGTAGTCCTGAATTTTCCTTGGGTGTCATTTTCGGACTGTCCTGGTAGGTGTAATACCTTACATAATCAATGTAATAGCGCATGGGGAACACTGTGGAATTGTCCGGGCTGCCCGGCCAGCTTCCGCCCACAGAGGTATTGAGCAACAAATACATAGGGCTGTGGAACTCCGTCATATCCTCGGCGGTGATATCCGCCTCCCGATAAATCACATCGTCAATATACCATCGCATTTTATTGTGCGACCAGATGATACCGATGGTATGATAGCCATCGGTAAACTTTCCCTCGGGCAAGGTATAATGGGACCCTGCGCCCACATGGTTGCCCGCGGAATTTGACCAGTGCAGGGTACCGTTGGCAATATTCTCACCCTTTGCTCCGCCGTCATTGGGTCCTCCCAGCATTTCGATGATATCCACCTCACCACAGGCCGGCCACGCACCGCTTTCACCAAGCATCCAAAACGCAGGCCATGCCCCCTTGCCGGAAGGAAGCTTTGCATACATTTCAATTTTTCCGTATAAAAAATTCTTCTTGCCCGAGGTAGTCAGCTCCGCAGACGTATACTGAGACCCCATATAATCCTCTTTGAGGCTCTGAATGACCAGATTCCCGTTTTCCATGAAGGAGTTCTGGGACCGGTTGGTAAAATAGCCCAGCTCGCCGTTTCTGTTCTGGGCCGGGTTCCAGTTCCAGACTGCTGTATCAATGTACCCATTGTTAAATTCTTCGTTCCAGGACAGCTTCCAGCCGCTGTCGTGGATGCCCGCCGTGTCGGCGGCATCCGGACCGGCAGAAATGGTTCCTGTAGAAATGGTGGTCTTTTTTACAAAAGTATCCTTGCTTTCATTTTCTTCGTCATAGGGCATGTTTTGAAGAGAATCAAGATAGATCGTAGAGATAGGCGCTTTATAATATTTAAAAATCATGGTACATAAATTGGTGCGCAGTGCCGTGCCGAGATTGAGATAATCACCTGTCAGGCGGCTGAAATCCTTAAAGGGAACCTCATAAACCCGCCCGGTCGTTCCTACGACCACCTGCACTCCGTATTCGGCGGAATATTTGATCCCGCTCCCGTCGGTATAACCGACGGAGACAATATACCGCAGCACCGTGTCATCCAGATCCGCCCTCGCCCAAAACCGCAGCCCGCTGCCTGTCACTTTTCCCGGTGCCAGTCGAAATCCGAACTGGGTGTCAGATAAATTAAAGCCAAACAGCGGCTCCAGCTTAATGGATTTTCCTGCGTCCGCCTTGGCAGGGTTGCCTATTAAAAAGGGTTGATTGTTGGTATCGGTTTTCAGCCCCTTGCTGTAGCTACCTGTGGGATAGCTGCTGAAATTACAGATCATGGGGGAGGCAGAGCTGCTTTCTTCCCCGGGAGTATAGCTCAGATCCGGGTCGGGAACCACCGTGTCCGGCGGACCGAGAACGGTCTGTGCAAACACGTCGCCCTCCTCCATATTTCCCAGATTGTCAATATAAACCGTTCCGATGGGGGTCTTGAAATATTTAATGTAGATATAATTCATGCCGGTAACCATTTTAGCTCCCAAATCCTCTAGCACCGTACCGGTTCTATGCTGAAACATACTATAAGGCAGAATGATTTCAGAGCCTAAATTGGAAACCACAACATTCATGGTATATTCGGAGCTACTCGTTCCGACCACAATGGATAATACCACCTGCTGCATCTCCGCCTTTGCCCAAAACCGCAGCCCACGTGTATTAAATGAAGTTCCGTAATACCGCAGGGCATACTGGATTGTGCCCAGATCATAGCCCAGCTGGGGTTCTATTTTGAGAGAGCTGCCCGACTGTGCAAACTGGGGATCGGTGTTCAGACTTTTGGTGATTCCTTTGTCAAAACCGTTGACAGGCAATGTTTCAAAGCTGCAAAGTGTCGTGCTTGCCGCACTGATGGGAGATGCAAAGACAGTGCCGCTGCCTATCACAGCGAGGGAAAGAACGAGCCCGAGAAGAACCTTACCTTTTCTTTTCATAATGAACACCATTCCTATCAATTTCATAGAAGCGCTCTGTTACCTGTATCGTAGCATATTTATGTAACATTGTCTATAACAAAAACCCTGCGAAAAATCCGCAGGGTTTTTGTTCAATTTTCAAAGAGCTACTTTAATAAACGAAATATTGCAGTCGTCTTTGAGCCCTCATTTTATTCATGTGATGATGCAATATACTGTGCCATTGCTCTCATGCTGTCTTTGTCTGCAATATCGCACATGGGAACGCCGACCTGTATACAACCAAACAAACCTTTTATTTCCGCGATGCTGTTCAAATATCTGACTTGTATTGTGTTAAAATACTGATTATCCAACTGATACATGGCACACAGTGCGTATAGTCTGCCTTGATTATTCGCTTCCTGTTCCAGATGATAAAATAGATCAAATGCGTTTTTGTTTTTCATCAGCACCGCATATGCCTTGGTCTCCGGCGACATTGATCCGGCGACACCCGTCCCGCCGTTTGAAAATGTATTTGCTTTCATGAGGGTGTCATAGGCTTCTCTGTCGTACTGTAAGGTTTCCAGTGCAGCCGCCGTCCTTGTGACCGGCAATGGATGTAAATGTGTATAAAAAGTAATCCCTGTAACAGCAAGGACAAAAACCAGCACCACCAAAACCCTCCGCTTCATACCTCCACCCCTGTTCCGTTCTCTTTTTCTATTATAAGCTTTTGGAGCCTCTCTGCACTTTTTGTAATGGCAGGCAAGTTTCCGCCATTCAGCACATCATCAATAAGTATTTGTGCTTCTTCGTATTTATCTGTTTCAACATATATGCCTGCAAGCCATAGCTTCACCGATGCAATTACACCCTGATTTTCAAACTGTGTCATTGCCTGCCTTAATAGCCTTATGCTTTCCTCAGTATTTCCGTTGATGTATTCCATGACTGCTACGGTATGTATCACATTTGCTGCTGTATCCGGATCGCTCATTCTTCTTTGAATAATTGCTTTATTTTCCTCATAAATTTTTTTGGCAGTATCCTGATTCTGGTTTTTTAAATAATAAAGCACCAAATCACTGTAATAAATTCCCCTATAGCGACATGACAACTGTTTCACGTTCATCCTCGTAAGTCGACCGATTGCCTTGCTAACATTGCCGGCGTGATCATACCCCCGTGCCAGTTGTATTTCATGCATTTGATATAACTTTTTGATTTTTACCTTTGATAATAGTTCTTCGCTCTTCTCAATAAAAAAATCAGTATTCTGGTCATTGACCAAAATTGCATACAGATCATCGTACTTCTGATTGGCTTGTAAGGCCAGTGAATAATAGATGAAATAGCAGACACCGAATATGACAATGACAATGAAATAAAAACCCATAACATTACTATTGTATTTATCGCTCAGAAATGATCCAAGCATTCCTGCAAGAAAACCGATTGCCCCAATGATAAAAAAAATGATGTTATTTCGTTTTGTGCGACTCATTTCATCTCTCCCAAATTCTCAGCCGGTATCAATATATATATCATGATACAGTAAAATACAGCTATCCATTTCATTTCTATTTTAGTATGCTTTTACAGTTTTTGCAACATAAACTTGCCGATCTGTCCCGCATTTGTTAATACAAAAGATACCATGTTAACACAGATAGGCTGCAACACTTCTTAATGTGCTGCAGCCTATGATTCTTTAGTAAAGAAGAATAAACTATCTGTATGTTAACATAATATTAAATCATGCAACCATTGTATCACAACCAATACGCCCTATTTACTGGGTTTTCCTTGTTATCCACAAGGTTTTCAACATTATCCACAAGGTTTTCAACATATATTATGTCAACACATGATAATACTGTTTGTATATTCATTTAAAAATAACATCCTATGTTTTCAATGGCTTTTGTTTCCTGTAACAGGGTTGCGTGCTCTGACAAAAAGGATTCATGCACCGTTACCTTACAGCCGTACTCATTCAATACCGCACCCAGAGAACCGATGAAACCGGCTTTCGGATAAATCACCAACATATAGTGTCCGTCCAACAGATACAATGAGCTTTTATCGATGATATCCGTATCGGTTTTCAAGCGGCAAACTGCAGAAAGCATAGAATCGCAGTCATCAAACCGATAGATGCAGGGTACTGTTTTCTTTGTTTTCACTCTTGTTTTTGTTTTCTCGATTTCCAATTGGGTAAAATAAATAATACAGCCGCCGGTGAATGCAGGAAAAACCTCAATCAACAATTTTCCTTTACCCACTGTAAAACCGGTCTGTTTACTGGCGTCCGAGAGAAGGGACCAAAGCACTCTTTTAATTCTCGGGTTTTCGTAGTCGAATTCGTCAAAGGTTAAATCAAGGGATTTCAAATCCGTGCTTTGGAGCGATATTCTAAGCCGTTGGGGCTCAACCAGTTCAATATTCATTCACGCACCATCCTAAACACATTAAATTTATATAAATTGAAACGTCTTCTTTCTATCTACTACTATAATATTAAGGAAGGTTGTTTTGTGCAAGCGGTGAATAATGGTTATTTGAAAATTTCGCATAATTTTTTTATAAGTGGAAATAATATAGTTAAATAGTTGCATATAAATGGTGTGATGTCCTTCCTAAAAAATCTTTTAAAGATATCAGAATGTCACAGACCGTGCTAAAGGATGGTTTCAGTTATGGATAAAATTGAAAGAACTTCGCCCGCACACAACATAAAACGCGCACGGCATCCTTTCTGGAGTGCCATGTGGATCACAATTCTCTGCATTGCTCTGGTGGCAATGGGTTATTTCATGGCACTGGCGGTCGATTCGTTTATGCGAACCATGTAAAAAACTGTTCCGAGTTTTCGGAACAGTTTTTTGTTGAATCAATCTTATTTTTTGTATATGCTTTTTGCGTCAATGTCAAACAATGAAGCCAGCAAAATTCGGGTTCCCATTTTGAACCCTTCGGCAAAGCTGTCGCATCCCACAAGGTATTCAAGGCTTAGGATGCTCGAAATCAGTTCCTCCGCCTTTTTCTTGTTGTGCTCGCCGAGCAACTGATATACTTCTTCCTCCAACCGACAGAATTCATGAATGTTCTCTGCATACTCCGACCCTTTTTCAAAGGTACGATTGGCAAAATCAATGTTGCCCTCATAGATGTTTCGGATTACATTTTCTTGTCGTTCTAACGTTTCCATAGTAATGTTCCTTTCAAATCAAATATGTATTCCGACAAGCCTTGAAAGAAATTAAAACGTGTGATACAATATTCACGTGTAATTGTCTTTTGGGCAATTGCCGGTGTTGGAGGCGGCTGTTTCTTGTCAGGGATGAGCCGCTTCCTTTTACTTTTTATCATCCAACTTTAATATTGCACGTCTAATCCCTTCCGCCAGCGTAATCTCATTTTGTTCACTGTATTCGGTCAACAGCTTATATGACTTCTCGTCAAGACGAGTCATTATTCTGTATGGTTTGGGATTATCCGTTGGACGACCCATTTTTTTAGCCGTCAAATATTCACCTCCTACATTTGGCTGCCCTAAGTATAACACTTATGGCTGCTGTATGTCAAGCATAATTTATTCTTCCGAATTTTGATTGATATCTCCATATTTTCACCATATAAATGAATTAAATAAACAAAACCATACTATAAACCTGCACCCCAAATGATAGACAGGATACACGTTGTCTATCGTTTGGGGTGCAGGTTATCTGTGCAACATCGTGCTTTTTGTTATATCAATATCCGCCGGGGTTGTCTGATTGCCAGCGCCAGGTGTCTTCACACATTTTATCGATACTGAGCTTTGTTCGGAACCCCAAAAGCTTTTCGGCCTTTTCCGCATCGGCATAGAACATGTCAATATCACCGGGGCGGCGATCAAAGAATTTGTAATTGATTTTCTTTCCGGATGCTTTTTCAAAAGCGGCAATCACTTCCAGTACGCTATAGCCCTTGCCTGCACCCAGATTGATGGCCTCCAATCCTGCGCTTTTCCTGACAAACTCCACGGCCTTGAGGTGTCCGACCGCCAGATCTGTCACATGGATATAATCCCGGACGCCAGTGCCGTCAGGGGTTTCATAGTCGTTACCGTAAACCGGCAGCTCTGCCAGCTTGCCGATGGCGACCTGGGCAATATAGGGAACCAGATTGTTGGGAATGCCGTTGGGGTCTTCTCCGATTTTGCCGGATTCATGGGCACCGATGGGGTTAAAATAACGGAGCAGAGCGACGCTCCAATCATTGTCCGAGCGATACACATCCTTCAGGATTTCTTCTATCATAAACTTGGTGCGTCCGTATGGGCTTGTTACATTACCGGTTTTATAGATTTCCTTATAGGGAATCTCACTGTCTCCGTATACCGTGGCAGAGGAGCTGAATACAATTTTTTTCACGCCGAACTGCTCCATTACCTGAAGCAGGATTACCGTCCCGCTGATGTTGTTATGATAATACGCCAGCGGCAGCCGGCAGGATTCCCCCACGGCTTTCAGACCGGCAAAGTGAATCACTTCTGTGATGTTGTTCTCCTTGAATATTGCCGAAAGGGTTTCCTTGTCTAAAATATCACAGGTGTAGGATTGGAAATCCTTTCCCGTAATTTCCTTGACCCGCTTGAGGGCTTCAGGCTTGGAATTATAAAAATTATCGATGACGATAATGTCTTCCCCTTTATTCAACAGCTCCACACAGGTGTGGGAACCGATATAGCCGGCGCCGCCGGTAACCAAAATTGACATGATAGTTCTCCCCTTGCGATTTATTCATTTCTATTCCTATTATATCTCAATAAAATCTACAATACAATGTTTTTTCTGTTTTCTTTGGGTAAGTTTTGGTGTATAATTTATTTTGCTATGGAATAAAGAAAACTGGATGTGATTTGATGCTTACTTACCAAAAAATCAAAGAAAACAAGGAAATACGGAATTATATCGAAAAGGGTGACGAAATGCTTGCCACAATGGGCTATACCGAGCACTCCTTCGCCCATGCCACCAACACGGCAATGACCGCCTCCAACATTCTGTGGAAGCTGGGCTTTGAAGAGCGGCTTTGTGAAATGGCAGCCATCGCCGGCTTCATGCACGATATCGGCAATGTGGTGAACCGGTCGAACCATGCTCAGAGTAGTGCTCTTATGTCTTTTGAAATCCTCAACCGGCTGGGCATGTCATCGGATAACATTGCGCTGGTCATCTCCGCCATCGGCAATCACGATGAGCATACAGCAGCCATTGTCAACGCCGTCAGCGCCGCTGTGATCATAGCCGACAAAAGCGATGTGCGCCGCACCCGAGTAAGAAACACCGATATTGCCACCTTCGATATCCACGACAGGGTGAATTATTCCGCCGAGAATTCCAAGCTTTCGCTGGACACGGACAACAGAACCATCTCTCTGAACATCACCATTGATACCGATATCTGCCCGGTGATGGACTATTTTGAAATATTCTTGGGCAGAATGATTTTGAGCAAAAAAGCGGCGGCGTTTCTGGACTTGAAATTTGAATTGATTATCAACGGCACAAGACTATTGTAAAGTAGATAAAAATTCGGTCAAACGGCGGTTTAAATCCAGCGTTATTACAAAATATTTGCGAACAATATAATTTTTCTTGCGAAAAAGCAGGTTTGCTTATATAATGATAGCTGTGTAAATCCAAACAATCCTTTTGCCGTAAGGCGAAAGTTTCGATTGGGATATGAGACAAAAAAGAAGACAAAAGGAAGGAGCTCCAAAATGAATTATTCCCATGAAGTAGAGCATATGTGTATTGTTGCAAAAGGTCCTCATCACGGGCCCGCACCCATCCCCGAAGAGGGAAAATGGGTCAAGGCTTATGAAATTAAGGATATCTCCGGTCTGTCACACGGTGTGGGCTGGTGTGCCCCCCAGCAGGGAACCTGTAAATTGACCCTGAATATCAAAGAGGGCATCGTCGAAGAAGCCCTTGTAGAAACCGTCGGATGTTCCGGTATGACCCACTCCGCCGCTATGGCCGCCGAAGTGTTACCGGGCAAAACCTTGCTTGAATGCATGAACACCGACTTGGTTTGTGATGCCATCAACGTTGCAATGCGTGAAATTTTTCTTCAGTTCGCATACGGACGTACCCAATCCGCTTTCTCCGAAGACGGTCTGCCCATCGGCGCCGGTCTTGAGGATCTGGGCAAGGGGCTCCGTTCACAAATCGGAACCATGTTCTCCACCCGTGCCAAAGGCGTTCGTTTCATGGAAATGGCAGAAGGCTATGTAACCAGAATGGGACTTGACGAAAACGGCGAAGTCATCGGCTATGAATTTGTCCGTCTGGGCAAAATGCTGGAAGACATCCGTCACGGTGCAGAACCAAACGAAGCTTACAAGAAAAATGTCGGCTCTTACGGCCGTTTTGCCGAAGCCGCAAAATACATTGATCCCCGTGAGGAATAAGTCTAACTGAAAGGAATGATTAAAAATGGCTAATGATATGAGATTTGAAGGAAAAGAACGCAGAATTGCAAAAATTGAACAATGTCTCAAGGAATACAATATTGCGAGCTTGGAAGAAGCAAAAGAAATCTGCACAAAGGCAGGAATTGATGTTGACGCTATCGTAAAAGGTGTTCAGCCGATTGCGTTTGACAATGCCATCTGGGCATATACCCTCGGAGTTGCCATCGCTCTGAAACAGGGTATCACAAACGCTTCCGACGCTGCCGCAACCATCGGCATCGGCTTACAGGCTTTCTGCATTCCCGGCTCCGTTGCCGAGAGCAGAAGCGTCGGCATCGGTCACGGCAACTTGGGCGCAATGCTTTTGAAAGAAGAAACAAAATGCTTCTGTTTCTTGGCAGGACACGAATCCTTTGCCGCCGCAGAAGGCGCAATCGGCATTGCCAGAACCGCCAACAAGGTTCGCAGCGAGCCCCTTCGTGTTATCCTCAATGGTTTGGGCAAGGACGCAGCCTATATCATTTCAAGAATCAACGGATTCACCTATGTGAAAACCGATTATGATTTTTATACCAACGAGCTGAAAGAGGTTGAAAGAAAGCCTTTTTCAACCGGCGAAAAAGCAAAGGTTCTTTGCTTTGGTGCCAATGATGTTCTTGAAGGCGTTGCCATTATGAAATCGGAAGGTGTTGACGTTTCCATCACCGGTAACTCCACCAACCCTACCCGCTTCCAGCACCTGGTTGCCGGCACCTATAAAAAATGGAGCATGGAAAACGGCAAGAATTATTTCTCTGTTGCATCCGGCGGCGGCACGGGCAGAACCCTCCACCCGGACAATGTTGCAGCAGGTCCCGCTTCCTACGGTCTCACTGACTCTATGGGCCGTATGCACGGTGACGCACAATTCGCAGGTTCTTCTTCTGTTCCCGCTCACGTGGAAATGATGGGTCTGATCGGCATGGGCAACAATCCCATGGTCGGCGCCACCGTCGCCTGCGCTGTGGCTGTGGAAGAAAGCAATAAGTAATAATAAGACGTAGTTAAAGCGATTAGGAGTAGTGTAGTAATCATGTGGGAACGACCTATATGATTACTACGCTACTCCTATCTTTATATCCCTATATTTTTTCAACGTCAGTTTTAAGCGATTCAATTTCTCTTTCAGCGTAAACATTTTCTTGAACTTTGTCATCTGATCAATGCAGTATTCAAACAGTACGGAATCGTGTTGGATAGACGAAATTCGCTACTCATAACCACTAAAGATTATTTTTGCTATCCAAATGTTTGCATTTATTCAAAATCAATGATATAATTCTTGTAAATTTATTGGGTGGGGATATCTTTTTATGTTTCTTATGCCGACAAAGTTCATAAAAATAATGACATGTATTTTATTATTATCTTTCGTGGCTTTGTTTATTTTAATTGCTCTTTGTATAAATGAATGGGATAAAGTAGTGATTTTATCATTGTTTTTATTTTTTCCTGCGTTTCTGTTACCCTTTTTTATCATAGACTGGAAAGTAAGGAATCAACCCATACAAAAAGAATCTGTGACGGTTATAGAACTAGAATTAGTGGAAACCTCCAGAGGTGACTATTTGCCTAGATATTTGATTATTTTAACACAATTGTTAAAAAGCAGGAGATATTTTAATGTTCCAATTTTCGAGTATATTGCTAGGTTTGAACTTTCTGATAAACAAGTAAAAGAATTTAGAGTAAAAAAGAAAATGTATGAATTCTTGAAAGAAAACGACCAGGGAACCCTTACATTTCAGGAGACAAAAAAAGCACAAGCCGGAGATGACAATAATACAATTTGGAAACAAAACCATTTTCCTTATAGGAGACAGCGCTATTTAATAAGGTTTGAAAAAGATAGGGGTCAACAGTATATTTTTTTAAAGGATGCCAGTAAAATACCGGATAGAGAATACTCCAGACGGAATGATTTAATTAATATTGTAATTCCTGATACCGTTATTTTTATTGGCAAGCAAGCATTCTCCGGTTGTAAAGAATTAAATTCTGTCTTCATTCCCTGTAGTGTTTCTGATATTGGCAGCGGAGCATTTGGCTACTGCGAGAAATTAGAATTTCTTACTATTTCAGAAGGGATAACCAAAATAAACATTGATGCATTTCTTGACAATGTCAATTTAAAAGAGCTCCTACTACCCGATAGTATTAAAATCATACAGTGTAAAGCACTCTACGGTAAGTTTTTGTATTTAGAAAAAATTCGGCTACCGAAAGGTCTTGATTTTATCAGCAAGGAATTCATTCATATGCTCAATGATTGTAATTCTCTGAAAGAAATCGAAGCACCGCCGCATTTATATGATAAAATCGTTCAGGCGTTTAAAAAACGTAACGTAACGATAATGAAACGGCAATAACCAATCAAAACCAAGCATTGGCTTATATTCTTTCCAATTTTGTAAAACCAAAAAGCAGATAACAAACATTGAGAGCGTGCAAACACCATTTAATTTCTACGTTTAGGGTATGAAATAGCTTACTTACGCTATTTTTGTTTCTGTGGAAGAAAGTGCGAAATGATTCTTTTCCATCCGGACAAGCTACACCCCGAAGATAGTTGTCTTCGGGGTGTTATGATTCATGATGGTTCTTACTTGGAAAAAGAATACACTCATGATATAATTAAATTAAATACTGCAAAATGGGTATACTGAAAAAAAGACAAAGGAAGGTGATTCTATTCATCGATCAATCCTTAAGATAATGATGACTGGCTGCTGTTTGGCTTTGCTTTTTACCGGCTGTAAAACAGGGACTTCCTCCGAAACGAGCAACATTGCAACTGCCAAGTCCATAACAACCATAAAACAGAGCAATACAACAATACCGTCATATAAAACGACAGACATAACCGATATTGTATTCAAAAAAACAGGCAGTATGGAGCTGACGCTGGATGTGCTACAGCCCACCAGACGGAAATTTTCCAAAAACCCTGTGATTGTATTGATTCACGGCGGGGCATGGGTCAGCGGAGACAAGGCAAGCGATCTGGACATGCTCTTACCTGCCATCAATGTAATGCGAAGCAAGGGGTATGCCGTGGTCAGCACCAATTACCGTTTGGCCACCAGTTCCGTGAAATTTCCGCTTCCCGTGATAGATTGTGCCGATGCGGTCCGCTGGTGTGTAAAAAATGCTGCGGAATATGATTTTGACACCTCCAAAATGGGAATCTGCGGCGCTTCTGCCGGAGGATATCTCTCTTTGATGGCAGGTCTGGCACCGGAAACCTTCACAGAAGACAATGACCTGAAGGGTATTGGTTACGAGCTTCGCTACATCATCGATGTTTGCGGTCCCGCAGTGCTGGATATCAATAAAACCACGGTGCAGTCTGAATACGCAAAAGAAACGCTGTCTTATTTTATGGGCGGCAGCCCGGAGAAAAAACCGGCAGCATACCAAAAAGCCAACCCGATGAATTATTTAAACCCCAGCGCTCCCGGTTTGCTCATCATTCACGGCAAGGACGACAACACCGTCCCCTTTGAGCAGTCGCAGCTGCTATACAACGAAGCGCAAAAAATGAAAATGGATGCTCGCCTGATTGGGGTAAACAACGCCGGACACAGCTTTGAGCCATCGGGAAACACCCCTGTTGAACCCTCTCTTTTGGAGATTTTCAGCACAATCAGTGATTTTATTGAAAGTAAATCCAAATAAACAGTCCCCTGTACAGAAAATGAGCCTGGCTATCGCCTGGCTCTTTTTTTTGTTTTGTTTTAGTCAAAGTGTATAATTCACCCTAAATATAATCCAAATGATTGATTAATAATATACAAGCTGTCTTTTGAATAAATGTGATATCCTGTTAATGAAATAAATCAATCTATACGGAGGTATTACAAAATGAAACTGCAAAGCAAAAAAATCGTAAGTATCCTGATCGTTTGCGTTTTGATCGTCAGCCTGATGGTGACCGGACTGCATGCATCTGCTGACAGCTATCAGACGCTATACAATTTTGATGACTTGTCTGCTGTCCCGTCAACAATCAAGGCCATCAATTCTTCACAGGCAATCCTTGTTGATTCCTATGCCGCAAGTGGCAAATCCCTTAAACTCAGCTTATTTGACAACAACGGCTCATTGGTACTGGTCAATCAGGCACCATCCACTGCAAAAGGAATCCGTTTTTGGTTCAAAGGCACATGGGACACTACAGCGGAATACGGCACCCGTCAGATTTCCGTCAAGTTCCGTGCTTCTGCCGACGGTTCCGGCGCCAACATTGCCGATCATGCGAAATTTGTTGTAACAGTAACGGAAACAGGCACTTATTACAATGTTAATTTTCCGGCAAGCTTTACAAGCGCTAACATTGCCGCCATCAATTCTATTGTGATCACGGTAGAAAACACTTCAGGCGGCGGATTCTATTTTGATGACATCTCTTTGATCTTATCTGACGGCACAACCCCCACAGCTTCGCAAACCGCCAACACAACCAAAGTGACTCCCAGCGGATATACCAACATTGCTTTGGGCGTCATTCCTACGATCTCACAGGAGAGAAACGGGCACAATGAAAGCCGGCTGACTGACGGTCTGAAGGTGCTTAACGATAAGGCGAGACAGGATCTGCCTGCGGGCGACCACTGGGTTCGGTTTGATTTCGGGCAGAATGTAACCGTCGACAAAGCCATCGTTGTATGGGAAAACTGGGCAACACTCTATACCATCGAAACCTCCGACAACGGCTCGACCTGGACAGAACAAGCAAGAAAAGAAACCCCCTCCCAGCCTGGCTGGCCGGGCGTCACAACAACAACGTTTTCTGCTGCCAGTGCCAGATATGTCAGAGTTCATGTTTTGACAAATTCCAGCCAATGGGGATATGGCCTGATTGAAATTGAAATCTACGGCTCCTATGATGCGTTTGGACCTACGTTATCAACCGCCA
>ERZ778021.1942-NODE-1942-length-20857-cov-4.337035_pt1 | contig 20857 bp, 16 predicted proteins | sample MGYA00375751_ERZ778021 | MGnify/ENA primary metagenome ERZ778021 (study PRJEB29350, sample SAMN05389814) | bioreactor metagenome | isolation source: Thiocyanate stock bioreactor | place: South Africa: University of Cape Town | collected 2013-08-29 ... | reverse complement strand
TATGAACATTCTGTTCAAGCTGAAGGATGACACAAAGCCCGATGCGGTTGCCGTCGCTTTTGATTTGAACAAGCCTACCTTTCGTCACTTGGAATATGAAAATTATAAAGCCGGCAGAAAAGGCATGCCGGAAGAGCTGGCGATGCAAATGCCGGTATTGAAAGAGCTTTTGACATATCTTGGTGTTCCTGTACTGGAAAAAGAGGGCTATGAAGCCGATGATATTCTCGGCACTGTCGCTGAGCAGGCGAAGGCGCAACGCATCGAATGCGTGATTGCCACCGGGGACAGGGATTCCTTACAGCTGGTGGGAGACGGCGTCACCGTTTATCTGGCGTCCACCAAAATGGGACGACCGGAGATCACAGTATATGATGAGGCAAAAATCCAAGAGGAATATCGTGTCAGTCCCGCTGAGCTGATTGATGTAAAGGCGCTGATGGGGGATGCCAGTGATAAAATTCCCGGTGTGGCAGGCATCGGCAGCAAAACAGCGCTGGATCTGATTGAAAAATATCATTCCATAGACCATATATATGAGAACATCGATACGCTTGCCATTAAGGACAGTGTGAAAAACAAGCTGGTTACGGGAAAAGACAGTGCATATCTCAGCAAAAAGCTGGGGACGATTTATACGGCGGTTCCGCTGGAGACAGAGATTTCTGTACTGGGGAACAACAGAGAAGATGAGGAAGGACTTTTTCGGCTGCTGACCAGACTTGAGTTTTTCAAGATGATTGAAAAGCTGGGTCTGAACGGCGAAGCCATCAGCCTCTTTACAATGATGCCCGAAGAAAAGACGGTCATGATTGAACAGGACATCCACAAAGCCATTGCCGCAATCCAAAAAGCGGGACAAGCGGATATTCTTTGTGAATATGAAGCAGGGAACATCAAAGCGGCATCTTTTGTCTCTGACGGGATCCAGTATCTGATCACCTCTGGGGTGACGAAACTGTTCACCGCCGGTGTATTTCGCACGGACGATGCCAAAAAGCTGTACACAGCCTTGGCGCAGGACGGTATCCTGCCCGAAATTACTTTTGACGCTTCTTTGGCGGGTTATTTATTGCACCCTGACCAGAATGATTACTCCGTAGAGCGTTTGGCTGCTTTCTATCATATTCCGCCGGGCAGTGTTACAGAACAGGAATATAGCGATTTGCTGCAAAAAGCAAAATATTTTTCGTCTCTATGCGACAGGATAACGGACGAAATCGAGAAGAATCATCAGACAAGCTTGTTAAAAGAAATCGAGCTTCCCCTTGCGAAGGTGCTGTTTAGCATGGAGCAGGCAGGCTTTCAGGTGGACAAGGAAGGGATTACAAAGTTTGGGGATACCCTGTCGGTCCGTATCCAAGAAATCGAACAAGAGATTTATGGAATCATCGGATATCAATTTAATCTGAACTCACCCAAGCAGCTGGGAGAGGCCCTGTTTGTCAAGCTGGGGCTGCCCCACGGGAAAAAGACAAAAACGGGATATTCCACCGGGGTGGAGGTTCTCGAAAGCCTGAAATATGACTCTGAGGCAGTGATGCTGATTTTGGAATACCGAACCCTTGCCAAGCTGAAATCCACCTATTGTGACGGATTGCTGAAGGTCATCGGCCCGGACGGCAGGATCCATACCACCTTCCGGCAAACCGAAGCCAGAACCGGAAGAATCAGCTCCACCGAACCGAATTTGCAGAACATTCCTGTCCGCCAGGACTTGGGCAGAGAGCTGCGTAAATTTTTTGTGGCGGGGGAGGGAAACGTGCTTTGCGATGCGGATTATTCCCAGATTGAGCTGCGTGTGCTGGCTCATATCGCAGACGACAAGGCAATGATTGAAGCCTTCAACCAGAACACAGATATCCACACATTGACGGCGTCACAGGTGTTCAATGTGCCGGTAGAAAGGATGACTTCGCTGCTTCGCAGCCGTGCTAAAGCCGTGAATTTCGGCATTGTGTATGGAATCAGCGCCTTTTCCCTGTCCAAGGATATCGGCGTCACAAGAAGCGAAGCAGACGAATACATTCATAAATATTTTGAAACCTATCGCTCTGTCAAAGAGTATATGGACAATTGCATTCAAGCAGCAAAAGAAACGGGGTATGTAACAACAATATTCGGTCGCAGAAGGTATTTGCCCGAGCTGTCCTCCTCCAATTTCAATCTACGAAGCTTTGGGGAGCGGGTGGCAAGGAATATGCCCATTCAGGGAACAGCAGCGGATATCATCAAAATCGCCATGGTCAAGGTTTTTGAACGGCTGAAAGCCGAAGGACTGCGGGCAAGGTTGATTTTGCAGGTGCACGATGAGCTGATTGTGGAGGCACCGGAAGAAGAGAGAGAAAAAGCAGAGAGAATTTTAAAGGAAGAAATGGAGAATGCCGCCCGGCTTTCCGTGAAAATGTCTGCGGAAGTGAAAACCGGGAAAACATGGTATGAGGCAAAATGATTTTCTAAAGGGGTACCGTAGTTTTGTAGAGATTAGAAAAAAAGAAGGAAACATTCCGCTTGCCAAAGGAAAGGTATGGACAACAGTATGAAGATTTTATTTGTTTGCACCGGAAACACCTGCAGAAGCCCAATGGCGGAAGCCATCGCAAAAAAACTTGTCAAGGATCAGTCACTTTTGGATTATAGCATTGAAAGCGCCGGAGTGGCAGCGTTTGAAGGACAGCCCGCAGCAAGAAATGCTATTGAAGCAATGAAGGAGCTGGGCATTGATATATCCGGCCATACCGCAAAATGTATGGTGGATACCGTGACTGTGGATACGGACTATTTTGTTCCCATGACTGCAGAGCAGAAGCTTGTTTTGTTGTCTTTGGGAATTGCAGAAGAAAAAATACTGGATTTTGACAGACCCATTCCCGATCCATATGGCGGAAGCCGGGAAACCTATCGTGCATGCAGAGATATATTGATGGAAGAAATCAAGAAAATAGTTGATAAAATCGAAGGCTGAAAGTTTGCGGTGGTTCCCGGACTGTGTGCAAAATCACCCTACTTTAGCTTTATTTCGGGGATAAGGCCCCTTGAAAGGAAACGATAATCAGAATGATAAAAATAATGCAAATGACTGCCTTTGATGTTGTGGAGGTAGCCAAGCTGGAGCAGGCATGCTTTTCTTCCCCATGGAGTGAGCAGAGCCTTTTATATGCGGTGAACAATGCCAATGCGTCTTATTATGTAGCGAAGGAAAATAAAAAGATTGTCGGGTATGGCGGATTGAATTATGTTATCGATCAAGGATACATAGGCAATATTGCGGTTGACAAGGACTATCGCAGAATGGGTGTGGGCTTATCAATTTTAAAAAGTCTCATCAGCTTTGCAGAGGAAAAAAAGCTGGTTTCCTTGTCTCTTGAGGTGAGAAAATCCAACAAGGCTGCGATTTTGATGTATGAAAAATGCGGCTTCGAATATGCCGGGATGCGAAAGGATTTTTATATCTGGCCCACAGAAGACGCAATTATTATGACAAAGGCCTTTTCGAAAGAAGGCGAATAATATGATTATTTTAGCGGTGGAATCCTCCTGCGACGAAACTGCGGTTGCGCTCACCGAAGGAAGAAGGGTGCTGTCCTCTGTTGTGGCGTCTCAGGTTGACGAACATATTCTGTATGGCGGAGTGGTGCCTGAGATCGCTTCCAGAAGACACATTGAAGCAATTTCCACACTGGTGGAACAAGCGCTTGCAAAAGCCGATGTTTCCATCGGGGAAATCGATGCGGTGGCGGTGACCTATGCGCCCGGTCTCATCGGAGCGTTGCTGGTCGGTGTGAATTATGCCAAGGGACTTGCTTTTCGGCTGCATAAGCCGCTGGTTCCCGTTCATCACTTGCGCTCCCATATTGCGTCGAATTACATTATATACGAAGACCTTAGTCCGCCCTTTCTCGCTTTGGTTGTTTCCGGCGGACACAGTCATATTGTGGCGGTAAAGGATTACACAGAGTTTGAAATCCTGGGCAGAACAAGGGACGATGCAGCCGGCGAATGCTTCGACAAAACCGCCCGTGCTATGGGGCTTCCGTATCCCGGCGGAATCCATCTGGATCGCCTGGCGGACAGCGGAGACCCGTTTCGATATAAGCTTCCGCGCCCCAGCGTGGAGGGCAGTGAATATGATTTCTCTTTTTCCGGGCTGAAAACCGCAGTGATCAATCAGCTGCACAAAGCCGCCCAAAAAGGGGAGGAGCTTCACAAGCCAAGCCTTGCCGCAGGGGTAAGAATGGCAGTCAGTGATCTGCTGATCGCCAATACATTAAAATGTGCGGATGCACATGGGTATCAAAAAATCGTATTGGCTGGCGGTGTCGCCGCCAACAGTGAATTGAGGCGGAGAATGACAGAGGAATGCCGGCAAAGGGGCATTTTGCTGTATCTGCCCAGCCTGTCGTTGTGCGGTGACAATGCCGCTATGGTTGGTGTGCAGGGTCACTATGAATATATGGCCGGCACGTTTGGTGATGAGAGCCTGAACGCATACGCCACAATGCCAATTAATTCAACAAAATTATAAAAATTAATACTTGAATTTATAATATTCTTATAGTATAATGGCTCTTAATCATTTAAAATTGAAAGGGATGATAGATATGACAACAAATAAGACAGTTTTAAGCTGGATAGAGGAAATGAAAGCTCTTGTGAAGCCGGCGAACGTAGTATTTATTGACGGAAGCGAGGCGCAGCTGGATGCACTTCGCAAGGAGGCACTTTCTACAGGAGAAATACTGAAGCTGAATGAAGAAAAGCTTCCGGGATGCTATATTCACAGAACAGCAGTTAACGATGTTGCACGTGTTGAGCACCGCACATTTATTTGTACACAGAATGAAGAGGATGCAGGTCCGACCAATAATTGGATGGCACCCGATGATGCATATAAAATGCTTTATGACATTGCACGGGGCAGCTATGAAGGCCGTACCATGTATGTAATCCCTTATTCCATGGGTCCTGTGGGTTCTCCGTTTTCCAAAATAGGCGTTGAGTTGACCGACTCTATCTACGTTGTGCTGAACATGAACATCATGACCCGCATCGGTCAAAGCGTGTTTGACACACTCGGCGACTCCAATGACTGGGTTCGCGGACTCCACTGCAAATGCGAAATTGACGAAGAGAAGAGATATATCTGTCACTTCCCTGAGGACTATACCATCATTTCCGTGAACTCCGGTTACGGCGGAAACGTACTGCTCGGCAAAAAATGCTTCGCACTCCGTATTGCTTCCTTTTTGGGCAAAAACGAGGGCTGGATGGCAGAGCATATGCTCATCTTAGGTCTTGAAAACCCCCAGGGCGAAGTCAAATACATCGCGGCTGCTTTCCCGTCAGCCTGCGGAAAAACAAACCTCGCTATGCTCATTCCGCCGGAGCATTATCTGAAAAAGGGCTATAAAGTCTGGTGTGTCGGCGACGATATCGCTTGGATGAGAAAAGGTCCTGACGGAAGACTCTGGGCCGTGAACCCGGAAAACGGTTTCTTCGGTGTTGCACCCGGGACCAGCGTAAAATCAAACCCCAATGCGCTTGAGTCCACCAAAAAGGACACGATTTTTACAAATGTTGTTCATAACCTTGAAGATAACACCGTTTGGTGGGAAGGTCTTGACAAGAACCCGCCCTCAAATGCACTGAACTGGAAAGGCGAGAAATGGGACAGCGAGTCCGGCACACCCGGTGCACATCCCAACAGCCGTTTCACAGCACCGGCAAAGAACTGCCCCTGCATCAGCAGCGAGTTTGAAAACGGCGCTGGCGTTCCGATTTCTGCCATCGTATTTGGCGGCCGCCGTGCCAAAACAGCTCCTCTGGTTTATCAGGCAAAGGATTGGCAGAACGGCGTATTCGTCGGCTCCATCATGGCTTCCGAAACAACAGCAGCTGCAATCGGCGCTGTGGGCGTTGTCCGCCGTGACCCGATGGCTATGCTTCCCTTCTGCGGCTACCACATGGGTGATTATTTTACCCACTGGCTCGACATGGGCAAAGAATTGGGCGACAAAGCACCGGCCATCTTCAACACCAACTGGTTCAGACTTGACGACAACGGCAAGTTCATCTGGCCGGGATTCGGCGATAACATGCGTGTTCTCAACTGGATCATTGACCGTTGTGAAGGAAAGGTAGACGCGAAGGAAACCCCCATCGGCTTTGTTCCCTTCACAGACGATATCGACTTAGAGGAGCTGGACTTTTCCCGTGAGCAGCTGGAAAGCATCTTAGAGGTCGATCCTGCGCTCTGGACATCGGAAGCAGACGGCATTGAAGAATTCTACGGCAAATTCGGCGATAGATTACCGAAGGAACTGAAAGAAGAACTGGAAGCCCTCAACGCCCGTTTACAATAACATAAAATTAGAACAACCTATCGTATCCGACGGATATGATAGGTTGTTTTTTATTGTTCATAGAATCTGTTTTACAACAAACGTAATGTGGTGGTTGAAATTATAGCCGGCCCATTTGGAAAGACTGATGCCGTCTGAGGTGTTCTGCATTGCCATATCAAAAAAAGCACCGTCCCCCCAGGAATAATTCTTACCGTTATAATCCGAATTACTGATCAGAAGCTGACAGCAGGCAGAAACATCATTGTCTGCATCGTTTTGTTTAATAGACTTTCCCTTAATAAAAAGGTAGGTTTCAGGGGTGGTGTATTTAATTCTGAAATTCGGGATTGTGCCCACGGTGTATTCCATTTCCTCCAGATTGGAGGGACCGTGGTCGGAATAAACGTAATGAAATCCATATCGTTTGGAAAGCCTTTGTGCAAGGTGATGAATTTTGTTTTCGTTGCGTGTGTATCGGTAAATTCGATCGCATTCCAGATGAATGAGTTCCTTGGGGAAAGAGCAGCTGGAGACAATGACAGAGCGATAATCAGCAATATTTTCAATGTCAACCATAGCCGCTTTGAGAAAAGAGCTTCTGGCCAGATAATCATCCGTGTAGGCATATCGCAGATCCAAAATCAAATCTGTAGTGTTCGGATCAATGATATTGTTTTTGCACAGGTCGGACAGATAGGATTCAATCAGCCCGAACTCGTTGTTTTGTATTTTAACAGCAATCCCGTTTTTGTTCAAAATACGGGATTTTTTGATATCCACGAGATTGGAGAGGTCAAATACAGGGATTTTGTTGGGATTGCTGATTTGTGTAAAATTTTCGTAGTACGTATCAAAGGTTTCTTTCAGATTATCCTCATACCATTCGGGTTTCAAATAAAAATAAAAGGGATGCTCGTTCCACGCATTTTGGAAGCAATCATTGATGTTTTTCTGGGTATCGCAGGTATAAGGGACTTCTATCAATGGCACAACGTGCTTTTTGATGTCATCACTGAGATTTTTCAAAGCCTCCTGCTTGCCGTCTTTCCAACGCAAAATCGGGACATATTTGTTTGGCATATTGGTTCCTCCACAGCTGAATTATATTGTTAAATCGATGAAGAATCACAGCTATCCTAAAATATCTCATAATGTGACTTTTATCCATTATAGAGGATGAAGAATTGAATGTCAAGTTCAGGAATATCAATATGCCAGAAGAGCTGTTTTTTGAGTCAAACGATAGGCAGCGGAGGCTTCCTTTTGCGCTGTGATACGGATGGCATTTACATTGACAATGTTTTTGACCAGCAGATTGACAATCTCCCCGTCCAGTGCTGTAGAGACCATATTTCTCAATACCTGCAGCGCCTGATCCATCTCCATTCCCCTTCGGTAGGGCCGGTCCTCTGTGATCGCAACAAACACATCCACAACAGCCATAATTCTGGATCCGACGGATAAATCCCTTGCCGATAAATGAAAGGGATAACCCTTTCCGTCCAGCCGCTCATGATGAAAAGCACCCCACTCCCGAATGGTGTTAAAATCCTGCACTTTAAGAAGAATTTTATTGGTATAGTAGGTATGGGTCTTTACTATGTTGTATTCTTCCTTGTTTAAGCTGGACGGTTTTTCAAGAATTTCGGTGGGAACAGCCAGCTTGCCCAAATCATGAATAAGACCGGCGGTTTTCATCAGATCCGAATCCCGTTGGGAAAAGCCCGTCAGCTGTGCCAGCGCCTGAGCGCTGTGTGCCACTCCGGCAGAATGAGTGGCGGTAAAGGGGCTTCTGAAATCTATGATGGTGCTGTATAACTTGGTTACATCATGAAACTCTTTTTCGTTGATGGAATAAACTTCTCTTTCAAAAAGGCCGTGAAAGGGGAGTGAGGAGAAAACAGTAATGCTGTCTAGCCAGAAATATTCCTTCTTGGAAACATTGAGAAAAGCGTCCACCAGCTCGGGAACAAACTGTGTCCCTTTTGTTTCAAGAATACTGTTTCGGATATCCTCGGCCTGCATCAGAATGCTTCTGTCATTTTTCATAAGCACAGATATTCTGTCGGCGATATGGAGCACATGACTGCTGTAGGGGATGGTTTCACCGCCATAACCGTTGCAACGGCCGTAATTCCACATGGTATGATGATACCGGACGATTTTGGCAATGTCGCTGAAAGATTTATAAGTGTTCAGCAGCAGATAACCCTTTTCACAGTGTCCTTGCTTATCTTCATAATAATCAAATTTCAGCGTGCTGAGCCGGTCGGTCAGCGATGTGATACCGATGTCGTGCAGAGCGGCAGCATAAACAAGCTCTATTTGGGCGTCATGAGAGTAACCCAGCTCAAGGCTCAAATAATAAGCGATACAGGCAACCTGCTTATGATGATTGGCAACAAGGGGACTGATCAAATCAACAGCTTCGGACAAAGACATTAGTAAATCGGATTTCAAGATGTTAATAAACATGATTGGTATTCCTTTTCCTTTATTCTGTTATATTCAGGTAGATGATTTTGGAGATAAACGGTGGCCAACCTACGGATTTCTTCCTGTTCCATGTTAATTCGACTTTAACATAAGTTTAAAATAATGTCAATATATTATAGCTGTATGGGTGTATGTCCGGAAGGAATATACATACACTATAGTAAAATAAGCATCGGGAGGAAATCATGGAAGAGCTATTTGTGGAAACTGAAAAAGGCAAGCTGCCGATTGATGAAAAAATCGTCAAAAAATATACGTTAAAACAGGGTTTGTCCACACCCTTTACAGGCAAAAAAATCGTGAATCAAAAGGGACAGGCAGTCATTGAAAAACCGGCAAGGGAGCAGGTTACCTTAGACGACGGTGGATTGGATGATGGTGTCAATCTGTCCACATCGGAAATCCTCGATTTAATTGAGGGCACAGACTCTTACACATAAAAAAACAGACAGTATCGAACGATACTGTCTGTTTTTTCGTTAACGATACACCCGCTCCACAGAACTGTCTACGAATAAAGGGTTGACTTCAAATCGTACAGGGTCACCCACGATACAGTCAATATCGGTGACATCCAGAATGATATTCGTCGTGTTGAGTCTTCCGATGATCCTTGCGTTCTTTCCGTTTATCGTTGCAAAATTGCCTTTTTTCGAAAAATAGGACAGAGTGTCTTTTGCAATGTTCCGCAGCTTGCTGTTCAGACTGAAGGTATCATGGATTTTGCTTAAAAACACGCCATCCGTAGTGCCAAGCTGTAACACTGCGATTTTCGTCTCCTGCTTGGTTTTGTAGGTGTTGCCATATCCAACATTATGTCCCGCAGGCAGGGTTCTGATTTCATCAATGTCGCTTTCCAGATAACCGCATTTTTTAAGTCCCCATCGGTTCTCCATGGCCAGTCTGCCGATGAGTGCCGATCCACAGCGGCAGCCCGAGTAATGGGTATCGGGGAACCGAAGCGCCGCACTGCTGTTGGCAAGATGCACAAAGGGGATTTCGATGGCCGATTGCTTCAGCCCCTCGAAAGCCCCTGCGAAACGCTCATGCTGGATTTCTACCAGCTTGTCGGTTTTGGCAAAGGCGGCGGAAAAATGGCTGTAGATTCCGGAAAACTCAATGTTTTCGGCGGCGTGAATGGTTTCAATGATCGTTTCTGTTTCATCGGGCAAAAAGCCGAACCGCCCGAACCCTGTGTCAATTTTGATGTGGGCTTTTGCCTGTTTGCCCGCTTCTTTGGCTGCCGTGTTTAACAGCTGTGCAGCTTCCCGGGAATCCACCGTTGCGGTAATCGAGCATGCTACGATTTCTTTTACCCTTTCCGGATAATAGCAGGGAGAAAGAAGCAATAGTTCAGCGTCGGGAAACCGCTCGCAAAGCCCTTTTGCCTCGTCCGTCCTTGCCACAGCAAACAGCTTCACTCCCAGCTCGGTGAACAGCTCTGCCAAGGCGATATCCCCCAGACCGTAACCGTTCGCCTTCAGAACGGGAATGACGGGGCTGTCAGCGACTTCGCTGACCTTTTTAAAGTTATATATCAGGTTTTCTTTTTCAACAATCAGTCTGCTCATCTGATTCACCATTTTTTGCCGGCTTTTAATTGAAACAAGAACTTTCTTGTTTTGCCCAGCATGGGTTTTGCCTTGTTGACTGCAAAATAAACAAGAGGATTGAAAATGAGATCCAGCTCCCCGATAAATTCGGTGAATTCGCCCCCGAAGCCTTTTTTAAACCGATACAGTCCATACAGCGGATTGCTCTCGTCAAGGTCGCCGGAAACCCCTCTGAAATCATACACCGCGGCACGGCTTTCGATTGCCCAACGGATCATTTCCCACTGTAAAAGATAGTTGGGCATAACGTTGCGGTAAGCGTTGGAGGATGCGCCGTATAAATACCAGACCTTGTCGCAAAAGCGGATGGCCAGTGTGCCGGCGACGGGCTTGTCCTCGAAAAAAGCCATATAGAGCCTTACATTGTCTCCAAAGGATTGGAGCATTTTTTCAAAATATACTTTCGGACGGGTAACGAAATTGTCTCTCGTACCCGTCTCCACCATGATACGGGTGAAATCATCCAGCATTTCCGGTCCGCAGATTTTGACGGTCACACCTTTTCTTCTGGCGAGGTTGATATTATAGCGGGTTTTGGAATGAAACATCGCCAAAACCTCTTCTTCTGTTTTATCCTTGATCTCCAGCCGAAACACAAAACGGGGCTGAATGCCTTCAAAATTCTTACCCTTACTTTTTTGGGTAAATCCGATTTTTTGTGCAATTGCTAAAAATTTTTCATCTGCTGTTTTTATGTCCGGGTCGATTTTCAGTTCATATGCTCTGTGTTTTTTGGCAAGAGCCTTCGCTCCTTCCATCAGATCCAAGATGGTTGCTTCGTCATGCATGTCGCAGACAGGACCGCGGGGAGCATACATAATGGAAGAAGGAATGCCGGGAACCTTGCGGATCAAAACCGCCATGGCACCCTTGATTTTTCCGCCCTTATCCCTTGAAACAACACATTCCCGTTTCCATTCACTTTTCACGGGCCCCCACATTTTTGACTGCATAAAATGCCCTTTGGAGCTTTCGTCAATGAAGCGTTCAAACTCTTCAAAATTGTCCTTCAGTATTTCCATTTCCACTCTCCGAAGTATCATATTTTAACTTTATCATTATATCCTCAAAATACCTTAAAAACAAGTATTATATGGTAACAAATTTAAACCTTGTAATATTATGAAAATTTGGTATAATAAATTTTTAGAATAGAATATTAGGGAGAATTACAGTTTAAAATGAATGAGAGAAAAGATGTAAGAAACATTGCGATTATCGCACACGTTGACCACGGCAAAACAACCCTGGTGGACGAACTGTTAAAACAGAGCGGGACTTTCCGCACAAATGAGCAAACCCTGGAAAGAATGATGGACAGCAACGATCTCGAACGAGAGCGCGGCATCACGATTTTAGCGAAAAACACCAGTGTATATTACAATGATGTTAAAATCAATATCGTGGATACACCGGGCCATGCTGATTTCGGCGGCGAGGTGGAACGGATCCTTCTGATGGTGGATGCGGTGCTTTTGTTGGTGGATGCCTTTGAGGGCTGCATGCCCCAAACCAGATTTGTTCTGATGAAGGCGCTGTCATTACACAAAAAGCCCATTGTGGTGGTCAACAAAATCGACCGCCCAGGTGCAAGACCCCACGAAGTCATCGACGAAGTTCTGGATTTGTTCATCGAGCTGGGAGCAGACGAGGAGCAATTGGATTTCCCGGTGATTTATGCCTCAGGAAGAGACGGGTATGCATCTCTTGATCCCAACGAAAAAAGCGATGACTTAAAACCCCTCTTTGAAGAAATTATCAAAGAAGTACCCACACCCAAGGGCGACATCGACGGGCCTCTGCAGATTTTATTTTCCAATATCGATTACGATGAATATGTGGGAAGAATCGGCGTCGGCAGAGTGGAACGGGGATCTGTGAAGGTGAACCAAAACGTTACCCTGTGCAAAGTTGACGGAAGCCGCCAGAATGTTAAAATATCAAGACTGTATCAGTTTGAAGGCTTAAAAAGAACGGAAACCGAAAGTGCCGCATTGGGTGATATCATTGCCGTTGCCGGCATCGCCGATATCAATATAGGCGAAACTGCCTGTTCGGTTGACTGTGTGGAGCCCCTTGAATTTATCAAAATCGATGAGCCGACCATTTCCATGAATTTTCAGGTCAACAATTCTCCCTTTGCCGGCAAAGAGGGTAAATTTGTTACTTCAAGAAATCTCAGAGAACGCCTTTTCAAAGAGGTGGAAACCAACGTCAGCATGCGGGTGGAGGAAACCGAAACCGCCGATACTTTCCGGGTGTCCGGCAGAGGAGAACTGCATCTGTCCATTCTCATTGAGACCATGCGTCGTCAGGGGTATGAGTTTATGGTTTCCCGTCCGAAGGTTATTTATAAGCATGTGGAAGGGGAGCTGCTGGAACCCATTGAGCTGCTCATGATCGAAGTGCCCGAAAACTACGTGGGCGCTGTCATGGAAAAGCTGGGCGGACGAAAAGCGGAGCTCTTGAATATGGGCACCCGTGACACAGGCATCACCCATCTGGAGTTTAAAATCCCCGCCAGAGGGCTTATGAGCTACCGCTCGGAGTTTTTAACCGATACCAACGGTTACGGCATTATGAATCATGTATTCAGCGGCTATGAGCCCTTCAAGGGCGAAATACCGGGACGTCAGAGAGGGTCTATCATTGTTCATGAAACCGGCGAAACCTCCAGCTATGGGCTGTTCAACACCCAGGACCGTGGCAGGCTGTTCATCGGTGCCGGTGTGCCGGTGTATGAAGGCATGGTTGTGGGTGAAAACGCAAAGAACGAAGACATGATTTGTAATGTGTGCAAGAAAAAGCACGTAACCAATATGCGTGCCTCAGGCTCTGACGATGCCTTAAAGCTTGTCACACCCACGAACCTTAGTCTGGAGCAATCCCTCGAATTTATCAGCGACGACGAATTGGTGGAGGTCACACCGAAATCCATCCGTATTCGGAAGACCATCCTGTCAAAGGAACAGAGATTAAAGCAATCAAAGAAATAAGACATATAGATTGAAAAAGAGGACATAACATGGTGATAGATTTTCATACCCATGCGTTTCCCGATGCAATCGCTTCGCGCGCCATTGAAACCTTAATGGAAATATCGGGCAGCATCACGCCCAATACCGACGGCACGGTGGGTTCGCTGATTGATGTCATGGACCAAAACGGCGTTGACAAATCTGTGTTGTTGAACATAGCCACAAACATAAAGCAGATGAAAAAGGTCAATGATTTTGCCGCCGCTGTGAACGGCGGAAGGATTGTTTCCTTCGGCTCTGTTCATCCCGATGCGCCGGACGCCATTGAAGAGCTATACAGAATCAAAGAGCTGGGGCTGAAGGGAATCAAGCTTCACCCCGACTACCAAAGCTTTTTTGTGGATGAAGAACGGCTCCTCCCGCTGTATGAGACCATCGGGAAGCTTTCTCTCATCACCGTGTTTCATTCCGGTGTGGATATCGGATATTACGACCCCGTCCATTGCTCGCCGGAGCGGCTGAGCAGGGTATTGCCGGCCTTTTCGGGTGCCCCTGTGGTTGCCGCCCATTTCGGCGGTTATATGCAGTGGTATGATGTGGAACAATATCTGGTGGGCAAGAATGTGTATTTTGACACCGGTTATGCCTATTCCAGAATGCCCAATGATCATGGAAAGAGAATTGTCAAAAACCACGGTGCCGATAAAATCCTGTTTGGCAGCGATATGCCATGGAGCAATGTGAAAAACGAGCTGGTGTTCATCAAAGCCATGCATCTGGAGCAAGACGAGGAAAATCTCATCCTCGGCAGAAACGCACAGAGACTTTTGGAGTTATAATGCAGGGTTTTGACAAAATTCACTTCTTACTAACATAAACTATAAATATAATTAAATAAGGTTTTATTAATCATAAATATAAATATGCATTTTTTATTGATAAAAACCGTTTATTCGGATCATTTTTGTGTTATTGGGATAACAATCCGTTTATAATAGGTTTTGATTCACCATTAAGCCGTAAATTATATAACAGAAATGATACGGATTTTCAATGAAGTTCATAATTAACCCGACAAAACTGCAAAAAATGATTTGTTTTTCTTATTTTTATTGCAAACAGTAAACATAATGAAATGATAAAATTTCTGTTAATGAAATGAGGCTCTGAATGAATACAACCATTAACAACTTAAATATCAATTACATCTCCCAAGGGGAAGGGCCCGATATTCTCTTTTTACACGGTTGGGGTTCCTCTCATGTGATGTTTACCCGCATCATCAAGGAATTTTCCGGTTCCTTTCGCTGTATTGCCCCGGATTTGCCCGGCTGCGGTGACAGCGACGAACCCAAGGAGCCGTTTGATATTGATCAATACTCTGATTTTGTTCTTGAGTTTATCAAACAACAAAACATCAAAAACCCCATTTTAATGGGTCATTCCCACGGAGGAAGGATTATTATCAATCTGTTGGGAAGCGGCAAGCTGACTGCCCCCAAGGCGGTTTTGTTCGGCAGTGCCGGGATCAAGCCCAAAAGAAGCTTGCAATCAAAAATTCGTCTGTATACCTTTAAGACGATAAAGTTTATATTAACGCTTCCTGTGTTAAATAAGTTTACGAAGAATGTCCTCGAAAATGCAAGGAATTATTTCGGCTCTGCCGATTATAAATCCGCCACACCTGTGATGCGACAGACTCTTGTGAACCTTGTCAATATGGATTTGTCAGATAAATTGTCAAATATAAAAGCGTCTACTCTGCTGATTTGGGGAGAAAACGACACCGCTACCCCCCTTTCCAATGGGAAAGTTATGGAGCGGGAAATTCCCGACGCCGGTCTGTGCGTGATCAAAAACGCCGGTCATTTTGCAATGATTGAAGCGCCGGGACAGGTGAACGAAATTCTTAAAGTCTTTTTGAAGGGAGTGGAAAAGAAATGATCTGGCTGATATTATCTGCGGCGGCAATGCTGGTTACTCTGCTGTTCACCATGACGAAGCAGCTGCATCTGTTGCAGCTCAATTCCTATTTCAACAAACGGTTTCTGGAGTATCTTTTTACAGCGGATTATAAAAACGCCGTTTTGGCGCTGGCTGTCTTTTCCGTGTCCCTTGTTTTGATTTTTGTCAGTCCCTTGGGACTGTTCATTTTGGTAACTGTCACAGGAATATTCCGCATTCTTTCCACCATCCGGCACATGAAAAAAGCGAAAAAGAAAATATCCTATACCGCCCGGATCAAAAGAATGTACGGGACGGCACTAACGCTGTCAGCTTTGTCTCTGACAGCGGCGAAGCTGTTTTTGTATGATGATTTACAACTGATGCTGTACTGTTTTGCAGTCAGCCTCGCTTTGATTGCGTCGCCCTTTTTCACCATGGCAATCAACCTCATCAATACGCCCGTCGAAAAGGCGATCGCGCAGTATTATATCAGCGACGCCAAAAAAATATTAAGAAGCATGCCGGGCATGAAGGTCATCGGCATCACAGGAAGCTACGGCAAAACCAGCACGAAATACATTCTGGGCAGACTGCTCTTAGAAAAATACAATGTAACCTTTACCCCGGAAAGCTATAATACGCTGATGGGTGTTGTCAGAACTGTGAGAGAACGCCTCAAAAGCGGAACTCAGGTTTTTGTGGTGGAAATGGGCGCAAAAAAACCGGGAGATATCAAGGAAATCTGTGATCTGGTAAAGCCGGACATGGGCATTATCACCTCGGTAGGACCTCAGCACCTGAACACCTTCAAGTCGGTAGAGAATATCATAAAAACGAAATTTGAACTATCAGACGCCGTAATTGCAAAGGGCGGACTGATGTTTTTTAATCACGATAACGCATACATAAAGGAAAAAGCAAAGGATTTATCCGGAGTGCGCTTCAGTCAAAACAACCCTTCCTGCGATGTGCATGCAGAAAATATAGCCTTTGGCAGGTTCGGGCTGTCCTTTGATATCTGCACCAAGGGCAGGCGAATTTCCGTTACCACGAAGCTTTTAGGCAACCATAATATACTGAATATATTGGCGGCGGCAGCGGTGGGAATTGAATTGGGTCTCAAGGACATTGACATTAAATTTGCCGTGTCCCAGCTGACAGCGGTACCCCATCGACTGGAGATGAAGCCCTTTACCAACGGCAGTCTTTTAATTGACGACGCTTATAACGCAAACCCGGAGGGCTCCGCAGAAGCGGTGAAGGTGCTGGGTTCCTTTTCCGGGATGAAGCGCATTATCATTACACCCGGGCTTGTGGAGCTGGGGGAAAAGGAATATGAATGCAATTTTAACTTGGGCAGAATCTGTGCCGACCACTGTGATATCATCATTCTGGTAGGTGCAAAACGCTCTGTTCCGTTAGCAGAAGGTGTAAAGTCCGGTAACTTTACAGAGGAAAATCTGCATGTGATGGAGACCTTTCAGGATGCGCTGGCATTTGTACGCAGCATTTGTGATAAAAACACGGTGGTTTTGTTTGAAAACGATTTGCCGGATAATTATGCAAAGTAGAGAACAATAACGGAGGCTTGTATATGAAAATCAATGTAGCGGTATTTTTCGGCGGCTCCTCGGTGGAGCATGAGGTTTCGGTGATTTCCGCCGTACAGGCGATGCATTCCATGAAACAGGACAAATACAATCTCGTACCGGTATATATCACGAAATCCGGCGAATTTTATCACAGCGACAGCATGACGGATATCAATGTGTTCAAGGACATCGATAAGCTGCTGGCTGAGAGCAAAAAGGTATCGATCGTGAAAGAAAAGGGTGAATTTTTTGTAACAGATGGTAAAAGCGGCTTGTTTTCCAAAAAGCTTTCCTGTAAGATAGAGATAGCCTTCCCGATTGTACACGGGACGAATTGTGAAGACGGCAGCATTGCCGGTTATTTTGAATTGATCGGACTTCCTTATGTCAGCTGTGACGTTGTTTCCGCCGCTGTGGGAATGGATAAGGTGCTATTCAAAAGCGTCTTGCAGGCGGATGGGATACCGACCCTGCCCTGTATTTATTTTTACGGTAAGCAGTGGGTCAGCGATAAGACCAGAATCATCAGCGAAATCAACGAAAAAATAGGATATCCACTGATCGTGAAGCCTGCCAATCTGGGCTCCAGCGTGGGTATTGTTAAGGTGAAATCAGAAAGCGAGCTGGAGGACGCGGTATCTCTTTCCATGTCCTTCGCCGGTAAGATATTGATAGAGCGGGCCATTACCGAGCTGCGTGAGATCAATTGCTCTGTGCTGGGCGACTGTGATGAATGCAGACCGTCAGTCTGTGAAGAGCCCATCATGAGCGATGAAATTTTATCATACAAAGATAAATATGTATCCGAAGGCAAATCAAAAGGGATGACCTCCCTCAAACGCAAAATCCCTGCGGATATTCCAAAGGAAAAAGAGGAAGAAATCAAACGCTATGCCTGTGAAACCTTTCGCACGCTGGGCTGTAACGGGGTGGTGCGAATTGACTTTCTCATGGACGCCGCGGACGATAACAAGGTTTATGTCAATGAAATCAACACCATTCCCGGTTCCTTGTCCTTTTATCTTTGGGAGCCCGCCGGACTGCCCTATACCGATATGCTGGATGAGCTGATTGATCTCGGTTTTAAACGGGCAAGGATGAAAAACAATCTGATGTTTACTTATGATACCAATATCCTGGCCTCGGGCGGTGCGTTTGGGTCAAAAGGGAAAAAATAAAGGAGCAAACAATGGGACGGACAAAACTGGCAGACAGAAAATTACCCGATTATACAAAGGGTGAAGAAATTTTTAATATGGTCTCCCACATCACCGGCGGCACGCTATCCGTCGTGGCTTTGGTGCTTTGCGTCGTAATGGCTGCCCTGTTCGGCAATGTCTGGGGCGTGGTCAGCGGTTCGATTTATGGTTTTACGCTTATTTTGTTATATACTATGTCCAGTATTTATCACGGTTTGATCCCCGAACGACCCAAAAAGGTCTTTCAAGTCATCGATCATTGCGCGATTTATTTTTTGATTGCAGGTACCTATACCCCGATTCTGCTTGTTCGTGTCAGGGATGTTGATCCGTTTACTGGCTGGTGTCTTTTCGCGGTTGTCTGGCTTTTGTGCGCTTTGGGTGTGACATTCACAGCCATTGACTTGAAAAAGTATCAGATTTTGTCCATGATATTGTATATCGGCATGGGTTGGTGTATCGTATTTTTTGGACCGCTTCTGATGAAGTCATTGGGAACCGGCGGCGTCGTTCTTCTCTTTGCAGGCGGCATTGCCTATACGGTCGGTTCCGTACTGTACGGCATCGGAAAAAAGCGTAGATTCATGCACGGCGCCTTTCATATTTTTGTCATCATTGGAAGTGTTCTGCACTTCTTCTGTGTTTTACTGTTTGTTTTGAAGCTTCGTTAGGGGGTAACTGTTTGAAAAGTGTTTTTTCAAACGAGATTAGAAAAAGGATGATGTCAAACATGAAAAAAAGAGGTAAAATCATCGGGGAGTTCAAAGAATTCGCATTGAAGGGCAATGTGATTGATTTGGCCGTGGGTATTTTGGTCGGCAGCGCGTTTCAGGGCATTGTCAATTCATTGGTCAAGGATGTGATCACACCCTTCATCGGTCTGATCGGCGGCTCGCTGAATTTTGCCGACCGTGTTTTTTGGATGGGCAGTGCTAAAATTGCATACGGTTCCTTTATCACGGCGGTAATTAATTTTTTAATCATGGCTTTTGTGATATTTTTATTGGTCAAGGGAATCAATAAAATCAAGACACTCAGTCTGCTGGGACCAAAGCAAGTGGAGGAAAAAGCGCCTACCACTAAAAAATGTCCTTTCTGTATCTCCGAAATCTCCATTGAGGCTTCCCGCTGCCCTCACTGCACCAGTGTATTGGAAGCGGAGTAAAGCACCTCTGCAAGCTCTTTGAACACCGGAGCGGCAGAAACCGAACCGGATTTTCCGTTTTCCACCACAATAGCAAGAGCATATTTTGGCTGGTCGGCAGGGAAGAAGCCTGCGAACCATGCCTGTAAAATACTTCGGCCGCCAATGACCCACCCGGTCTCGGCGGTCGCTGTTTTTCCGCCTGCGCCGCCCTTGGCCGGTTTTGCCGTGGTTCCCGTACCGTGCTCCACCACGTTAATCATATATTGCTTCAGGATATCTGCGTTTTTTTCACTGATGACACGGGTATAAGGGTTTTGCGGAGCTTTGTTGACAAGTACTCCGTTGGCGCTCATTTCTCCTTCGATGAGGGAGGGAGTGATTTTTTTGCCACCGTTTGCAATGGTTTGGCACATAGATGCGATTTGCAGGGGGGTTGTCATCAAATCGCCCTGCCCGAAGGAGAAGTTCCCCAGAGCGGCAGGAAGGGCTTTGATGGTTTTATAATCGGGCAGGTTTCCCGATGCGCTGCGAATGGAATCTGACAGCTGCAGGCTGTTTCCAAATCCTAAATTCTTTGCCATGCTATAAATTCTATCCGCTCCCAGCTGCTGACCCAGATTGATAAAATAGGTGTTGCAGGAAACCGCCAGTGCACTTTCTAAATTCATGGTGCCGTGATTGTGACGACAGCCAAACTGCACCTCCCCGATGTTGATTTTGCCCGTACAGGTGTAGCTGGGCGAAATCCCTGCTTCCAGTGCGGCGGCGGCCACACAGCATTTGAACACCGAACCGGTGTTAAAAGCGGTGAACGCCCGATTGATTAAGGGAGAATCAGGATCTTTCAGGCTGGTCGCCAGGGAGGAAGGGGAAAAATCAGGCACACTGACGCTGGCCTTGATTTTACCTGTTTGCACATCAATCAGCACGGCGGCACCGGTTTTGATATATTTTTTCATGATACGCTCCAGCTCTTTTTGAATCTCGCTGTCAATGGTGAGAACAACCCCCTTGGTAGGATCATATTGGGAGTTGCTGATATCCGGATTGATGCCGGTCAGGACACGGCCTTTGGCATCACAGGAATAGTGGATACTCAGATATCCGTCGCTTGCCAATGCGTTGTTATAGCCTTTTTCAATGCCGGAAACACCATTGCCTGTGTCGTCCAGATACCCTACCAAATGGGAAGCCAGCTGATTGGCGGAAAAATGATTATACACCCGAAACACATTGATGCCGTCTCCATTCAGCTCCGGTGCAGAATCAATGAGCACCGGTTTTCCTGCCATCAGCCTTTTTAAAACATCCTGTGAATTTTTTAGCATTCCCACGGCTGCAATGGCTTCGGGTGTAGGAGAAACAGCGGCTACATATCGATAGCTGCTGTTGGTGATCCGTTTTAAATTACAGTCATAAATGGTTCCCCGTGCCTTGTCGATTTTCAGTGTGATACCATTTTTACCCACGCCTGCATCTTCGGTTTCCGACGTTACAATGGAAAGTAGTCGCATATTGCAAAGCAAGAATAAAATTGTTAA
>ERZ778021.1940-NODE-1940-length-20876-cov-5.852889_pt1 | contig 20876 bp, 15 predicted proteins | sample MGYA00375751_ERZ778021 | MGnify/ENA primary metagenome ERZ778021 (study PRJEB29350, sample SAMN05389814) | bioreactor metagenome | isolation source: Thiocyanate stock bioreactor | place: South Africa: University of Cape Town | collected 2013-08-29 ... | reverse complement strand
ACGAGATACATCGGTGACTGGAGTTCAGACGTGTGCTCTTCCGATCTCTTCTCCTCACTTTGACGCATGCGGCAGGTGACCAGATCAAGACCATGGTGGCCAATGTCAAGGCGGGGTTGGACAGCATTCTTGCTGCTGCGCCTCAGTTGCCGAAAGCCGAACGCTGGCCCGCTCTCGTACGTTACATCATTGCCAAAATCCTCGCCGCCAAACCGAAAAACATCACACCACCGCCAGCCTTGCCTTGGCCCCCCCTCTCATACAGGCCGGTTAACAGAGGAAAATAGGTTCATGGCCGACTTCGCTGCCACGGATCGCCGCGGCGTCAAGGCTCACCTCAATGGCACCAGCGTTCGTGCCCGCTCCCTCTCGGCCTTCTGCCGCATCGCTCGAATGGTTGGTCGCGGCGCGACCGCTGCCGACGACTACAAGGCCGTGACCCGCTCCGTTTTCAAGCGTCGTGATGCGCTTCGTCGCTTCGGCAAGCGCGTGGCCAATGTGTTGGTGGCCGCTGTTGGTCTGACGGTTGGCGCTGCGCTCTACCTCTGGTGGTTAGGCTAATTCGACTCGGCGAAACTCAACGACCTCGACCCGGAAGCCTATCTGCGTTTCGTCATCGAGCGAATTGCTGATTGCCGAATCAGCAAACTCGACGACCTGCTGCCTTGGAACATCGCAGACCAGATCGTCAAGACCGAGCTCGCTGTTGCTGCCTGATTGCACTTAACTCGGAAAGACGGTGGTCGCCGGACGTTTACACCAGAAGGAACTCGCCTCGCGCTGGAGCATCAGCGAAGCCACCCTCGAACGTTGGAGACCGGAAGGCATCGGCCCCAAGTACCTGAAACTCAATGGCAGGGTTCTCTATCGCAAAACCGATATCGAAACCTATGAGGAAAGCAGCATCGTTACGCCAGTTTGTGACCACCATTACCGCACAGGTAACCAGACTGACTCCTGTTCAAGCGCCCGTCCGGATTGACGCATGTGGTCTGCCAACGGACCCAAATACTCAGGAAGAAGTGGACTAGCACAAGCGAAATCCCTAAGCGTGTCTCGCCAAAGCTGAGTGCTCCCATACCGATTAAGCTTTAAATCCCAGTCGGGCATCAACCAGAAACTACAGCGCTCGCCAAGCGCAGCACGCAATCTAACGAAGTTGGCCACGCCCACACCGTCGTAGTCTGGAAAATGAATCACCTTGGCGGCTCTAGGGCGACTACCCAGCCACCTGAGCAAGAGACCGTTGAGTTGTCCTCCGTAGTAGGCCACTGTCGCCACAGTACCCGCGGGAAGCCAATCGGTCCTGTCAAAAAGGCCCTGGTTTTCCACCAGCCATAAATCACTCTCAGTTGACCATGAATCGTTGGCATCTACCGCCAAGCTCGCTGCACCGAAATTGCGAGTCGCTTGAGTAAGCGGTAACTCAACTCCCCGTCCAGTCTCCCGCCACAAAACATCGTCACCTACAGCTTTGAGCAGCAGGTAATAGTGTTCGTGACGATGAGCCCCCGTTTTGCTGTAACGATTGTCAGCAATATTCCGAGCACGTAGAGGGACATCGCATTCGTCGAGCCCCTTCATTCCAGGCGAAAGTGCTTTCAGGTGAGTTTCGAACAGGGCCAAATTGACGACCCTGTACGTCTCACCCCGGCCTTGGCGCTGGCAGCTCACTGCACCTGTCTGGCGGGCGAAACGATCCAGGCTGTTGCGCTGTATGGTTGTGAATTGACTAGCTGGCAACTCGGCTTTGCCAAGAAATTTGACGAGCGCTGCTAACAACACCTTGTCGTCCATCATGCGTCCAATGGCTCAAGAATCTGCCAACTTAGGCGGCTGATCTGGTTGCTACCCTGACGATGATGGATCGGGACACAATAGCGCACGGTAGTAAGAGGGGCAGGCGAAGCGAAGATTAAAGAGAATCCAAATTCTGCGGCGGCTTCAATCAAACTACGCTGATTCCGAGCATCCAAAGCCAAGGCCTCGTCCAGATAACAGACGCCCTGAATGGGTCGGCGTTGATCCTGCATCAAATGGAGCATCGCCAGACCGGTAATCAGCTTGGCCATCAGGACTGTACCGTTTGAGGCAGCGCTATCGAGATCATCAAACGCTTCCGCTTCGCGGCCTGCCTTACCGACCCAAAAGCGAAGCCGGAACAGATCGGAAACCCGCAATCCGTGACGTGCGTTCCCCTCCTCAATCAGTAAGGTTTTCGCGCGATTTAGCTGATCGTCGTCAAGCACACTTTTGTGATTGAAGAGTTCAAAAGTCTCGCCAGCGTCGACAGTTGCTGCAGTACTGATCAGAAGCTCAATGGCTTCGACCAGTGGTGTTTCGTCCTCGGGTTCGATCTTGAACACAGCCAGATCGGAGAGTTGACGCCCACTGATCTTACGGTTGAACTCGCGCATACGCCGCTTGAACGAAAGCAGACCATCTCGCAATTCTCGTAGGCAAGCAGCGACATTCACGACGGCTGAACGAGCCTTTTTTTCGAGTGCTTCAGCCTCCTGTGACAAATGATTGGCAAACTCGATCAGTCGCGCGATTTCTTCCTCGCCACCACTGACAAACTGGTATTTCGTCAAACCACCTGCATGAACCTCGCTGAGCAGATGGCGGATTTTGTCATCCAGATCTTTTAGGCGGCGACAGTCTGAAAGATAGGTCTGTAAGCGTTCCGCGAGCTGCTCCAATGCAAACTCGGGTTGCCCGAGCCAGGGATAGTTGGGAAGTTCGGCCAACCAGGCAAACTGTCCTTCGTGATCCTGCCGTTGATTGCGCCGCTGCTCGATCTGCTTATGTTGCTGCTCGATCTCGAGCAACTCTTGCTGCAATTGCTGATGCTGTTGGCCGACCGCCTGACGACGAGCGATCGATTGCGACAGCGTCAACGTCAGCGTGCTCAGCAGTTCTTGCAGCTCAGCCAGTCGGGCCTGGCGCACGGCGTCACCCTGATGCAGAGTCAGCATCTCGGCGTAGTCCCGCAATTCGGCATCTAGTTGCGTCAGCTGCTGATCCAGCCCCAGGCGCTGCTGCTTGACGGTTTCCAACCTCTCGGCGGTAGCCAGCTGCTGCTCGAGAAGCTGCCGCTGGTTTTTCAGATCATCCTGCAACTCGTCCAGTTCAAACAGTGTGCGCTGCTGGTATTGCAGGGGCAGCTTGTCCAGATTCAGCTGCAGGCCGTGCCAAACAAGGGCGTGCTCGCCAGCCTCTTCCAGTGCCCTGACCAAGGCCGTGGCGTCCAGCGCAAAAGCATCGGCACCCAGCGTCAGCACTGGTTTTGCCAGCACCTTGTTAAGCGCGGCGAGTTGGGAAGGTGACAAGTGGGAGGCCAGTTGCTGGTACAGGTTGCTGCCCTGGTTACGTATTTCCTGCTCCAGCTGGACCAACTCCTGCTCCAGGCGTTGCAGTTCACCCCGGATCGCCTTCGGTTCCCGGCTTTGTGCCTGGCCGATCCGCACGATCAAGGCATCGCGCTCGGCCTGCAGTTCGTTGCGGCGAGTTTCCAGCACTGCTTGCTCCGGCACCAGAGCGAAGCGCTGTTGCAGGCCAGCCATACGTTCGCACTCCTGCCGCAGCCTAGTCTGTTCCTGTTCGTGGACGGCCTGCTCGCGAGCCCGCTGGATGTCCTGTTCGTGCAGACGCTGCATCTCGCTGTCAAACTGCGACCGTCGTTCTTGCAACTCCTGCTGGCGACTCTCGAAATGCTGTTGCCACTGGGTCAGCGCACTTTCAATCATGGGCCGCCAGACCAGCAGCTTGCCACGCAGCTCCAAACGATCATTCTGCTTCTGCTCCAGATCGGACAGCACCGCCTGCAGCGTGACGGCGGCCTGGTACTGGCTGCGCTCGGCATTGAGGTCGGCAAATGCCTTATCCCATTCGGCCTTGAAGTCGATATTGGCGTCAGGCAGGTCACGCTTGAAGATCTGCAGCAGATAGTCCTTGACTTCACTCGAACGTAACTTGTCCAGTCGTAGCGTACGGGTCAGGACGCGCTGGAAGGCGGTGGCGTCGCCGGCATGCTCCAGGCGGAACACGCAGAAATCCTGCTGGCCGCTTAGCTTGCGAGTGCGCCCCCCGTAGACCATGTCAGCAAACTCACTGCCGCTGTAGCTGAAAACCCGGCGCTGATGCGTCGCCAGGTGACTGGCCAGCTGGGGTTGTGACACCAGCGAGCCGTCCGGCAACCGGAATTCCTCGACGTCGAGCTGGCCGGCATAAGCAAAGTACTCGTATTCGAAGCTTACCCCCTTACCGACACAGCCCAGCACCACCGTGCCGGACTCCGGCAGCGACACCTCCAGCAGCACGTAGGCGCTGTTATTCGGAAAATAGAAGCGCCGGCTCTTGTCGACGTCGTGCGCACCAAAATCCATGCGGCGGCGATCGATGATTAGCAGGAATTGCAGGGCGTTGATCAGGCTGGTCTTGCCCGTGTTGTTGGGCGCCACCAGGGACACCGCTCCATCCAAGGGCAGCTCTGCCCGTGAATACCCGGCACTGTTGAGCAAGACCAGGCGTTGGAATCCGTACTGCATCAGCGACTCTCCTCATCGTCCGTCTCTTCGGGGGCGAGGTCCGATTCCATCGACTCCTCACCCTCGTCGCCGACCACCTGCGCTGCGGCCGCTAATGCCTCGAAATGGTCGAGATAGCGGGATACGGCCGGCAGGAGTCGCCAGCCGTTTGGTTCCGACAACGCAAAGCCCAGCGAGGCGGCCCGATTGATCAGGTCAACCAGCCCGTCGGGGCTGATGCCCTCGGCATCGAGCACTTCATGCTGCTGCTTATGGACTTCATCGAGCCAGTCGCGATCGATCCGCCAGTCGCCAAAGCGCAGCAGCGGTTTCCCGAGATTGGCCTGAGCATCGAAAATCACCATGAACAGCAAGGCGAGTTGGCGGCTGGTCTTGCCAATGAGACTGTTGGCCTGCGGCGCATGGAACCAGGCGAACCCACGGGCGTCGAGCCGCAGTTCGTAACCCAACGCGGCAAACAGGCTGCGGTAAACCTCCTCCTGTTTCTCCAGCTCGGCCCAGAGAGCAGGCTCGGCGATCCGGTTCAGGTGCTTGCCGGACAAGAACAGCCGAAAGAGTTCGGCCAGTGACGGCATGCTTTCCAGGATAAAGGCAGTAGTCATGAGGCCGAGCTCATCCGATGGGGGTAATGCAGGACCCGGATCGTCTGCAGATCCGTGGTCTTGATGCAAGGTGTGCCTTCGAACGGCCAGGCCGGCTCGTGCTGAAGGTCGTGGAAGATGCGAAGTAAGGTGGCGTCCTGCAGATGGCTGTAATGTGTCTTCAGCCAGTCCAGCAGGCTGTCCACTGGCAGGCAGCGCTTCAGGTGCTTTCTGATCTCGGCTTCATCGACCTGCTCCAGCATGTCTTGGGCTTCGGCCGACAGATCCTGCGGAAAGCTCACGGACTGCGGCTCGTAATTTCGCGCGGCAGCCATGATGCCGCGCACCTCGTCGCCCAATAGCAGCCTGAAACCGCGCTCGTTGCGCCAGAGCGGTAGTGACGAGCCCGGTACCATTCGGGACAAGGTGCGCCTGAGGCCGCGCTTGCGCACCTGGCCCAGCAGCGAACTGACCGCGCTGCTAAGGGCGTTGTGCTGACGCAGTTCATCACGCAGCGGCAAGAGGGTGTCGGCACACTGCTGCGCCACCTGCCTGCCGAAGCGGCGCAGCTCCTTGGCATAATGCGCCACCTGTCGCAGCTGCAGCCGGTGGGAATACAGGGCACCCTGCACCATCAGCTGCTCGGCGGCAAAGTCCAGCGTTCGCTCGGCATCTTCCAGGTGGTGATAGAACGTGCCCTCCGGCCCAGAATCCATCATTTGGTTCATCGGCTCGACATACTGGTCGAACGCCTCCAGTACGCGCCGGTAGCGCTGTGTCAGCGGCATGCTACTGTCCGCGCTCTTGGCGGTTTCGGCCAGATCGAAGATGGCATGCCGGTCCTGGTCTAGTTGCAAGCTGATCTGGCGAAACAACTCGGACAGTTTGTAGACTGACCGTCGAACAAGATCCATGTCCGATATTTTCATGCCCTCGTTGAGGCCTTCAGTAGCTTCCCTTATGGCGGCGACCCGAGCCTGCAGCACTTCGGTCAAGCCCAGCTCATGTTCAAGAGTAAGGCCCCGAACGAACTCCAGCACATAGGCATTGAGTTGCAAGTCGCTACTCCGCGGCATGGTTTGCAAAACATCCGCGTTGACCAGCGAGCGCAGCACCGCTCCTTGTCCTTCTGCATCAAGATGAGGGGCAACCTTCGAGATGGCACTCAGTGCCTGTTCGCTCGTAAATGCTGCAAACTCACGAGAAAGGCGCACGAGCACTTCTACGGTATCCCAATGGGTATAAAGTGCGTAAACGAGTGAGCGTGGATTGAACATATTCGCGACAGGATCACATCATGTAACGCATGGGCTCCGGCTGTTTCTCTTTGATCAGCCTCGTGATGAGATTGCTGGTCACTACTTAAGGTCGTATCGGTTGCGATGCGGGACGACTTGGCTGCCGCACTGCTCCTTCAATGCCATCACCGACCTTGCAAGTCGAAACGTCTGGAAGCAGATCCAAGACTGCATCGCCCCGCCCCTGGGTGATCAAAGCCCACAGTGCCCTGCACTTTTCAATCGACTCGGACGGCGCATCTTCAAGTCGTTTGATCAAATCCAGCTCGTCTTCTGCGCACCGCATTGCCTTTCGTCCGCCATACTCAGCAACAAGATAGTCCCCAGCGACATTCATAGATTTGATCAAATCTTCCTCATTGGTTTTAACACCCTGCCAGAAGAATCGATTTGTCATCGCTTCTCGTGGGAATTCCGCGACCCCTTTAAGTAAGGCAAACGCCTGGCCCCATGGCGAAGACCACTCGGTACTTTGCGTAGGGTTAAATGCCACGGGCGAGTAAGCAACGCGGGGGATCAACTTGTCGGCCTTGGTCCTATCGAGGCGGGTTTTCAGCTCATCGAGAATGTTGCTCACCGCGTTGTCTGGAATACGCCCCCCTGGGTGATATGCCTCGTACATTCTCTGTGCATCACTTCGAATTCGATCTCGCTGAGATGCAAGAAAGGCTTCGATGTCATCTCCCATCGTGGCTCCCAGGAGTTTTTTTGCATCTTCGTTTGCGGCCGTCAACGCAGCTTCAAACAATGGAATCGCCTGTTTCGGCATCCATCTAACTCCGTCTGCTAATGCAAATGAAAATCGAGGTAGCAACTCTCCTGACACTCTGCGAAGACGGTCGATCTTCTTTAGGGTGGCCTCATCGAAAGGCGCAACCTTAATTGATGTTTGCGCTTTGACTACGCCGGTCTGCCGGAAGCTTTCAACACCAAACCATTCTGGTTTTACTGGCGCTTCTAATGGTGGAATACGACTTAATTTATCAATGGATACCAGCGAACCAAGCTCAAAAATGCGAGCCATATACTCAGCCAAGGGGTCCAACTTCTGAATCCCTATCTCTTCTGTAGGCGATGCAACCGGGTTGTTGTTCTGATCGACCAGTTGGACATCACCTGTCTCAGGATCAACTATCGCCTTAACTGGTTGTTCTCCGGTCACATCCTTATCGAGGCATAGCTGGCGATACTCTGCCCACATGCGTGCAGCCTCCTCATCGCCTTGGGGCAATACAAGGTCTGGCATCGATGCTGCAATATCCGGGCGCAATGAACCTGAGATACCCCACAAATAATCAAACCATTTACGGCATGCTTCGAAAGTTGCGGCGCTGACGCTTGATGCCAGATTTGCTTGTGATGGTGATGTTGGTGCAAACCCCATGTTTTCTGTTGGACCAACTGAAAGAATGGCACTGCCGCCCTCATCCACAAGACAAAGCAAGTTTGAGGAGCGATCTACTAGTGAACGTTCTGGAAACACCTTGAATGCTGCTCGAACGCCATGTCGCTCCACCAGCCTGAGTAACTCCTGCAGATCCGACTCCGAAGTCCTGCAGGTAGGGTGAATGCTCACAACCAACCGTAACTGTGTCTCTGTGCGATCGGCAAGAAAGCCTTCCATCCAGTTAACAGCGCGAGCATCGATCGCAGAGACCACGCCAAATACACTAACGACAGATCGAACAGCAACATCGAATGGCAGTTCTGTCACATATGTATTGAATCCGGCACTGACGAGAGGCTCTGGCCAGATAAACGGCAGAACTGGATCGATGGGCTTGTTCATGGTGTTTTTCCCTCCTTAGCTCGACTTCTTGAATTCGATATGTCGAGCGTATATCTCGTCGAAGATTCTTTCCAGCCCCGCATGCGCACCTCGCAGCCCAGCCACCACTCTGGCGGCCCAATCGAAATACTCCCGCTTGCGGTCAGCACTCCAGTCCGCCGGTGGATTCGCCAAGATGTCTCTGAGGTTACAGATCTTGTCAGCCAGTTTCACCAATTTGGCTTCTGCTGAGATGTGCGGTGCATGCCGAACCTGCTCTTCCTTGCGCACCGCTTTGTCCAGGTTCTTGTCGTCAGTCACCTCCAGAACAATTCCAGTTACCTTGTCGCCGAAGATGCCGGCCAGCTCTTCGGCTGTGGTTTTGGTGTCCTCAATGGTGTCGTGCAGCAGTGCAGCGCAAATCACGTCAGGATTTTCGATACCGCCCTCGACGGCCAGCACACTGGCCAATGCCAATGGGTGATTGATGTATGGAGATGCATCAGCATCCTTGCGACGCTGATTCTTGTGCTTCTCGGCCGCAAACTGGGCTGCTTTAACGATTGCTGCACTCATAACGACTCCTTTATTTCATTAACCCTTCACGCACACTACCTGCTTCAGAGTGTGCAAAATTTCAGTCAGGTCACTCTGGTTGGCCATCACCACGTCGATGTCCTTGTAAGCCCCCGGAATCTCGTCAATCACGCCTTTGTCCTTTCGGCAGATGACGCCCTCGGTCTGCTTGACCATGTCAGCTTCCGTGAACTGCTTTTCGGCGGCCGTGCGGCTCATGCGGCGACCTGCGCCATGGGCGCTGGAGCAGAAGCTCTCCGGGTTGCCTTTGCCGCGCACGATGTAGCTGCGGGCGCCCATGCTGCCGGGCACGATGCCCAGGTCACCTTCACGGGCGCGAATCGCCCCCTTGCGGGTCACCCACACATCCGATCCGTAGTGGTGTTCCTTGGCCACGTAGTTGTGGTGGCAGTTCACCGCCTCGGTAGTCACCGTAAACGGCGGCAGTTGGCGTTCCAGTGCTTTGAGCACCAGATCGAGCATGGCCTGGCGATTGGCCATGGCGTATTCCTGTGCCCAATGCACGGCTTCGACGTAATTGGCAAAGTGTTCGGTGCCTTCCGGGAAGTAGGCCAGGTCACGGTCGGGCAACTGGATCATCCAGCGCTCCATGTCCTTGCGCGCCAGTTGGATGAAGTAATCCGCGATCGCGTTTCCGATGCCCCGACTTCCGGAATGCAGCATCACCCAGACCTGATTGGACTCGTCCAGGCACACCTCGATGAAGTGGTTGCCGCCACCGAGCGTGCCCATCTGGTTCATCCACTTGGAAAACTTGCCGAAGGCCTTGAGGAGCTGCGGATGACGATCGGTCAGCGACTTGAGTCCAGGCTCGAAGGGGCGCGCCACGTCAACCAATACACGGTCGTCGTGGTGTTGAGCCCGGCCTACAGGCACGTCGCGGCTGATCTGGTCGAACACCTTTTTCAGGGCTTTCTCATCGAGGTCATTGGCCGAGATCGACAGACGGGCTGCCACCATGCCGCAGCCGATGTCCACGCCAACGGCGGCCGGAATGATCGCCTTGTGGGTAGCAATAACCGAACCAATCGTCGCGCCAATTCCCAGGTGGACGTCTGGCATCGCCGCCACATGGTGGTGAATGAAAGGCATGGATGCAATGTTGGCAAGCTGCTCCTTGGAGCGATCGTCCACATCGTCGGTCCAGATCTTGACCGGCACACGCTGGTCAGTAATTGCTTGTTTGACGGGCATATCGCCTCCCTATTCTTCGTCGACGAAGATGTTCAAAACATTGCCCCATTGATCCCAATCGATCACGAGCCCCTTTTTCTTTCGGGTTTGCAAGGCCTTGAAGACCTTGTCCCGGAAATCCGGATGAACAGACAGCGGGTAAAGCTGTGTCCATGGATAACCGTCCAACTGCTTCAAAGCACTGCGCCAGGTCGCCACCCAAGGGCGTTCCGGCATGCCCGGATCATTCTCATCGTCGACCAGGGCTGCCTCACTGGTCTCCACCTTGAACTGCCATCCCTCCGGAGACTGAATGCCATACAGACTCAGGGAGCCACCTTCGGAACCCACCTCGACGATGACCTGCTTACCATCCGCGTCGACGCCTATCGGCATCCAGTGGAAGTCACCCAGTGTCTTTTCACCAGAAACCACTGTGTTGGTGCCCAGCAAAACCGTGACCACGAACTGGTGGAGTGCGTTGAGCTGAACCAATGCGTGCTCCTCCCAGTTGGCGGCGGGGTCCTTGACGAACCCACCCAGCATCTCCTGCAACTTGGCAATCAACGCGGTCATGCCATGGCCGAGGATTTCAGCCAAGCACTCTCCTTGATCACTGCCGATCAGGTACTTTTTGACGTAGCCTCCCATCTGTTCAGCGCTGTGCCAGCCTGGCATCCGGGTATAGCCGGCGTCGTCATCGGTGAATGCAGCGATTACCTTGCCCACGGCTTCAACGAAATCGTCCTCGGTCGCTTCTTCAGCAATGGCACGAATGGCGACATCGAACACTTCCTTGACAAGTGCCGTCACTACCTCCGGTGAGCCAAGGTATTTCGGTTGCATGGCCAGCGACATGGCTTTGACGAAACCATCCACCTCCGGCTCTTCCAAGGGCTGGAGCAAGTGGTAGCGAATGATCTCTTCCAACAACTTCAGATCTTCATCGTCGTCCGTGTTGCTGTACTCCCGGTTTTCACGGTTGACGACCACATCGGTCACAAAGGCGCCTCCCTTGGGGTCAAAGGCAAACCCCACGTCGAAGATCAGAATGCCAGTCCAGCTCCGATGCATCCGCAACCGATCGCCCGTGAAGTACAAGAACCACTTCTCCTCCATGACGGTCGGCAAGAAGCCACGACGGATCTTCACCATCTCATCGGGGTTGAACCACAACTTCGGGTAAAGCACTGTCTGCCGTTCCGGCATAGCTTTAAGCTCCTGCCAGTCTTCAGGCTGGACATTCGGGTGCTCTTTGTACGGGATGGCGGAAGCGACCTTTTCGACAGCATCCAGAATAGCCAGATCGCGGTCGCGGCCCTCGGCATTGGGTGACTGCCGGATCAGGTCGCGCGCCTCGTCGAAGCTCACCCAGCGCAGCCCGGCGGTCTGCCAATTCGGCTTGGCTGGAGGATGCTTGGCATCCATGACGTAGTAGCAGGTGCTGGAAGCCGAACCTTTGAAGGCGCCCGGAACGCTGATGCGGATATCCGCGTCGTATCCGGTCTTTTCGCGCACGGCACGCACGGCAGCATCCCGAGGCGACTCGCCCGGCTTGGCTTCCGTCTTGGCAAAGGTCCAGGCATAGCCCCCATGGTGCTTGGTCGGCTCACGCAACAGCACCTTCCGCCCCCCGCTGACAACCACGCCACCATAGCTTTCGGCCACCGGCTCCTTCTCCGCAAACGCCGGGTCCGTCTGCAAGTGGTACAGAACATCCCAAACCTGGTGGTACAGGCTGGCGCGCTTGTGCCCCTGCTTCTTGGCCACCTCTGACTTGAAATTGCTGTAGTCTAAGCCGTCGACCATACGCGCCATTGCGGCGGACACCTCGGATCGCGGAGCCACCGCCCGAAAACGGTAATCGGTGTCGTGGCTCTCCTGGATCGGCCCCAGGCCAGGAAGATAGTGCTGTTGAAGGGCTGCCAGGTCGCTGCGCACCCGAGAACGCACCGTCAAGGTGCCATTCTTCTTGTCGCCAGGTTTCTGGACGATGCTGAAAAAACCGATTGGGGTGACAAGCCACATAATCTGCCCTCATTATAAGCACAACCATACTGCAATCAGACTCTTTTTGATGCTGATAATTAGAACACAAGATGACATCGACACACAACAATCACCACCTTATACTTCGTCAATCCACATTCTCCCATTCGAAAAAGAGCAACCAAAGATGAGCACTGATCGCCTGCAAGACCTCGGACACGCCCAGCGTGACCGGATGGCGTACATCGAGCTGAAGCTATGGTTCGTTGGGGAAATACGCCGCCAAGACCTGGCATCACGCTTTGGCATCCAGACAGCTGCGGCCACCCGGGACTTGGGGCTCTATAAAGATATGGCCCCATCGAACATCGAGTACGACGGCCGATCCAAGACCTATGTCATTGGACAGGACTTCCGACCATTGTTTGAATTCCCAGCCGAGCGGGTGCTGACATGGCTGGCAGAGGGCTTTGGGGACGGTGAGCCTGTCCGCTCCCGAACAGGCATCACTTGCGACATCCCCAACAAGCTGGGGCAACCAGACCTGAGCACCTTGGCAGGCATCACCCGGGCGATCAGCCACAAATGCCCGGTACGCATCAAATACCAGTCGGTTGAAAACGGTCAGAGCGAACGCGAAATCGTTCCCTTTGCATTACTGGACACAGGCCTGCGCTGGCACACCAGGGCCTTTGACCGGAAGTCCGGCGAATACCGCGACTTCGTACTCACCCGGATTCAGGCCCCCATTGTTCTGAAGGATGCCCCCGTAGAAGCACACGAGCGATCCGACCAGGACATCCAGTGGACGCGAATCGTCGAACTGGAACTCGTACCTCACCCCGATCAATCCCGGCCTGAAATCACCCAGCTAGACTACGGCATGCGTGACGGTGTGCTCAAGATGAATTTGCGCGCCGCCACTGCCGGCTACGTGCTACGCAAATGGAGCGTGGATTGCTCGCCAGACCACAGCCTACGTGGCCCCGAATATCGCTTGTGGCTACGCGACCCTTTGGCGCTCTATGGCGTCAAGAACGCACTGCTGGCACCTGGATACCAGGCACCGAGTGCATCGCAATCTACGGACAATAATGATGCGTTCAACGATTTGAAAATTGACTGATGCTGATCAGTATAAAAATCCTTGAATCTCAGCCAAACAAACAAAATGATTGGAAAGTGTGATGGCTTCCTTGCCCTCGATTTTTGAAACCTGCACCCCTCGCGTTGAAATTCTGGCGGGGACGTTACCTGATGCCATCTTTGCTGCAGATTTATGGGACGTCCTCACCGATCGCGCGCACCAGGATTACTCGGACCCCAAGCGCTTTTTCGCAGGCACTTATCCAACGGATAACCTGAAACTGTTGCTGAAAGATGTTGCTGAGCGCTTATCTGGTATTGAAGGGGGTAACCCCGTCTTTCGTCTGGAGACGGGCTTTGGTGGAGGGAAGACTCACAGTCTCATCGGTGCCACCCACTTGGCGAAGCATGGCAGTGAATTGGCCAGTAACCTCTCCGATTGGGGCATCCGGTCTTTTCCAGACCCGGGTGCTACGAAGGTTGCCGCATTCGTCGGGGAAAACTCCGATCCGTTGCGCGGTGTGACACTTACGATTGATGGACAACAAGCAGTCGCCTATACGCCGTGGGGGCAAATTGCCTTGATGGCGGGCGGAACGGCAGGTTACGAAGAAGTCAAAGCAAACGATGTCGCTGGCATCGCCCCCTCACGCGAAGCGCTTGAGAAGTCTTTGGGCGACGGCCCCAGACTCATCCTCATCGATGAGTTGGTACTGTACATGGCCAAATGCGCAGCCCTGCCTGAAGATCAGCAAAGGCGGCAAATCAACGGCCAGTGGCCGACGTTTTTCCAGACTTTATTTAGCGTGGCTGCCAGACGCCCTGGTACGGTGGTAATCCTGACCCTGCCATCGGAGAGGGACGCTAACCGCCGGTTGACTTCCGAGTTGAAACAGCACCTACCTACCGTCTTGGAGGTAGTCAACGAAATGGAACAGTCATCAGCACGCCAAGCACGCAACCTGACGCCAACCCAATCGACCGAACGTGCGGCCGTGATGGCCCGACGTTTATTCGACAACGTCGACTCAGGGGTGGCTGCAACTGTCGCAAATGCATTCGTCCACTATTACGAGGAGCAGAAGAACTCCGGGGTCGTTATCGATAGCCGGGCGTTCGATACCGGTTATGCTGAGCAAATTCGAGTGGGTTACCCGTTCCATCCTGAGTTCATTCGACTTTTTTCCGAGCGTCTGGCCGACATCCCTGAGTTCCAGGCCACCCGTGGCGCGCTGCGCTTGGTTGCTCGCACAGTCGCAGCTGCGTGGGCCAACAAAAGACAGTTGCGGGACACCCCGCTGCTTCAACCCCAGCATGTCGATCTCAACCGGACGGAAATTCGGGATGAGGTACTAGCCCGACTTGGGCGTGGGGCCTTTGAACGTGGCCTGGAAGTAGACGTGATGCGCTCGGAAGGCGGCACTCATGCCAACAACGTCGAAGCTGGTTGGCCGTGGAAGGCTGCGACCGAGTCTGCTCAGGTTGTATTCCTGCACAGCTTGCCGGAAGGATCACGCGGTCTAGTGCCACCTGAAGTCGCTCTAGCTGTTGGGCGGCCTGGCATCGATCTGCAATACGTATCTACCGCCCTGGAGCAAACCGAGAAACGCGCTTGGTACATGCGACGCGAGGGGGAGCACTATCTGTTCCGGACCCGTGCATCAGTTAACAAGCGCTACCAGGAACGACTGGGAGATCTTCAATCTCACCCTGGTGAAATTCGCGAAACGCTAGATCAGTGGGTACAGGACGTTTTCACGGGCTTCCGCGACCTGCAAGTCGTCTTATTCCCACAGGATCACACAGCCATCACCGACCAGGCAGACCGTATCCGGCTCGCTGTCATCCACTACGACAAGGAGTGCGGCGCCGTTGGCGGGGGTGATCGCTTGAATTTCACCAGAAAACTCTTCTCGATCACCGGGATCAATGAAAGCCCGCGTCGCTACAGAAACAACCTGCTGTTCCTATTGGCTGAGTCATCGCGTGTTGCGGGCTTGAAGGATGCGGTGCGTAGCCTGATCGCGTGGGAACGGGTCCGCAAAGACATCGAAGAAGAAGAAAAAGCAATGGCCCAAGCATCAGGTGCTGACTTCCGTTCCCTTCGAGACCAGGCTCGTCGCGGGGCTACTGGTGTGCCTGCTGAGTTTCTGGCACTTGAGAGTGATCTGGGTGAGGTACTTGAAAAACTGGGGCCGCAGGAACTAAATGTGCGCTCTAAATTGCTTGAAGCCTACCGCATCATCTCCTTTCCTAAAGGGCATGGTGACTCGGACGACTTGTTTTCTGGCGGTGGCGGCGGTCCGATACTGGAGTGCTATCGCGTTGACTTCGGTGAAGTACCCGATGGGCACAGACAAACACGCCGTAGCGTACGTGATGCCGTAGAGGAACGGCCCATTTTGCAATGCTTGCGTCAGTACCAAAAGCTGGTGCCTGAGGCAACACCAGAGAATGCCATTGTTTTATCCCCGGCAATTATCAAACGCGAGCCGCTTTGGAAATCAGGGGAAAAGAAGATCTCAACCGAAGAGGTATGGGATCGCATTCGCCGTGAACCAGATCTCCCGATGGTGCTGCGCCAGACTGATCTACTGCCTACTTTCCGTGCAGGCTTGGCCATCGAGCCGGATGTCCTCTGGCTTTATTACAATCAGGCTGAAAAACGTGTGTATGGGAAAGACGGGGTCACTGCCGTATCGCCGGTGATTGCCGCAAATCAATACTTGTACGATCCCGTAGCTGCAGTCAACGACAGCATCATTCCTGTGGTTGGACTGACTGCTGATCGCGTTTGGCAGCAACTGTGGTTGCGAGATGGGAGCGAACATGCGCCATCCACCAATACGTTCCAGCTGGCAGAAGCAGCCAAACAGTCTGCGCACTTTCCGGTTCTGCCCGAGCGATCGGTCCTGTGGCAAGCTCTTCAGGAAGGCGCTCGCGAAAACCGCTGGGTGCTTTACCTTCGTGGCGGCAACATAGCTATCGGTGCACAAGAAATGGGTGAATGGCCCAATCTTCCCCGCATCGATGAAACCACCGAGCTTTGGTCCTACCCGGCAGCGCTGGATGCAGGCATTTATCCGAGAGCAACACGGGGCGGAGGTCTTGAGCCAGAGAATCCCATTTCAGCCGCAGCGGTCAAGACTTCCTGCTGGCCGTCAGGAACCTCTCAGGTGACAAGTGAGGACCTTGAGCGCTTTGCCCGCAACATCTGGCCTGGATTGAGTCGCAGTGCTTTCCAGGAGGTTGTTCGCGAAGGCGTATCCCAGCGTCTTTGGGGTGTTTGGAAAACCGGGGCCGACGAGACCTTTCATGTTGCTCAAGATTCCCCTCCACCTTATTGGGTCGGCAGCGATAGCGTGCTTGTCGATCTTGATGCCGAGCTTGCGAATCAGCTTGACAGCTTGCGACCAGGTAGAGGCCCACAACCAGTGGAAGCGTCTGACACCCCTCGGCAAGCGCTGACGCACGCTTGGGATACATTGGGTAGCTTCCCGGGCATCCACTTGACACGCCTGGAACTCACCGTGAACTCGCGAGAAGCCCTCGACAATACACTGCGTGCTACCTGGGCGGATCGTCCATCCAATGCCAAGACAGTCACTGCAGTGACCGCCAATGGGCAGCGAGAAATTGACGGCATGCGTGAAAGCGTCAGCCTAAGTTTCGAGGGACGATTCGAAGAAGTTGCATCCATGCTTTCGCCAGTCTGGCCATTCCAGCGCAGTGGCGACCTAGATGTGACAGTAACGGTTTCGCTTGCTTTCGACCCACCTGTCCATCTATCTGACCCGGCTTTGGACACCTACCGCACGGCGGTGATGAATGCAAACCAGGGGATGTTGCACCTGCGTGCAATCCCGACTCGCAAACGTGGAGCAGCCTGATGGAACGCTTCCGCCTCCGTGTTAGAAATGAACCCAAGCGTGGTGACATCTGGGAATTGCACCTTTTTCCAGATCAGCCTCACCGCATCTTGCGAGAAGCCGATGCAAGAACCTTAGGCTCGGCATCTAGCCCGGAGGCCATCCTATGGCTCCGCAAGCTAGCCAAACCCTATCTGGAACACGCACACGACCAAACGGGTAATTCCGCATCGATTGATTCGGAGGAATTTGGACCCCGAGCCGAACCGCGCTGGCTCGATCACGAGGATGGCATGCGACTGGCGCTGGCCTTCTCTAGTGCCCGTTGGTTGGTGACCGGGCGACAGCGAACCATGTTCCGCGACGGCCTATACGCGCTACCGTCCGAGGTGGTTTTGTATTGGTTTACCTTGTGCTTCTATGGTTATCGGCAAGCTGCTGGCCGTGCCGCTCTGAGGGTCTTGCTGGCATATGACGAAACGGCTGATGAAGCCAGTCCTACGTCGCGCCGCAAGAAGGGGGCAAAACCAGATTCACCTTCTGGATCCTTGTTTGCCTCTGATTCTGCGGGCGGACAATCCAATAACAAAGAATAAGCTAGGCAAACCATGACCGAATACCGAAAAACCAAACCGTCGTTTCTTGAGGCTGGTTTGCCGTGTGCCTCACTTTCTGCGGAATGCCAGCGTGACAATAGTGCTTCCTGTCGTCCGCCGCAAAATACCTTGCATATTTGGTGGGCACGTCGCCCCCCAACAATAAGTAGGGCAGCAATACTGGCTGCGTTGCTTCCCCATGAGTTCAGTGTAGGGAAAGATGCGCTTGCGACTGATGTGGAAGAGCCGAACAACGACGACTTGGCTCAATTGCCTCCACGCCTAAGGGGACATGAGGATTTTCTTCGTGAGTTATTGGATATCCCATCCACTGAGTTGCATCCAAGTCATCGCGATTTTCTTAAATCATTGGGTGTCAGGGCTGATACAAAAGCTGCTGCGGAAAGATTGGCAAGAGCCAATGCGCTCGCCACACCTTTAACTTTGGGTGAACTGTTTGGCTATCGTCATCCACCTGCTTTCTCTGAGTCCCCCAGCGCACGATTAATAAACGAACTGCACAAATCCACCAGATCATTACTTGGACTTGGGGCGGATGAGCCAATCGTTGTGCTAGACCAAATGGCCGGGGGTGGGTCCATTCCTCTCGAGGCCATTAGATACGGCTTTAAGGTTTACTCAAATGACTTAAACCCAGTCGCATCACTGGTTCAAAAAGCAACCTTGGAACTGCCATCCAAGTTCGGTAATTCACTGGTGCCAACGCTTGCCAATCTTGCTAAAAAGATCGATTCAAGACTTGCGAGCCGCCTGGGACAGTTTATATATTCAGAACCCGAAAGTAGCTGGTGGCCAGAAGAACAAGTTCGTGCCAACAATAAATTTATTTCTCGTAATGTCGTAGGAGTCAATGCAGGCGGTCCGGCATGGACACGATTCACTTTGTGGGCGAGAGTTGTCGAATGTCGCTCATGTTCACTTAATATTCCCCTATCTACCAACTGGACAGTTTCAACAAAATCTGGCAACAACCTTGCGGCATTTCCAAAAGTACCCAATGTTGCAGACGGAAACAGTTGTGAATTTCAGCTAGTTCAAGCTGAAAACTGGTCTGAATGCCTTTGGCCAAAGCCAGACTTTGAATCATGGCATCCAAGAAACACTCCGACCTATAAAGATGGAAAGGCTGTTTGTCCACGCTGTGGCGCTGTAATGGATGGTGATGAAATCAAGGAAATCGCACGCGCCAGATCTGGTGGATTATCCTCCCAGCCGTATGCCATCTGTTCCCAAGTACCTGTGTCACTGACCTACCGCGATGGTACAAAGAAGACGCGATACCTTTGGAGATTTAGGGCTCCAGGCTCGGAAGATATTGCGGCCATTGGTGCTGCGGAGGATAAGTTGCGACAGCTTCTCCCTCGCTGGGAATCACTTAATCTAGTACCTAATGAGGAGATACTGGAAGGTGATAAAACCCGAGAGCCCAGAAATATGGGTTTATTCAGATGGCGAGATTTATTTATCGCCCGACAACTACTCACCAATGTGGTCTTTTTAGAAGAGTGCTTAAAAATATTTGACGAGATTAAGCACGACCATAGTCATGACGCGAGTGAAGCAATCAGGATATATTTAGCTTTCGGTTTGTCGAAAGTCGTTAATTACAATTCAGTCAACTGCTTTTGGCATAGTGGCCATAACAAGACAACTCAGACCTTTTCACGGCACGACTTCGCATTCCGATCGGCTTTTTGTGAATCAACGTCAGTAGAAAAGCTTGCTTCCTGGGGAATTTCTCAGGTCATTGACTCGATTAATGGACTCGGAACACTAATCCACGGTGGCGAATTACATTTGGCTGACGAGGAATCTGATAATGATGAAAACCCTGAAGACACTGAAGAAGACATCTCTGGGGAAATTGGTCATCAAAATATAGCGCTCAGAGAAGAAGTGCTTATACCAACGGTGACTAACGAGGACGCTGCTGCACTCTCAGTCCCAGCCACGGGAACAGTCCACCTGATCTGCGTTGATCCTCCGTATTACAACAACGTCCAATACTCTGAGCTTTCCAACTTCTTCTACGTTTGGCTCAAGCGGGCTCTGGCCGACGAACCAGGGTTGGCTCATCTTTTCCGGGAGCCCTTGGCAGAAACCAACCGGGAAGCCGTGGCCAACGTAGCACGCTGGGCGCGCGATTCTGCCCAAGAGCAGGAAGCCTGGCAACAGCGCTATGACCATGAATTCCAGCGTCTACGAGCGTTAAAGGTGAAAGTGTCGGAAGCAAAGACCATAGCTGCCGAAGCCGCTGGCATAAGGCCGCCGAGCGCTAAGGATCGAGCCGACCGCTTCTACGAAGACAAGATGGCACAGGTTTTCCGTCGGGCACGCCTGCTGCTGCATTCTGCGGGACGCATGGTGGTGATGTTCAACCACAAGGAAACCTATGCCTGGCGCGCACTTGGTATGGCGTTGATCCGCGCTGGCTTTGAAATTCGCAGCTCTGTGCCGATTCATACTGAAGCAGAGTCAAGCCTCAATATTCGTGGTCTTGATGCTGCTCGCAGTACGGTTTTGTTGATGTGCTTGCCTCGTGAAGAACGCGAACAGGCGGCAGGAAATTGGGCTTCGGTGCAGTCTCGCGTTGCGCAACTGGCTCGCGGCGCTGCTCAGCGTTTCCAAGCACAGGGGCTGTCAGGGACCGATCTGTATCTGTCGGCACTGGGTCCAGCCATTGGCGAAGTAGCCCGCAATTGGCCGGTCACGGACTTTGCCGGCCGCGAGGTGGATCTGGAGGTTGCGCTGAACGAATCCTACAGGGCCGTGGGGCAGTGGCGCTTGGAGCAGATACTGGAAGATCTGACTCAAAAAGCGGAGTTCTCCGAAGCGGCTGCTGGCTTTGCTGCAAGCAGTGCCGACCGCGACTCTCAGACCCTGTGGTTGTGGCTGGATACGTTCCAAGGTGAAACTGCCCAGAGCGACGATGTCCGGAAATTGGCCAAGTCACTGAACGTGGATCCAGACGACTTTAAGCGTATGGGATTGCTTGAAAACAGCAAGGATTTGTTTATCCTGCGTCCGCCATCTGAAACCGATCTCAAGTTGCTGTCGAGGCGATTGGCTGGCGCCGATTTACCTAGAGGCCGGGCCGCCCGTGAGGCCGACGTCTGGGAGGAGCGCGTGTTCCCCGGCTTCCAAGTTGCAGCCGTTTGGAACGCAATTGCTCTGATGGGTGGCGTAGAAGACATCGCTGCTCGTGGGCCTGAGGCTGTTCGACGTTGGTTGAATGCTTCTGGCTACGGTTCGCAGCGCGAGTTCTTTGGCGCGTTTGCAGTAACCCTCGATCTGCTGGAGATCGGAAGAGCACACGTCTGAACTCCAGTCACCGATGTATCTCGTATG
>ERZ778021.1939-NODE-1939-length-20878-cov-6.138405_pt1 | contig 20878 bp, 12 predicted proteins | sample MGYA00375751_ERZ778021 | MGnify/ENA primary metagenome ERZ778021 (study PRJEB29350, sample SAMN05389814) | bioreactor metagenome | isolation source: Thiocyanate stock bioreactor | place: South Africa: University of Cape Town | collected 2013-08-29 ... | reverse complement strand
GGTTCTGGGCGTGGGCGTGCTTCACGAGCGTCGAGAGGTTGTGGGTGGAGATGAGGTTGGCGTGGTTGCTCTGGCGGGGGACCTCGAGCTCTTCGGAGTCGCCCTTGCCGCGGGCCGTGGTGAAGAACCGCTGGAACTCGTCGCAGAGGAAGAACGTCGGGCGTCGCTTCCCGACGCGCCGCCGGACGCCGCGGAAGTATTCGAGCTTCAGCAGCGTCCCGATCGTGCGGGCCATGGCGTCGCCGTCGGCGACGGGGAGGGCGAGGTAGACGATCTTGCCCTCGTCGATCATCGCGTCGATGCGGAGGTCGGATCGGCCGGAGAAGACGGAGGCGTAGGGCTCGAACTCGAACGGCAGGGTCATGTTGGAGATGTGCATCTGGATGCTCGACCGCGTCTCCGACGCCAGCTCCGCCCACTCCTCGGCGAAGTACGACAGGCAGGAGAGGCCCGACGGGTCGCGCGGGTCGAGCCGCTGCGCCCGCTCGGCGACGGCCGTCCGGCTGGCGGCGAGGCGGCCGATCTCGCGGAACGACGGCGGCTCGCCCGGCGGGCTGGTCAGGCGGATCAGCCGGATCGCGTGGACGAAGAACTTGCGGGCGGAGTCGACCCAGACGCTCGTGTCGTTCGACTTCATGCCGAGCGTCTCCATCGCCGCGACGAATCGCGAGGCCAGCTCGAACTCGTCGTCGTCGGAGTCGAACGGGTTCCAGCGGATCCCGCGGCCGGGACGCTTCGGGTCGATCGTCACGAGGTCCGCCTCGCGGCCGTAGCGGCGGCAGAGCGCCTGGAGCTTGCCGTCGAAGTCCCCCTTGGGGTCGAGGATCAGGGCGCCCGCGGGGAGGCCGCCGTCGGGGGGCGAGGCGAGCAGCTCGTCCAGGAGGGTGTTGAGCACGCAGAGCGTCTTCCCGCTGCCGACCTGGCCGAAGACGATCAGGTTCTTCGTCAGGGCCTCCCAGGCCCAGAAGGCCCCGCCCGCGACGATCCCCGGCCCGCGACGCCGGGCCTCCGCGGCGGCGACGTCCGCCACGGCCGACTCGTCGCGATGCAGGTCGGCGAGGTCGCGGGGCTTGAAGGACCTGTGGAGCTTGACCATCTCGTCGAGCATCCGCCAGCGATGGAAGGGCTCGCTGATGAGGAATTCGGCCGTGAAGGGGAGCAGCAGGAGCCCCGCCCCGGAGATCCACCAGGCGGCGTTGTAAACGGGGTGCAGGGCCGTGAGCGACGGATACCAGGCCGCCAGGACCCCCGCCGCATTGCTCAGGACGAAGACGATCGCCGCGCGGGCGACGAACCCCACGGTCGCGTCCACGGAGTAGAGGTACTGCCCCCAGGCCCGTTCCATCGGCGGCGGGCAGTCGGCGAACCGCCATTCGTAGAGGAGGGCGGCGTAGCGGGCGCGGGGGCCCGTCAACTGCCGCAGCATCATCACGACCGTCGCGAAGTAGGCGACGGTGCAGCCGAGGCGGAGGCCGTTGTACGGGGCGTCGAACGGGAAGGAGCGCAGCGGGGCGACGTGGATCGCACGGCGCTCAGTCGGCGCCGGGCCGCCAGGCCGGACCGTCGAGAGGGGCCGTTCATCGGGACCTCCTCGCCTCGGCGGCCGGGCGGGCGGTCGCCCCCTCGATCCGCAGCTCTCCCCGCGGGCCGGCGGCCACGCGCACCCGGCGGACGTCGGCGTCGCGGGCCGCCATGAGCGACTCGCCGAACATCTCGCCGACGACCCGCTCCAGCTCGCGGGCGCCGAAGTCCTTCAGCTTGTTGCCCCGCCGCATCGCCTCGACGATCAGGGCCGGGTCGACCGACTCGATCTCCACGTCGTACTCGCGGGCGACGGCCAGGATCTTGAGCGCGGCCACGTCGGCGATCGCGCGGAGGTCCAGGGGGCGGAAGACGTAGATCTTGTCGAAGCGGCCGACGATCTCCGGGCGGAAGACCTGGCTGTCGCGCAGGTGCTTCTTGACGGCGTCGGTGCGCTCGTCCGGGTCCTCGACCTCGTCCTGGATCCGGCCGATCGCCTCGTGCTCGGCGTTGCTGGTCAGGACGATGATGGACTGGGTGAAGTCGGCGACCTTGTTCGACCCCTGCTCGGTGAGCCGGCCCTCGCCCATCATGGCGAGGAACAGGTCGCAGACGCCGGCCCAGGCCTTCTCGACCTCGTCGAAGAGGATCAGCCTGCGGGGGTTGTTGAGGACCGGGCGGGTGATCGCCCCGCCGGACTCCCAGCCGACGTACCCCCGCGGGAGGCCGATGAGCCGGGACTTGGCCTCCGCCCCCGCGAGGTCCGGGCCGTCGAAGCGGAGCATCGCCTTCTCGTCGTTGAACAGGTAGGAGGCCAGGGCCTTGGCCAGCTCGGTCTTGCCGGTGCCTGTGGGCCCCAGCAGCAGGAGGCAGGCGATCGGCCGGTTGCGGCTCTGCTTGCCCCATTGCAGGCGGATCAGCCGGGCCGCGTCGGCCGTGACGTGCGACTGCCCCCGCACGCGGCCGTCCAGGTGGTCGCGGAACTCGGCCTCGTCGATGCGGCGGTTCTGGCCGGTCGCCATCGCGTCGAGCAGCCGGAACAGTTCGTCCTTGTCGGTGATTCGGCTCAGCACGTCGATCATGCGGGGTCTCCGGTTCAGGAAGGGTCGGCCTCGACGTCGATCTGCGGGACGCCGGACTGGGCGGCGCGGGCGAGGGGCCCGAGCAGCCTGCGGGTGATGCGGTCGGGCGCGAGCGAGAAGCCGTGGGCGTCGGAGATCGCCGCGACCTCCTCGGCCAGGACGGCCGGCGCGATGCGGCCGAGGGCGACGCCGTGGCGGCGGCAGTGCCGCTCCATCAGCAGCGCGAGGACGTCCGCCTTCTGCCGGCGGTCGAGCCTCCCCATCGCGACGACCTCGTCGGCGCGGGTCGCCAGGGCGGGCCCCAGGGGCGTCTCCTCGGCGACGGCCGCGCGGGGGTCCTGCGCCGGCGGGATCGGCTCGCAGCGGACGAGCAGGTGGAAGACGCAATGGCGGAAGTCGACCGCCGCCCCCGCCCCCGCCGGCTGCCATCGGCCGTGCGCCAGGAGCTTCGCCAGGCGGTCGAGGACGGCGGCCGGCGCGACGTCGAGGCGGTCCAGGACCACGGTGTGCCGCGGCTCCCTCCGCACGGCCGACGGCAGCCGGCCGAGGGAGCCGTCCGAGCCGAACAGGTCGGCCACGGCCGCGGCCTCGTCGCGATGCTCCGACAGGTCGAAGTAGGCGACGGAGCGTCGCTTGTAGATGAGCTGACCCATCCGACCGGCGAGCTGCCGCTTGCCGATCCCCTCCGGTCCCGCCAGGACGAACGCCGCGAGCGGCCCCGCCGCGGCGTCCGACCGGCTGCGGGTCCGGACGAGGACCTTCTGCCGGAGCGCCGCGACCAGGGCGTCGATCGCGGCGTCGTGGCCCCGGACGACCGACTTGAGGGCCTCGGCGGCACGGTCGAAGTCGGCCGGCTCGGTCAGCATCAGCTCGGGATCCGGCGCGGGCTCGCCCTCGGAGTCGGCGGCGGGGGCGGTGGCGGGCTGAACCTGGAGCGACCGGCAGAGGAAGTCGACGACCGGCCGGCAGCCGGGCCGGGCGGAGACCCAGGCCAGCCGGGGCCGGTCGTAGACGGCCAGCCACGCCACGACGGCCGCGGCGGCGGCGACGGCGGTCATCGTCAGGACCGCCGCCCACCCCAGGTGCCGCAACGCGACCTGGAGCAGGGCCCAGGCGAGCAGGCCGGTCATCAGCCATTGCAACAGCGGACTTCGGGACATCGGCACCTCCTCGCAAGGGTTCGGGCCCCGTGGGGCCGTCGTCTTTGCCAGGAGGACGAACGGGACGTCGCCGAGTTGCGCGGCTCAGCGGGGGGCCGGGACGATCCCCTCGACCAGGCTGCGGACGCCGCCGGAGACGTCGCGGGCGACGGCCGAGGCGTCCTTCGCGATCTCGGTCGCGTCGCGGGCGACCGTCGCGGCGTTGTTCACGCCCTCGCGGACCAGCTCGAACGAGCCGGCTCCCGTCGCGGCGGCCGGCGCTGGCCAGGGAAGCCCCGCCGCGGGGACCGGGCCGGTCGCCGAGGCCGTCGCCGGCGCGGTCGGAGCCGATGTCGAGGACGTCGCGAGGAGGATCAGCCCCACGCCCCCCACGGTCACGGCGACCTGGAAGCCGATCGAGGTCGACCACAGTTCTTTGAAGCGATCCCAGGTCATGGCGTCTCCTCTCGGGTTCGGGGGCGGCGTCACGGGGCGGCGATCCCCACGGTCTGCTCCTCCCCCTCGGCGATGGTGCGGCAGTAGGAACTCCCGTCGGCCGTGCGGCAGCCGACCGTGATCCCCCCCTCGCCGTCGCGCAGGCCGAGGATGCTGACGCGGGACGCCCGCGCCGGGTCGATCGGGACGGCCAGCGTGGCGCCGGCGTGGGTGATCGGCACGACGGCGAAGGGGACGCCGTCGAGTCTGACCTCGACCACGTCGCCGTCCTCGTCGCACGAATCGAAGAGGTGGAGCCGATAGACCCCCCCGCCCGGGCGCAGGTGCTCGCCCGCCGTCAGGGTCGCGCGGGCGGCCTCGGCCCGGTCGGCCTGGGCCGCGGGGGCTTCGGGGATCGCCTGGGCGGAGGCCAGGACGGCGCCGGCCCCGGCGCGGTCGCCCCGCGCCATCGCCAGGTTGATGCGCCGGGTCGCCTCCCGGTCGAGGTCCGCGGCGGCGACGACGAAGGCGTCCGTCGTCGCGACCGACCCGTCGGCGGCGACGCGACGGATCGGCCGGGAGGGATCGGAGCGGAACGCCGCGTCGAGCGGCGCGACGTGGTCGCGCCAGGCCGCCGCGGAACGCTCGTCGCCGCCCGTCCGCCCGCCGCCCAGCCAGAGCGCGCCCGCGACGGCCGAGGCTCCCAGCAGGCCCAGCCACCCTCGGCGCGGGGCTTCGGACGGCCGCGACGGCCGGCCCGCCCGGGCGAACGCCTCGCCGAAGTCGTCGTCGAGGTCGGGCGAAGGCGGGAGGGCGCTCGCGACGGGCCTCGACGGCGACGGCCGGAGCACGGGGCCTTGCGGCGCGGGGGATCGCGAAGTTTCCATGGCACGGTCTCCGGATGGGTTCGAATCTCGGGTTAGGGCCGCCGCGAGACCAGCCGCCGCGCGAGGCCGCGGAAGTCGCCGACGGGCCGGAATCGCGACGCCTTGCCCCACGCCCCCTGGGCCGTCGACTTGGCGCGGGCCACCCAGGCGTCGATCGACATGCCCCGCAGCTCGGCCCGGCGGTCCAGCACCACCAGGACCGCCAGCGCCGCGAGGGTGTAGATCGCGAGGTGGACGCCGACCATCGTCGCCGACGTCAAAACGCGGGGGGCGTCGTCGGGATCGAGGCGCGGGAGGTCGTCCGGCAGCAGGCCGGAGAGCCCCTGGAAGCCCCAGTAGGCCGTGACCGACGCCCTCGCCAGCCACAGGCCGGCCCCCTCCAGCGGGGCGAGCACCCCGGCCAGGATGAGCTGCGGGATCAGCGCGATCGGCACCAGGGCGACGGCCGTCTCCTCGGTCTTCGACGCCGACGAGATCAGCAGCCCCATTGCGACCCCGGTCGTCGCCAGGCCGGCGAGGAACGCCCACTGATGCATCGGCCCGCCCGGGAGCCGGCAGAACAGGCCCACCAGGCCGAACAGGACGCTCGCCTGGGCCACGCTGACGAGCCCCAGCAGGGCGGCCTTCGAGGCGTAGTAGCTGGCCACTTGCAGGTTCACGTCGCTCTCGCGCTCGTAGATCGTCCGCTCCTTGACGATCTCCTTGGCCGCGTTGTTGCAGCCGAACCAGAGCGACGACAGGGCGAGGATGAACATCACCTTGGCCGGCGAGCCCGCGCGGGCGTCGGCCGGGCCGATCCCGTCGAGCCTCCCGAACAGCAGGCCGACCAGGCACGCGACGATCACGCATTGCGCCAGGACCGTCCCCAGGGCGCGGCGGTCGGCCAGCTGGAGCGCCAGGTAGCGCCGCGACAGCGTCCCGAACTGGTGCAGGAACGATCGCACCCGCTCGGCCGCCGTGGGGGCCAGGCGGGGCGACGGGACGACCGCGGAATCGACCTGCGGCTTGCCGACGAGCCGATCCGCGACGTACGTCCGGTATTCGGGGCTGTCGAGGAACCGCCGCTTCCAGGCGTCCGGCGAGATCGACGGGTCGGCCAGCCGCTCGTAGACGTCCCCCAGCCGCTCCACCTCGAAGTACCGGAGCGCCTCCGCCGCGGTCCCGACGAACGCCAGCCGGCCCCCGGGCGCCAGGAAGACGACCAGGTGGCAATGCCGCTCGACGTTCGTCAGGCTGTGCGTGATGCAGACCACCGTCTTGCCCGCGTCGGCCAGCCCCCGGAACAGGGCCATCATCTCGCGGTCGGTCTGCTCATCCAGCCCGGACGTCACCTCGTCGAGGAAGATCAGGCCGGGCCGGCTGAGCGTCTCGTTGGCCAGGCTCGTCCGCTTGACCTGCCCGCCGCTGAGGTGGTGGATCCGCTTCAGCCGCTCCCCCTCCAGGCCGAGGGTCGCGGTCACCTCGGCCACCCGCGCCTCGATCTCGGAATCGAGCGTGTCGGGCGGCAGGCGGAGCCTCGCCGTGTACCGCAGCGCGTCCTCGACCCGCAACGCGTCGTGGAGGGCGTCCTTCTGCGACACCACGGCGACGTCCTGCTTGAGCGAGTCGAAGCAGGCGTAGAAGTCCAGCCGGTTGAGGAACACGCGGCCTTCGTCGGCCGGGGACCTCGCGCTCAGGGCGTTCATCAGGGTCGACTTCCCCGAGCCGGACGGCCCGAGGATCGCGACGAACTCGCGGGGCCGGACGACCAGCGAGACGCCGTCGATCAGCGTCAGCGCCGCCCGCGTCTCCGGATGCTTCACGGTCATCCGGAGGTCCCGCGCGACCAGCTCCACGTTGTCGACCCGGCTGTTCGCCGCCAGCCTGTGGCCGTCGAAGGCCAGCGCGTAGGGGCCGACGTCCAGCCGGTCCCCCCGCTTCAGCGTCACGGCCCCGTGGATCCGCACGCCGTTGACGAAGGTCCCGTTGGCGCTCCCCAGGTCGGTCAGCTCGGTCCGCCTGCCGTCGTGCGTCCGAGAGAGCCGGGCGTGGACCCGCGAGACGCGCGGGTTGTCCAGCCGCACGGTCGCCCGCTCCGCGTCGCGCCCCAGGATGATCGTCGCGCCCGGCCGGATCTCGATCGGCGGGACGGCCTCCCGGAGCTGCGGGCCCCACTCGTCCGAGTCGAATCGGTCGGTCATCGTCCGGGAGCGGAGGTCGGGCCGGGGCGGGGGCTCGTCGGCCTCCACGGGTGTGGGCGCAGGGGCCGGAGGGGGCTCGTCGGCCAGGATCGGGGCGGCCTCGGCGGCGAGGATCGGGGCGGCCGGGGCCGGGGTCGCGCCGGCCGGGGCCGGGGCCGCGCCGGCCCCTTCGGCGATGTATCGGAATCGGCGGTTCCCCGCGTGGATCACCGCCGACGGTACGAGGGCGACCCGGCCCGCGACGGCCGCCCCGTCCAGATACGTCGGGCAGTTCGCGGAGACCGCCTCCAGCTCGTAGCCCGCCGGCCCGCGATGGAGCCTGAACTGGACGCGAGAGCAGGCGACGTCCATCAGGACGAGGTCCGCCTCGCGCGAGCGCCCGACCGTGAAGGCGGCCGTCTCGCCGAGCGGGTGGGGCACGTTCGTCTCCAGGTCGAGCAGGGCAGCCTTCATCGGTCGGTCCTCTCGGGGCCGCGTGGGTCGTCGATTCGAGGGGAGGACGAACGGCGGGCGGGCGACTTGCGCTCAGGGGGTTGCGGAGATGGAGACGGTCGCCGTCGCCCGCTCGTCGGCGATCGCCCGCAGGCGTTCGAGCCGCTCGCGGGCCGGGGGATGCGAGGCGAAATGGCCGTCGATCGCCGCCATCGCCGCGCCCGCGAGGCCGTCCGGGCGGCCCGCGGAGGGCGACGCCGGCCGTCCGGCGGGCTCCTCCGCGGCGGTCCGTTCCATGTAGGAGATCGCCTCGGCCGGGGTCCGGCCGATCGAGCGGAGCGCCCGGAACGACCAGGCGTCGGCCTCGTGCTCCTGGGCCTCGGAATAGCCGAGGGCCACCAGCCGATACGCCTGCTGGACCACCGACGCCCCGAGCCCCCCCAGCACGTCCGACGAGCGGACCGCGTAGGTCAGCCCTCGCGAACAGTGCCCCAGGTCGACGTGCGCGACCTCATGGGCCAGGACGAACTGCAACTCGGCGTCGGTCCGTACGTGCTCGATCAGGCCCAGGTTGACGTACAGGTAGCCGCCGACGTGCGACGAGGCGTTGATCTCGGCGGAGTCCAGGATCGTCGCCGTGAACGCCAGGTCCTTCCGAGATCGGGCTTCGAGCAGGGGCTTCAGCAGCCGCTCGACGCGCGCCTGCAACTCCGGCGAGCGGACGGCGCGGTGCTCCTTGAGCATCTGGTCGTGGAACGCCTCGCCGGCCTCGCGCTCCTCGGCCGGCGTCAGCTTCAGCGATCGCTGGCCGATCCGGTCGAGCCCTTCGGCGACCCTGGCGCCCGCCGCGGCGAGCCGGCCGATCGCCTCGGCCGGGTCGATCGGCGCGGGGTCGGTCGGGCTCGCGGGCGAGGCCGAGGGGGCGGGCGGCTTCGCGCCCGTCTTCAGCACGGCGGCGGCGGCGTCGGCCGCCTCCCGGGCGAGGCCGCCGGCCCGGCCGACCGCGCGGTCGGCCGCCTTCTCGACGCTCGCCGGCACGTTGTCGTGGACCGCGTCCCGGATGGCGTCCCGGGCCCGGCGGCCCTCGTCGCGGATCAGGTAGGCGGCCCCGGCGACGATCGCCAGGAGGATCGTGACGTGGATGTAGACCTGTCGCATCGGCGTCGGCCTCGAAGGGGGGATCGGGTCGTTCGCGCCGCGGGCGGCCGTAACCGCACGCGGCTCGATGATGAGGACGATCCACGGGGCCGAGACTTGCGCGCCGCCGGAACGGTCGAGGAGGGCGGCCGGCCCCGGCTCGTCCGGGTCGGTACGCCCTCCTCGGGGAGTCGGGGCGGGGGCGGGTCAGAACGGGAGGCCGGGGATCCCGACCGAGGGGACGTTCGGGATGTACCCGCCGCCGTACGGGACCTGGTTGATGAACGAGTTGATCGCGGCCCCGGGGGCGTTGATCGCCGAGTTGATCTCGGCGATCGGCTGGTTGACGACGCTAGCGCCCATCGATTCCAGCCCGGAGAGGCTCGTGGGGATGGACGAGGCCCCGAGGCCGACGCCCGAGAGGTAGTTGGTCGCCTGGACGGCGTTGTAGTCGTTCGCCATCGGCCTCAGCACCGGCTGGGCCGGCGCCTCGCGCGGGGCGACGTCCTCGCCGTAGATCGGCGCGGCGCCCTGGACCTCGGGGTTGCCGTCGGCGGCGTACTTGATCATGGTCACGTCCGGCGACTTGCCGGCCAGGCGGGTCCAGGGCTTCTTGTTCAGGCCGTCGATCAGGCCGCTGTACGCGGCGATCTTGTCCTGCGAGAACGGGCGGGTCCGGATCCACTCGAACAGGAGGTTGAGGCGGTCGCTGCGGACCATCGCCTCGGCCTGGGCGATCGCCTGGCAGGCGTCCAGACGCTCGGCCAGGTACGGCAGGTCGACCCGGTCGAGCGTGGCGCGGGCCTCCTCGATGAAGCCCCGGCGCGCCCGGCCGATCGCCAGGTCGCAGAGCGCCCGGCATCGCATCTCGTCCTTCTCCGGGAGGCGGGCGATCCACGCCTCCGCGTCGGCGAATCGGCCCACCCGGGCGTACGCCTGCACCAGCGTCAGGACGATCTTCCTCGACCATTCCGGCGCCGGCTCCTTCGAATCGGCCGCCACCCCCTGGGATTTCAGGATCGCGACGGCTCGCGACGCGGCCTCATCGAAGCCGTCGGCCTCGCCGGCGCGGGCCCGGCTCCGGGCGCGCTCGTGGGCGGCCGACCGGGCGGCGTAGGCGTAGGCCAGGGCCGCCCGCGACTGGTGCTCGTCGTCGGCCACGCGGAGCTTCTCCGTCTCCTGGGCGCACTTGAGGGCCCCGCCCGGGTTCCTCGCCAGCGCGTGGGCCAGGCCCAGGTTCAGGTACGAGGTCGTCGTGTCGGCCGAGCGGGCCCCGATCTCGGCGATGCAGCGCTCCCACAGCTCGTCGTGCTTCGTCCGCCACGCCGCGCCGGCGACGGCCCCTCGCGCGTCGTACAACGGCTCGCCGACCGGCAGGGCCGCCACCCTGGCGTAGGCGGCCTCCAGGATCTCCTTCGACTTCCCGGCGTACTCGTCGCGGAGGTCTTCGAAGTCGGCGTTGGCGCGGACCTGGAGCAGGTCGATCAGGTCGGCGACCGACGCGGCGTGCTCGACGTAACGGAGCGGCGACTGGATCCGGCCGAGGCGGGCGGTCGCGTCGTCCATGTAGCGCTGGAAGCGCTCGCGGTCCCCCGCGCCGAGGGCCGAGGCCGCCAGCGCGAGCGAGCTTCGGATCATCCGGCCGTGGGTGTGCTCGTCCTTCAGGGCCTCGCCGTGCTTGCGGGAGACGTCGTAGTCGGCCTCGGCCTTGACGAAGTAGGCCCCCGTCGACTTGGTGGCGAGCATGTCGAGCAGGTCGAGACGTTCGAACTCCAGCCGCGGGTCGTCCGAGCCGCCGAGGCCGCTGACGAGCGTCAGCGCGGCGTCGAATTGCGAATCGCGGGAGAGCCGGCGCGCGTCGGCCAGCGTCGCCGCCGGGCCCCGGAGCCGGATCACGGCCGGCTGCCCCACCACGTTCGACGGCCGGAACTGCACCGGCGTCTGGCCGGACTCGCCCGAATGCGCGAAGAGGTGGTTGTACAGCTCGTCCGTCCGCACGGAGCCGTCGAAGTCGGCGTCGGCCGCGCCGGCGAGGCCGTCCAGCAGGAGCGCCGTGAAGACGCCGTGGCCCAGGGCCTCGTCCTCGCGGCTGACCTGCCCGGCCTGGCAGCTGGAGATCGAGATCACGCCGCGGGCCGCCTTCAGCAGCGTGTTGATCTGCGCCCCCTCCTGGTTGACGGCGCCGCTGTGGCAGGCGTCGAGGAGCAGGACCTTGTCCGTCGCCTTGCAGCCGGCGAGCGTCGCGAGCAGGCCGTCGATCGGGACGCCCGTCGCCTCCAGCGACGCGGGCGAGGAGGGGTCGCAGTCGGACGGGGCCAGGTACGCCCGCGACGGCAGGCCGGCCCTGGCGTCGGCCTCGGCGACCACCCCGTGGCCGCTGTACATCACGACGAGCGTGTCCCCCTCGCGGGCGCGGGCCAGGAACGACGGGACCTCGCGGTCGATCGTCTCGCGGGTGGGCTCCAGCTCCGCCCCGTCGGCGATCCGCAGGACCTGCGTCGGGTCGAGGCCGCCCCCCTTGAGGTAGAGGTCGCGGACCGCGTCGACGTCGTCGACGGTGTAGCCGAGCCGGCCCAGCTCGGGGTGGGAATACGACTCGACCCCGATGAGCACCAGCCACGTCCGCGCGGAGTCGGCCCGTCCGGCGCCGGGCGTCGTCGGGCTCTTGGGGCGGCCGACCGGCTCCTCCTCGTCCCCGGCGACGGGCCGGCTCACGCCGATCGCCCGCCTCGTCTCGACGTCGTAGACGACCGTCACGCGCTCGCGGGGGGCGATCAGCTCGGCGTTGCGGGTGGACCCGGGGTCGAAGCTCAGGTAGACCGTCTGCCGGAGGTAGCGGCTCTTGACCTCCAGGCCGAAGGCGTTGCTCTTCACCGGCCCGACGACCCCCGTGTAGACCCCCTCCGACCCGTGCGCGGCCCCGGCCGTCGTCGCGGCCGAGAGGATCCATGCGGCGATCTTGCTCCGTCGCGTCGCGAATCTCTTCATCCTCGGCCTCCCCCGTGATCTCGGGTCGCTGGCGGAATCCGGGCGGTTCAGCGGGGCCCGCGCCCCGCATCGGCCCGGCGGACGTAACGGATGATTTCGACGGCCATCGGGGCCTTGTCGATGCTGATCGGGGCCCCGGTCGGGACGTCGTGGGCGACCACTTCACCCATGCCGGTGCCGACCCTGCCCTTCGGGGCGCTGGGCCCCTTGCTCACCATCTTGATGCTCTCGCGATAGAAGGCCACCGTGATCGTGCCGACCTCGCCGGACGGGTTGACCCGCGCCGCCACCGCCTCTTCCTCCGGCGCGAACTCGAATCGGCGATTCTGCGCCCCCCGGCCGGCGTTCCGCCGCCAGTGGTCGATCTGGAACGTCTTCCCGGGTTCCAGGACGTAGCCTCGCGCCTTCTCCAGCGGCACGGCGGAGAAATCCTCGTCCGAGTCGTCCTGCACCACCGTGTTGACGCCGTCGATCAACACTCGACAGTAAACACGATGTTTCGTTGGATTTGTGACCAAGATTGTGTAGGGATGGTTCCCGTCCGGGACCTCCAGCGTGCGGAGGCACGGATCCTTCGAGTCGACCTCCATCTTGAGGGCGTTTTCCTCCTTGAGCTTCGCGGGGTCCGTGCCCAGGCAGATGGAGATCGGGAACTTCAGGGCCCGGCCCGGATCCGACACCGGCTTGACGTTGACCGCGTCCACGTCCTCCCGGTCGACCTGGTGCCCGCGGTTGAAGAGGGCCCACGAGTTCGCGTCCAGGGCCAGGACCTCCGTGCCGAACGGGATCGGCTCGCCGTCGCCGGCCGCCTTGACGAGCGAGCACCGCAGGCGCACGACGTTCGGCCCGGGGAGGACCGTGTACCGGGCGACGACGCGGTGCGAGACGTCGCCGTCGTCGCGACGGCCCGGGTGGGGGGCGGAGGCGTCGGCGTCCGCGACCGCGTAGGCTTCGCCGGCCAGGGCCCGCAGGCCCCGCCTCAGCTCGTCGGCCCCGACGTTCCGGAACGGGTCGACCTCGCCCTGCTCGCTCTGGAACGGCAGGACGGCGATCCGGGTCGCCCCTTCGGCCCTCGCGCGGGCGTCGATCAGCTCGGCGATCCGCCGATAGGACGGGTCGAAGGCCGAGGGGCGGATGGTCATCGATTCGTGGAAGTCGGAATCGGGGCGGCGGCGGTGGATCGGCGTCCGGGCGAGTTCGGCCGCCTTGACCGCGTACCGTTCCAGCTCCGAGAAGCTCACGCGGCCGTCTCCCTCGACGTCGGCCGCGCCGGAGAGGCCGCGGCAGATCCAGCCGGTGAGCCGGGCGGCCTCGGGCCCTCGCGCGCCGGAGCCGAGATAGCCGAGCTGCGGCTTCGCGATCGGCGGCCCCTGCTCGCCGTCGGCGTCGACGAGGAGGGTGAGGTCGCCGTCGCAGGCGTCCAGCCAGCGCCTCAAGGAGTCGGCCGGCAGGGCCGTGGCCGCGGGGGAGGCGGGATCGGCGTCGGTCGTCGCGTAGTAGACCTTGCCCGCGGCGTCCTTGAGCAAACGGCCGCTGTAATAGACCAGCCGCGAACTGCTGGGGAACGCGTGCACGGCCGGGGGGACCGCCTTCGCGATCGCGTCCCGGGTCGCGTTCGGGCCCTTCAGGGCGACGATCGATTCGCGAGCGACGCCCAGCCTGTCGGTGAGCACCCCGGCCAGGCGGTCGACGTCGCTCGCGCCGTCGTCGCCGACGCCGATCAGGACGGCCAGGAAGGGCGGCTTCGCTCTCTCGGCCGGCGCACCGGCCGCGACCGGGGCGACGAGGGCGGCCGCGGCGAGCAGCCTCGCGATCCGGCGGGCGCCGAGATGGGACGGTGGACGGCGTGTCACGTCGCGACTCCTGTTTCCAGAAACGGGCGGGGGCGACCCCCGGGGCCGGGCTTCGACGCCGCGCCTCCGGGCTCTCGACGGGGTTACGATCGGGGGGCTCAGGGGTTGCGCGAGCCTTCCAGGTCTTTCACGCGATCCGACACCGACGCGCGCAGGTCGTCCGTCAGGTCGCCGCCCGGCGCCAGGGCGGCGCGATAGGCTTCGGCGGCCTCGGCCGACCGTCCCGCCGCGTCGAGGCTCATCGCCAGGTTCAGCCGCAGCGAGGCCGACGCCGGGGCCAGGTCCGCCGCGCGGCGGAAGACCTCCACCGCCTCGGCGACCTGCTCGGCCCGGGGCCTCGGCGGGTCGCCGGCCAGCCCGGCGTAGAGCGCCTGGCCCAGCCCGTTCAGGGCCTCGGCGTCTCCGGCGTCCCGGCCCAGGGCCAGGCGGAACGGCGCGTCGGCGCCCGGCTTCATGGCGCGCAGGAGGGTCCGGCCGCGGCCCAGCCACGCCTCGCGATCGTCGGGCGACGCGCCCGCCTCGCGGGGGTCCTCGGCCGCATCGCCGACCCCCTTGGGGGCCAGCCGAGACGTGAGGCCGGGGCCATAGCCCAGGTCGGTCAGCCGGGAAAACCGCGAGGCCGCCGGGTCGTCAACGCCCGGCCGGGTCGAGGCGTACCAGGACAGGCCGACGGTCGTCGTCAGGGCGATCGAGGCGGCGAGGGCGAGGCCCGAAGGCGTCGCCCATCGCCTCCGCGGCGCGAGGAACGGGATCGCCGGGGCCTCGGCTTCGGCCTCGGCCTCGGGTGCCGCCAGGCCGGCGGCCTCGGCCTCCTCGACGAGCGCGGCGACCAGCTCGCGCGCCTCAGGGTCGACGGCCAGGCGGGCGAGGAGGCGTTCCCGCTCCGAGCGCCCGATCGCGCCGGTCGCCAGGGCGACGAGCAGCTCGTCGTCGATCGGCCTCGCGTCCGGCGGGGCCTGCGGGATGCGGCCCAGGGCCCATCCGACGAGCGGATCGGCCTCGCGGGCGTCCTCGGGGAGGGGGGGCGTCGTGACCATGTTCGTGGGCCGTCCGTCCGATGGGGGTTGCGGGCGATGGGAGGTGTCAGGCGAGGCGGACGTCGGGCGGGGCCGGCGACTCGGCGGCGACGCGCGCCGACCAGCGCCCCAGGGCGTCGCCGAGCCGTTCCCGGACGGCGGCCTGGGCCGACGCGAAGGCGTCCAGGCACTCGTCCCGCGCCGCCTCGCCGTGGAGGTCGGCCAGGCGGCCGAGCGCCGCCGTCCGCAGCGCCTCCACGGCCTTTTCGTGCTTGCGGCCGACGTTGCCGGGGTGGATCCCCAGGACCGCCGCGATGGTCTTCTTCGGCCGACCCTCGTAATCGATCGACCAGACGAGGTACTGGTCCGCGGCCGAGAGCCGGCCGACGGCCCAGGTGAACGCCTCGATCAGCTTCCCGGCGAGTTCCTCCTGGATGTTGTCGTCGAGGGCCGACGGGCGGGCGGCCGAGGTCTGGGGATCGGGCTTCGGGTGGGCCTTCACGCGCCGGCTCCAGTCGATGTAGCAGCGGGTCAGCGAGAGCCAGAGGAACGGCCAGAGCGGGGTCCGGCCCCAGAACTCGCCGAGCCGGGGCCCGGACCGGGGCCGGGGCTCGGCGAACACCGTCCACGAGTCGTCCATCTCGTCGTCGAACGACCGGCCGCCGACCCGGTGGAAGCGCCGCCGCGCCTCGTCCTCCAGGCGGGCCTGATAGGCCGTCAGGAAGGCGTCGCGGGCGGGGGGCTCGCCCTCCAGGCACGCCTGGGCCAGCGCCACCTCGGACAGCAGGTCGACCTCCCCGGCGTCGCGGCCCGGCCCGGGGGCGGGGTAGGCTCGGACGCGCTCCAGGAGCGCGGCCGCCCGGGGGGCCTCGCCGGCCAGGGTCGTGGCGTGGAAGGTCAAGCACCGCATCATCCGCTCGACGTACCCCAGCAGGTCCTCGGGCGTGGGGAGGCCCGGCGACCGTCGGAACGGGGCGGAGCATTCGGCGGCGATGCGGACGAGCGTCTGGCTGTCGATGGTCATCTTCGACCCTCCCGGAGCGATGGCGGGCGGCGCGCCACCTCAGTCGCGACGCAGGAAGAACGTGCGGGCCGCCTCGTCGGATCCCTGGAGGACCGGCGTCTGCGCGGGGCCGCCCCGACCGCGGACGTAGCCGGGGACGCGGAACTTCAAGTAGTCGTAGGCGGCGGCGACGGTGAGCCCGCCGGACTGCCGGAGGGCCTCGTCCAGGAAGTACGTCATGACGCTGAGGCGGCCGTCCCCGTGGCTGAACGCGGGCTGGCCGTCCGTGCCGGCGGCCAGGAAGGCGAGGCCGGGGCCGCCCCCGCCGCCCCCCGGCCCCTTCACGCCGGCCTCGCCGCGGTCCAGGAACCCGGCGATCGACGCGGCCCCCTCCGATCGCGCGGCGCGCCCTTTGGCGGCCCCGCCCGCGAAGCAGACGTCCAGGATTACGGCGACCTTGCGCCCCTCCAGCGCGTCGAGCGCCCGGGCCAGGCGATCGTCCACCAGGACGGTCGCCGGGTCGGGGCGCCCGGTGCCGGCGAGCCTCGTGTCGTGGAGCAAGAGGCATTCGTCCAGGCCGTCGCCGTCCGTCTCGTCGCCGTCCCGGTCGGGGACCTTGCCCCCGTGCCCCGACCAGTAGATGACGACCTCGTCGCCGTCCCGCGTCTCCCCCGGCAGGCGGCCGAGCAGGTCCTCGACGGCCGCGAGGGTCGCGCCCTCGCCGGTGAGGGACGCCAGGATCTCGTAGCCGCCGGGGCCGGCCAGGTCGTCGGCGATCGCGGCGACGTCCCGCTCGGCGAACTCCAGGTCCTCGACGCCGCCGTCGGCGAACCTCGACGCCCCGACGAGCATGGCGACGCGCCTCGGGCCCGTCGGGCCGTCCTCGGCCTTCGCCGGGGCGTCGTACTTGACGACGTCGCGGCGGATCGTCGGCGGCCACTCCAGCCCGTCGAGCCCGTCGAGGAAGGCGTCGAGCCCGCGCCCGGCCAGGTCGCGGATCCGGCCGCCGATCGCGGCGAGGTCGGCGTCGGCGATGGGGGCGGGGGCCGCGGCGAAGATCAGGACGCCCAGGCCCCGGGCCTGCCCGACGTCGATCGCCTCGCCGCCGTCGCCCGACAGCGGCCGGACGACCGGCGACGCGATCCGGTCGGCCTCCATCGGCAGGCCCGAATCGGGGGCGAACCCCGCCCGGTACACGGCCACGAAGCGATAGGCCCCCGGCCCGACGGCCACCCGGATCCGCTCGCCCGGCCGGTACACGCGCCGGTCGCGGCCGAAATCGAGGGCGAGCGGCTCCAGGGGCGCGGGGGGCCGATCCGGCGGCGCGACGGCCACGGGCACCTGTGCGATCCGCTCGACGGCCTTCGACGCGCCCGGCTTGTTGTACCAGACGGCCCCGACGGCCAGCGCGCCCACCGCCAGGTAGGCCGTAGGCACCGCCAGCTTGCGCGCCCGAGACCGGACGCGGGCGGGGGCGGGGACCTCGGACCGCGACGCCGTCCGGCCGGTGGCGGGGGCGGGCTCGGCGACCGTCGCCGGGCGGCCCGTCGGCCGGGAGAAGAGGGTGTCGTCGCGGGCCGTCGCCGAGCGGTAGGAGTCGATCAGCCGCGGGAGGTCGTGCCCGACGGCCAGCGGCGTGAGCGCCTCAGCGACCTCGCCCGGCGTGGCCGGCCGGTCGGCCGGCTCCTTGGCGAGGAGGCGGGCCAGCAGCCGTTCCAGCGCCTCGGGCGCGTCGGCCCGGATCGTCCGCAGCGCCGGCGGCGTCGTCATGGCGTGCGCCAGGACGATGGCCCGCTCGTCGTCGCCGGCCCCGGCCCCGAACACGGGGCGGCCGCAGAGGAGCTGGTGGAGCGAGCAGCCCAGGCTGTAGAGGTCCGAGCGGACGTCGGTCGCGTCCGACAGGTAGCGGCGCTCCGGCGCCAGGTAGTCGATCGTCCCCAAAACGTCCCCGGCGCGGGTGAGCTGGGCGTCCGATCCGGAGTCCCGCGCGTTCAGGAAGCGGGCCAGGCCCCAATCCAGGACCAGCAGCCGGCCGTCGACGCCGAGCATCATGTTCGACGGCTTCACGTCCCGGTGGATCAGCCCGCGGTCGTACGCGTGCTGGAGGGCCGAGGCGGCCTGGCGGATCAACTCGCACGCGTCGGCCACCCTCAGCCGGCCCGTGCGCTGGATCAGGCGCGACAGGTCGACGCCGTCGACGTATTCCATCGCCAGGAACGGGTCGTCCCCGGCCGCGGACCCGCAGAAGACCTGGACGACGTTCGGGTGCGAGAGCGCCCCCAGGGCTCGCAGCTCGCGGGCGAATCGGGCCCGGGACGCGGCGCTTTCCCGGCGTTCCGGGTTGAGCCGTTTCACGGCGACCCGGCGCTCGACCTCCGGCTGGTACGCCTCATAGACCGTCCCCATGCCGCCCCCGTCGATCACGCGATCGATCCGGAAGCCCGGGGGCTCGCAGGCGACCTGGGGCCGACGCTCGGGCTCGCGGGGCGGGGGCGCGGCCTCCGTCGACGGCGGGCCGGCCGGCGGGGGGGTGGGCCCGGTCGCCTCGGTCGACGGCGGGGGGGGCGACGGCGGCCCGTCGGCCCGTTCGCGATCCCGGTCCCAACCCTTCGGGTCGGCGAACGATCGGTCGATGATCGGCCGCCGGCGCGAGCCCGGCGCGCCGGCGTCGAATCCCGCGAAATCGTCGGCCGGGTCGTCGCCGGTCCAGTCCCGCCCTCCGTCGCGAGACTCGTCGCCCCGGCCTCCTGAGCCGTTCCACCCAGACGGACCGCTCATGATCGCCTCCATCGTCGACGAATAGCATCAATACCATACCAAAGCGACGTCGACCGCCTCAATGGGGCCGGCGTCGATCAGGATACGATGGGCCGACTCAGGAGTTGCGCACGCGAGCAGCACGTCGCCGATCGGCGGGTGTGCCTTCGGATATTGGCGAATCGCGTCGGAGTCGCGGGGGCCATCATGACGGCCTTCCCCCCTCGCGGGGGAAGGTGGCCCGCAGGGCCGGATGAGGGGGACGACGAGGAGGACGGCCGTCGGGATCCCGGGCCGGTCGGGCGAGCTTTCGGATCCCGACGCCGCCGGTGCTTCGCGTCCCCCTCATCTGACCCCTGTCGGGGTCTGTCTTCCCCCGCGAGGGGGGAAGACGTCGAGGATCGATCGCCAAATTCCGAAGGCACGCCCGCCGATCGTCGACGTCTTCGGGCCATCGAGAAACGACGAATCCGACGGCGGGGGATCCGGTGGAGACTCAAGCCGGCTCCCGAAGTCCTGGAGAGGATGGCACCAGACCGAGGTCAATCCGTCGCCGTCTCGGCGGGGCGGGCCTCTGCGGGCTCGCGGCCGGCGAGGCGGTCGCCGAGGCGGGCGCGCATGGCGTCGGCCGACTGCTGGAGCCGGGCGACGACCTCGGGGCGCTCAGGCGCCAGGTTGCGGGACTCGCCGACGTCCGCGCCCAGGTCGTAGAGTTCCAGGCCGACGGGGAGGTCGCGGTACTTGCCCGGGACGCCGCCGCGGCCGGGGGCCTGGCCCTGCATGGTGCGCGTGGTGTGGGGGAACAGCAGCTTCCAGGGCCCGGAGCGCATGGCCTGGAGTTGGCCGTCGGCGTAGTAGAAGAAGAGGGCGTCGTGCGGGCTGCGGGCGTCGGGCTCGCCGAACAGGAGCGGGCGGACGTCCAGGCCGTCGATGGCCGCGATCGGCGGCCGGGCCCCGACGATCGCGGCGAACGTCGGCAGCAGGTCGATCGTCGCCGCCGGCTGGCGCTGGACCAGCCCCGCCGGGATCCGGCCCGGCCAGCGCGCCAGGAACGGCACGCGGACGCCCCCCTCGTAGCTCGTCCCCTTCCCCTCGCGCAGCGGGCCGGCCGACCCGCCGGCGTCGCCGTAGCTCAGCCACGGGCCGTTGTCGGACGAGAAGACGACGAGCGTCCTGTCGTCGAGCCCTTCATCCCGGAGCGTCACCAGGATCGAGCCCACGGCCTCGTCGATCTCCCGGATCACGTCGCCGTACGCCCCCGCGCCGCTCTTGCCGGCGTTCTCGTCGCGGACGAACAGAGGGACGTGGGGCATGTTGGGGGCGAGGTAGAAGAAGAACGGCCCGTCCTTCTTCCGCCTGATGAAATCGACCGCGCGGGCGGCGAACCGGGTCGTCAGCGACTTCTGCACGTCGGCCGTGACGTCGGCGACGGCCGGGCGGTCGCCCTCGATGAGCGGGAGGTCGGGGTAGTCCTTGGGCCGCTCGGGGTGGTGGGGCCACATGTCGCCGGAGTAGGGGAGGCCCAGGAACTCGTCGAAGCCGTGGCGGATCGGCGCCTGCGACGGCCGGGCGCCCAGGTGCCACTTGCCGGCCATCCCGGTCGCGTAGCCGGCCGAGCGGAACATCTCGGCCATCGTCGTCTCGGAGTGCGCGAGGCCGACCTTCGACTTCGGGCCGAGCGCCCCCCGGATGCCGACGCGCTCGTGGTAGCACCCCGTCATCAGCGCCGATCGCGAGGCCGAGCAGACCGCGCTGGAGACGTAGAAGTCCGTGAACCGCGCCCCCTCGGCCGCCATCCGGTCCAGGTTCGGCGTGGCGTAGGCGGTCGCGCCGAAGCAGCCGAGGTCGCCGTACCCCATGTCGTCGCAGTAGATCATCACGACGTTCGGCCGCTCCGCCGTCGCGGGTTGCGCGAAACCCTGGTGCGGGATCGTCATCACGGCGAGGGCGACGAGGGCGCGGGTTCGCATCAGGATCGCTCCGGGGCGACGGCGTTCAGGAGGAGGTCGTGGAAGTCGGTGGTCTTCATCGAAGCGTCGCCCGGCGCGGGGCCGTCGGCCACGAGCACGGGCCGATCGAGCGGGTCGGCGGCGGGGAGGCCGTGGCCGCCGCGGACGAGCGTCGGGTCGAGCGGGATGACGTCGAACAGCGTGCGGAACCCCAGCTTCTTCTGGATCAGCCGCCGGATCGCCCGGCCTTTCGGCCAGGTCAGCGCGGGGTCGAAGAACATCTCGCAGGGGTCGAAGCCCGGCTTGCGATGGATGTCGATCGTCCTGGCGAAGTCCGGGGCCTGGGCGTCGTCGACCCAGTAGGGATAGGCGAACCAGGCGTCGGGCTCGGACAGGGCGACGACCTCGCCGGAACGCTCGTGGTCCAGGCCGATCTCCGCGCGGGCCTCGCCGCCCAGCACCCTCGCCACGCCGGCCTGTCGCGCGACCAGGTCGCGGA
>ERZ778021.1933-NODE-1933-length-20941-cov-7.363928_pt1 | contig 20941 bp, 23 predicted proteins | sample MGYA00375751_ERZ778021 | MGnify/ENA primary metagenome ERZ778021 (study PRJEB29350, sample SAMN05389814) | bioreactor metagenome | isolation source: Thiocyanate stock bioreactor | place: South Africa: University of Cape Town | collected 2013-08-29 ... | reverse complement strand
CCCCACATCAGTTTATCCCGGAGTGTTTCGTAAAAAGTGTGCCCTATCCGCTTCACCACACGGAGTGTATAATCGTCTTTTCTCACTTGGATACTTATCGACTCGTCCAATACGCGTGACTCACCATCCACTGAGACAAGGAACATATGGCTGCGGCTCTCTACTTTTAACGAAATAATACTGCTGTCGTCCACTACCAACGATCTCGATGTAAGATTGTGGGGGGCAATAGCCGAAAGGATAATGCTGGGGGTAGTGGGTGATAAAATGGAACCTCCAATACTCAATGAATAGGCAGTAGATCCGGTAGGCGTGGATATCACCAATCCGTCTGCCTGGTAAGAGGTCAGATAATCGTTATTGATATAAGCATGGATTGAAAGCATGGAAGCCGTATCCTGTTTCAGGACGGCCACTTCATTGAGGGCATGCACATTAAAATGCTCCGGAGGAAACGCCTCATCGGTCGACAACTTCAGCAATGAGCGCTCTTCCACTTTGTATTTATCCTTCATTACCTCCTGTAACGTTTCTTCCATATCGGCATAATTAATCGCTGCCAAAAAGCCCAATCGTCCTGTATTGATACCCAGAATAGGAATACCCGAATCACCGACCGTACCGGCCGTTCTCAGGAAAGTACCGTCGCCCCCCACACTCACAGCCATATCCACCGGGAGTAATTTCTCCTCAAGTGTACAGAGAGGAGCGATCCGTTGGCGAAGAGGGGCCGGCAAGCTGTAGAAGAAGTCCACAGGTAAACATAATTCTCCCCCGTTTCGCCCGATAGCTTCACATACCCCACATATCTGCTCTTCGGCTTTGGCGGTCCTGTCGGGAAACATACTCCCGAATAAAGCAAATTTCATTTTTTCTTAATCGTTTAATTATCCAATCGTTGACTTGATGAATCAGTACATCAGTAAATCATCACATCAGTAGATCAACCATCACATTTCCAAATAATACATCAACTCATCCAACCGCTCCTTTTGGGTATCGGTCACTTCTCCTTCTTTCATAAAATAGTAAACTACATTATAATTAAACCGCTCAAAACTTCTTAAAAGAACGGACACGTCATCTGTATCGAGTTTTAATGAAATCAGCAGGAATTCCCCTCCGGAAATTGGCATTACGTTGAGAGTCGTTATATGTGCATTGTTACTTTCTACAATCCGTGCTATCTCAGTGAGTGTATAATCTTTCAACGGAACCTCCAATATAATAAGGGAATTTTCCATCATGGAAAGTTCTGTAAACTGCCCCGGGGTAAACGAAGAACTGAATTTTTCCACCTGTTCTTTGATAAATTCTTTGGTCGACATTGCGCAAAACGGTTATTTCGTATTACTTTTGTATCTGATTTACAAAGATGGCAAAATTTTGCCTATTTGAAAGTTCCTACGGGTTTTTATTTTTTTCTTTTTATGACCAAACTCAGTGTAAATGTAAACAAAGTAGCTACTTTGCGGAATGCACGCGGCGGAAATATCCCCGATGTAGTGCAGGTGGCTACAGACTGCCAGCTCTTCGGCGCAGAAGGAATTACGGTACATCCCCGTCCCGATCAGCGCCACATCCGCTATACCGATGTCTTTGACTTACAGTCAAAAGTATATACGGAATTCAATATAGAAGGTAATCCCACTCCCGAGTTCATCTCGCTGATCAGAAAGATCAGGCCCACACAGGTAACGCTTGTGCCCGATGCACATGATGCTATTACCTCCAATGCCGGATGGGATACCGTTACACATAAAGATTTCCTGGCCGATGTAGTCAACGAATTCCAGACGATGGGGGTACGCACCTCTATTTTCATCAATGCCAGTCCCGAAATGGTACGGATGGCATCACAAATCGGTACGGACAGGGTTGAACTCTATACCGGACCCTATGCCGAGGCGTACGGGGCAGAAAAGGAAAAGGCAATCGCTCCCTTTATTGAAGCTGCTACCCTGGCGAAGAACCTTGGACTGGGCGTGAATGCGGGGCATGATCTGAATTTGGAGAATCTCGCTTATCTTTACCAGAATATCCCCTGGCTAAAAGAAGTATCAATAGGTCATTCGCTTATTAGCGATGCACTCTACATGGGGTTGAAAGAAACAATAAAAGCGTATAAAAATTGTTTAAAAGAGTCGCCGGAAGAAGTTTAACTATTCAAATTAACTATCTTTATCCGAAAATAGAGCGAAGAGTAAAGAGCAAAAAATATAAAATAGTTGTGTGAAACGAGCAAAAGAACAGTTCTTACATAGGGACATGATTATTGCGAGTTCCACACACCATAATGTAAATATAAAATAGTCGTGTGAAATGAATTTATTGCAAATACCGGTGCCGGGAGATACTGCCCAGGCAATTTATGACACCATGCAGCAAGTAGCTACTGCCGAGACCGAAGCTGTCACGATGAATGCGTTTGATCTTGCGCTAAAAGGCGGTTGGTTGATGATCGTTCTCCTGATTCTCTTGCTGATGACTATTTATGTACTTATTGAAAGAGCACTGGTCATCAACAAAGCAAGCAAAGAGGATGATTCTTTTATGAATCGTATCAAAGATTATATCCACGAGGGCAAAATTGATGCCGCTATTGCACTTTGTCGCAATACCGACACACCCTCTGCCCGTATGGTAGAAAAAGGTATTTCCCGACTGGGAAGACCCACAGCCGATGTAATGTCTGCCATTGAGAACCAGGGTAATATCGAAATCTCCAAGCTGGAAAAAGGTTTGCCGGTATTGGCCACGTCCTCATCGGGTGCTCCCATGGTGGGGTTCCTCGGTACGGTGACCGGAATGGTGAATGCTTTTATGAGCATGGCAAATGCAGGAGCTAACGTGAGTATAACCACACTCTCCGCCGGTATTTACGAAGCATTGGTAACTACCGTTGCCGGTCTTATCGTAGGAATTATCGCCCTCTTTTCTTACAACTATCTTACCACCCGGATCAAGGGAATTGTAAATAGGCTAGAAATGAGGATCATGGAGTTCATGGATATCCTCAATGAACCGGCAGCATAATTATTCGATAGTTATTCAGTGGATATTCGGTAGTTATTCAAATTTATTTCATAAATTTAGATGTTTGCTACGCTCGACATAGTTAAAACAAGTTTTACCTCTGAACTCGCTTATCGCAAACATTCAGTTGTAATTGAGTTACGTGCGAAGCACAAATAACGCACGAAGCGCGAATAACACGAGCAGAGCGAGTGAATAACGGCGTAGCCGAATAACAATAAAATGGAATAACGGCGTAGCCGAATAACAATGGAATTGAATAACGGCGTAGCCGAATAACAATAAAATCATTGGCATATTGATTCATTAGCAGATTAGTTTTATGGCTTTAAAACAACGGTTTATAATAGAGACTAATTTCAGCATGGCGTCCATGACGGATGTGATCTTCCTGTTGCTTATATTCTTTATGATCACCTCCACCTTTGTCGTGCCTAACTCTATACAGGTATTGCTGCCTCGTTCGCAGCAACAGACACAGGCAAAGCCCATCACGCGGGTAACCATAGATAAGGATCTCAATTACTATGTTGCCAATGCCAATGAAACGGAACGGCAGGTATCTTTCGAAGCTATCACGCCTTTCCTGCAATCGGTCTATACAGCCGATCCCAGTATATTCGTCGCGCTTTATGCCGATGAGAGCGTCCCTTATAGGGAAATAGTCCGTGTATTGGATATTGCCAATCAGAACCAATTTAAAATGGTACTGATGACACGTCCGAATTAAGGAACAAACAATGAGAAAGGCTCCGTCATATCCCGGGAGACTCAGGAAAAATATAGTAAGGGTTCCTGAAATCATCGATACCTGTTCGGGAATCAATATTTTCGGACAGTCGTTGAAGTCTTTCTTGTTCAGTACCGATGTCGCTATTATCCGCAATACCAATGCCGATGCGATTATAGCTGTTTATCCGTTTACACCTCAACCGTTGATATCGCATGCACTTATCCTCGCAGCTGATAAACCGATATTTTGCGGTGTGGGAGGAGGGATCACCACGGGGGAGAGATGCATAGAACTTGCTATCGATGCGGAATTCCAGGGAGCTTTGGGTGTCATATTGAATAAACCCACCCAAAACGACACGATTGAAAAAATGAAATTGAAAATAGATATTCCGATCATCATTACCATCGTGTCCGGGAAAGACGATATAAAAGAACGTATCAAAGCAGGAGTGGATATCTTCAATGTTTCAGGAGCGGAAAAAACGGCAGACATTGTAAAAAAGATCAGGGATATAAATGATGATATTCCCATCATTGCCACGGGCGGAAAGACCGATGAGACTATCAGAAAGGTAATTGAAGCAGGCACCAATGCAGTTTCTTATACGCCGCCCACCACGGCCGAATTATTCAAAGAAATCATGATACGGTACAGGAACGAATAAAAGCGCCCTGTTAAGCATACATCAATTCAGTTGTCAGAAACATGATCACAAGAGAAAAAATAGGAGGCATAATAGGAACGGTAATTTTTGCGATATTACTCTTCCTTATCTTATTATTCTCTGTTTTCACATTATCTTTTCCACCCGAGGAATTGGAAGGAATACCGGTAATGTTCGGGACCACTGAAGAAGCTTTCGGGATTGCCGAGGCACCCTTCACAGAGATAACACCTACCCCTACTCCCTCACCTGAAATACCGCCCTATTCTCCGACCGAACCGTTAATCACCCAGACCACGGAACCTACCATCGACGTGGAAGCAGAACGGGAAGAAGAACGACGAAGGGCACAATTAGAGGCTGAACGAAGGGCGCGGGAGGAAGCCGAACGACGTCGCAAAGAAGAGGAAGCGCGCAAGCGGGAAATTAACCAACAAATGTCGGGACTCTTCGGAGAGAGTGCAGGAAGTCGTGGCAATACGGAGGGTCAGGGCACACAAGGGGTATCAACAGGAAACGCTACACAAGGTTCTCCTACCGGCACAGGGGGGATAGGCTCCTACGACCTGGGAGGACGGAGTCTGGGAAGCGGCGGGTTAGGACAACCCAACTACACCGTGAACGATTATGGTACTGTCGTTGTTAATATCACAGTAGATCCTGCGGGTAATGTGATCCATACGGAAATAGGACGCGGTACAAATACACCCAGTGCTACTCTCCGCGAAGAAGCTTTACGAGCTGCACGGAGGACGAAGTTTAATGCGATCAACTCTGCCAATAATCAACAGGGAACTATTACCTATCGATTTAATCTCAACTAAAAAATATTGGTAACCACTAAAAATAGGTTACTCCTTCCTACAAAGGAAGGTATTTTTAAGTTTCACTAAAAACAACCATCATGAAGAAAGTAGCCCTCTTTTTAGCAAACGGTTTTGAAGAAATTGAAGCGCTCGCCACCGTCGACATTTTGAGAAGAGCGCAGATACCGGTTGAAACCATATCCATTTCGAATGACAAAACCGTAATCGGTGCGCACAATGTACCGGTCATTGCTGACAAAATTTTTCAGGAAACCGATTTCTCGGAAATGGAGGTATTGGTGCTACCAGGTGGAATGCCGGGTGCTAAACACCTCAACGAAAATGAAGCGTTGAAAAAGCTAATTATAAAATTCAACGATGAAGGAAAACAGATAACCGCCATCTGCGCCGCTCCCATAGTCTTGGGTGGCCTCGGACTGCTTCGGGGCAAACGGGCAACTTGCTATCCCGGTTTTGAAGCTGAACTGACGGGTGCACAAACAACAGGTGAAAATGTAGTGGTCGATGGCAATATCACCACAGGAAGAGGTCCCGGACTGGCGTTCGACTTCGGACTAAGATTGGTAGAGCAAATCGCCGGCCTCAAAACACGGCAGGAAGTACAAAACGGTTTGCTGCTCTGATTCTCACGATAGATAACAGGTAGGACGTGCAACTACTAAAGACAAAAAAGTCACAAAATATCGCCAGTCGAACTATTTTGTTAAGCCAAATGAACAGAGCCAAGTTCGGTTGAGCTATGTCATGGCGAAAAATAGTCAAACTTTAGTGAAGGATTTAATTGCAATCACTCGACTTAAGAAAAAAATGGTGCAAATAGTTGTCTACTAACAAAGAAACAACTACCTTTGCACCGTTTTTTTAGCAACATAATGTCTCACTTATTTAATTGAAATTTATTTCACAACAAATGACAGAAAATTTAAACAATGTGGCTCCCATAGAAGATTTCGACTGGGCCGCCTATGCTGAAGGTGATTCCTACAGTAAAGAAAGCAAAGAAAAGCTTACCGAAAGCTACGACAACACCTTGAACAAGATCAATGACAAGGAAGTCGTGACAGGTACCGTTACCTCCATGAACAAACGCGAAGTGGTTGTAAACATCGGTTACAAATCCGATGGTGTGGTTTCGATGAATGAATTCCGTTACAACCCGAACCTGAAAGTTGGCGACGAAGTAGAAGTGTACATCGAAAGCCAGGAAGATAAAAAAGGACAGTTGATCCTTTCTCACAAAAAAGCACGTGCTTCACGCTCCTGGGATCGTGTCAATGCCGCGCTTGAAAACAACGAAGTGATTAACGGATACATCAAATGCCGAACAAAAGGCGGTATGATCGTGGATGTATTCGGTATCGAGGCATTCCTCCCCGGTTCACAGATCGACGTGAAACCGATCCGCGATTATGACATCTTTGTCGATAAGACAATGGAATTCAAGGTGGTAAAAATTAACCCTGAATACAAGAACGTGGTTGTATCGCACAAAGCCCTTATTGAGGAAGAACTCGAACAACAGAAAAAAGAGATTATCTCGAAACTCGAAAAAGGACAGGTACTCGAAGGCGTCGTGAAGAACATCACTTCTTATGGTGTGTTCGTCGACCTTGGTGGCGTGGACGGCCTCGTACATATTACCGACCTCTCATGGGGACGCATCCAGCACCCGGATGAAGTGGTGAAACTGGACGACAAGATCAATGTGGTAATCCTCGACTTCGACAACGAGAAAAAACGTATCGCACTCGGTCTGAAACAGTTGACCCCGCACCCATGGGATTCTTTGAGCGAAACCCTGAAAGTGGGCGATATCGTCAAAGGAAAAGTGGTTGTGATCGCCGATTACGGTGCATTTGTAGAAATCGCTCCGGGCGTAGAAGGATTGATCCACGTTTCAGAAATGAGCTGGACACAACACCTCCACAGTGCACAGGACTTTATGCATGTAGGTGAAGAGGTAGAAGCAGTCATCCTGACGCTCGACCGCGACGAACGCAAAATGTCACTCGGTATCAAACAACTCAAACCCGATCCATGGGAAGATATCGAACAGAAATATCCTGTCGGCAGCACGCACACCGCTACCGTGCGTAACTTCACCAACTTCGGCGCATTCGTTGAAATTGAAGACGGCGTAGAAGGATTGATCCATATCTCCGACCTTTCCTGGACGAAGAAGATCAAACACCCGAGCGAAATAACCGAAATCGGCGCTCCTATTGAAGTACAGGTACTCGACATCGACAAGGAAAACCGTCGTTTGAGCCTTGGCCACAAACAACTGGAAGAAAACCCGTGGGATGTATTTGAAACCATCTTCACTGTAGGTTCTATACACGAAGGTACCATCATCGAAATGCTCGACAAGGGTGCTGTGGTTTCATTGCCTTATGGCGTGGAAGGATTTGCTACTCCCAAGCATCTGGTAAAAGAGGACGGCTCTCAGGCCCAGTTGGATGAGAAACTGGAATTCAAAGTAATCGAATTCAATAAAGATGCTAAGCGCATCATAGTCTCTCACAGCCGTATCCAAGAAGATCTGGCCGATGACTCCAGAAAGAAGAGTAACAAACGCTCCGGCGGAAGGAAAGAAAGCGGAAGTGAAGCTGCCGCTGCCATCCCTGCAATGGAGAAAACCACCTTGGGTGATATCGAAGAGCTGGCTGCATTAAAAGAAAAACTCGACAGCCAAAAAATAGAAGCACTGAACAAAAAGGTGAAACAGGAAGAAGCTGCCAAAGAAGCCAAAGAAACTAAAGCAACTGAAGCAAAAGCGGAAGAAGTAAAAACTGAAGTCGAAGAGGTGGGAACCGAAACGGAAGAAGTGGAAGCGGAAGCTACTCCTGAAATTGCAGAAACTGTAAAAGAAGTAAAAGCCGAAACTCCTGAAGTTACCGAAACGGTAGAAGAAGTAAAAGCCGAAGAAGTAGTAACTACGGAAGAGGTAGAGTCGGAAAATAAAACCGAGACTGCAGATACAGAAGAATAATTTTTTCTCTATATAATGTAAAACTGTCTGGATGTTTTCCAGACAGTTTTTTTGTTTCATAAAATATACCGATTGATGTAAGAATTTCTCCACTACCTCGTCTATATAGTATATGAATATCCGACAGTTCCAATATCAGATCCTTTGCCTCTCCGATAAGTCATATCGGATGGCACTATCGATCTTAAAGAATGAAAGTAATGCAAGAGATGCGTTACAGGAATTGATGGCACGGCTATGGGAAAAGCGCGGGCAACTGGATGCTATCACCAACCATCAGGCATTTGTACTCACATCGATGCGGAATCTGTGCTTTGACATGCTACGCAAATCAATCCACACACTCGAAATTCCGGCTGACACCGAATACAACGCTCCCAACCCATATCAACAAGTAGAACAAGCCGATATGATGAACCACATCGGTAGTATGATTGATGAATTACCTGAAATGCAACGAACCATTCTACGAATGAAAGATGTGGAAGAGATGGAATTGAAGGAAATTGCCCAGATAATGTCGATGACGGAGAATGCCGCCACCGTAAACCTCTCAAGAGCACGAAAAAAACTTCGCGATATGATCATAAACAACCAACAAAAAGAAAATACAATATATGAACGATATAGATAATCTGCTCGAAAAATACTTCAACGGCGTATCCTCAACCGAGGAAGAGAAAAAGTTGAAGAGTTATTTCAATGAGACCGGCATATTGCCCGAACATGAAATATACAAACCTCTTTTTGCTGTTTTTGACTCGGAAAGACAGATAAAAGCGCCGGGAATCGCTCTTTTGGAAAAGAAAACAAAAAGGCTTTCCTTTACTCGTCGTACAATTATTTGGATAGCGGGAGCGGCGGCTGTAGCACTTTTGGCTATCACACTCTCGACCTTTAACTCCTTGCAGGATCAAAATAGGGAATATGTAGTAATTGTAAACGGGAAAAAGATCTCCAATCAACATAAAGCACGACAATATGCCGAGAACATGTTTGCAGAAGCGGAAAAGATCGTAGAAAATTCTTATCAGCCTTTCCGTGAAGCAGCGAATATGAAAGAGGAATTCAACGCCAGGAAAATTTTAAGGGAAACAGCACAAAAAATAGAGGATATAAAAACAAATAACCCATAAGTAAAATTCAAATCATTATGAAGAAATTATTTTCAATTATGCTTATCACGCTGGCATTTTCAGCTGCGGCATCTGCTCAACAGGTGGAAAAATTGTTCGATAAATATATGGAAGATGTACGCTTCCAATACATTTATGACGGATCGGATATAGACAAGAAAGAAGGGAAATGGATAAATAAAGGGCAAAAAATGCTTACGCTGAATAGAGCAGAGACCGGTCTGGTGAAGTCATTTTCGGATGAAGTAAATGCCGCCATAAAAACTGACGGCTACAAACAAACTACCTTTGTGAGAAATGGGACAAACAGGGTTTCGAATTATGAAAAAGAGACGGTCAACAAGAAAGATGAATTGACCGTGATTCAAAATAATGAAACGCATATAATGTTTATATGGGAATCTTATTCAAAGTAATCAACTCTACTTTTTTTAATATAAATGTCTGGACGGGAATGTGGCGTGAGCCATATTCCCGTTATTTAAGTGCCGAACCCCTGTTTCTTTCCCGAAAACATTTTATTCCTGTAATTGTTTAAAATGGGAATTAAAATCAGCACTGCTGATATGAGCGGCTCTCCGTTATGAATTCATATAATAAATATAAAACGCGTGTTTTCAAACGACAAACCATATCGCGATTTTGCCGAATTTCTTTCTGCAAAATTCCCCTATAAAGTACAAAAGATATCCGTCAACGCCGGTTTTACCTGCCCCAACCGTGATGGCAGTAAAGGGCGCGGCGGATGTACCTATTGCAATAACCAGAGTTTCAGCCCCGGTTACGGCAAACCGACCAGGAACATCCCGGAACAACTGGCCGACGGCATTAATTTCTTCTCACACAAATACCCCGAGATGAAATACCTCGCCTATTTCCAGTCTTATACCAATACTTACGACAGCCTGGATTCCCTTATCTCCAAATACGAAGAGGCGCTCTCCTACCCTGATGTGGTAGGATTGATCGTAGGTACCCGTCCCGACTGTATGCCTCCTGAGCTGCTCGATTATTTCGAAGCGCTCAGCAAAAAGACGTTTGTCATGGTGGAATACGGGGTGGAATCAACTTTGAATAAAACATTGGAAAGGGTAAACCGACAACATACTTATGAAGAATCAGCAGTGATGATCCGGGAAACCGCCAGACGGAATATTATAACAGGAGCTCACATGATTTTGGGACTTCCGGGTGAAACCACAGAGGATATCCTCTCTCATGCCGATATGCTTTCACGGCTTCCACTCACAACACTGAAGCTGCATCAACTGCAAATCATCAAAGGAACAGCTATGGCAAAAGAATTCCGGTTATTACCCGAATCGTTTCACATCTTTGAACTGGATGAATATATCGATCTGTGCGTCTCTTTTGCGGAACGGCTAAAGCCGGAGATTTACATTGAACGCTTCACGTCACAATCACCGGAAAAACTGCTGATCGCACCCGCGTGGGGTCAAAAAAATTATGTGGTGACAGAAAAAATAGTGAAACATTTTCGGGAAAGGGAAACCTGGCACGGACGATTGTATGGATCATCGCAGGGACAACGCGCCCCTCACATCCTGTAATTCCAGTCTCTTTGTATATACTTGTCTCCCTGCAACTTTCCTATCTCCTCTTTCTCATGGGTTTCAAAAGAACCAATACGGTCCGCCCCCAGTACTAACCCCATCTGACGGGCAAACAGCAGGAAAAATTGTGCTGATTCGGGTCCCCCCCCTCTTTCCTGCAAGTATGACCGGATATTTTTTACGGGGCTGGGTACCGAAGCGGTCGCCTTCCTTACCAGATCCCTCTTTTCTGGATTCAATGCCTTCGAGAGCATCCGGAGATCGGTATCATAAAGCAGCGTACCATGATGTATCTCCCTTCCCTTAGAAAGATGGGATGCAGTACCCGATATCTTGTAGCCCTCCAGCCAAAGGTCTTTCCGTTTCTTTACTTCAACGGGAATATCCAATGCATGAAGTGTCTCCACCACCGGATCAAGAAAACGGGCGCTTAACGGCTCCCCGGTTTTGCCATGGATAAAACTGTAATTCAGGTTGCCAAGATCATGATAAACAGCCCCGCCGCCCGACAATCGCCGTATAATCCGGATGTCATGTTCTATACAGAAGTCTTGGTCAACTTCATTCAACACCGCCTGATTAGAACCGATAATAACACTCGGTTCGTTGACATATAACAGTAAAAAATCTTCTCCCGTTTTTGAAAAAAGGTATTCTTCTGCAGCTAAATTAAATGAAGGTAAAGTAGATTGGGAAAGAATGATGTTCATGACATAAAATTGAACTGGTTGTAATAACCGATCGTCTCTTTAGTCAGGATATCGAGTTGTGTATAGTTCTTTACTTTCACCGGTTTACGGTATATCAGGTACTCAATCACTGTCTTCATTGCCAGAAACCCCTGATGTTCCGGCTCCTGCCCAATCAGGAAATCAATATATCCGTCTTTCAGCCCTCTTACATTCGAAGCCGTGAGATCCAGACAAACCAACCGGATATCATTGATTCCGTTTTTAGCGAAATAATCGGCAACGATCCCTCCCCTGGAATTAAGGACCACCACTCCGCCAATTTTTTGCCGGTCATGGAAGAACTCCGTCAACTGTTGATCAAACGTTTCCGGTTCCATAGCGGTAAAAGGTATTTTCCGCACACTATTGGCAATCTTCTTTTGGTTGAGATAATCATTGAAACCCCGTTTTCTCAATATACTCGTGTTAGCACTCTGGTCTCCTATCCTTACAGCTTGTAACATTCCGATATCACTGCCTGTTGGAATGATAGAGGTAATCAGTTTGGCTACCAGATAACCACAAATATAATGGTCGGAAGTAAAGAAAGCGAGCGGCGATGTATTCTCTAAAGGAGAGTCTACAAAAACATAGGGAGTGTCTCTTTCATCCAGCTGTTTCGTCAGACGGACGGTCTCTTCCTTGAAAGTAGGCCCGATAATGACTGCATCTGCATCTGTCTGTGCTACCTGATCATAAACTTCCCGGCAGGAATAAATATCGTATTGGTTATAAGTATATATCAAACACTGCACCCGGATATTTTCAAACTCCTCCAATGCATGATGGATACCGGAATGAATACTCTCCCAGTATTCCCCTTTCATTACATGGGGGGTAGTGATTACCACCTTGTATTTCCTCTTCAAGGATAATCCGGAGATATGAATATTCGGCTTGTAGTTCACTTTCTTCAGCACTTCCTCCACGGCAATCCGTGCCGATTCTGAAACATTCCCCCTGTTATGGAGTATACGATCCACCGTTCCGGCAGAAACGCCAGCCATTCCCGCTATATCCTTAATGCGAATTTTCCGTTGCATATAGGGTCAATTTTATTGATATGTGATAAACACAAACATGTGAATGAATAAATAAGAATAAGTGTAATTATTTTTACAAAGTAACAAATTAATTTTGAATTTTTATAAAAACATAGAAACAGTTCTAATAACCGGAGAATATATTCAGACAGCCTTATTAAACTCCAGGACATATTCTGTAGGTGTATAACCCATTATCTTTTTAAACTGCCTGTTAAAGTTGGAGATATTATTATATCCCGTTTCATAACAAATCTGGGTTATCGTCAGCCTTCTCTCCAATAGCAGTTTACACACATAACTGATCCGGAGTTCGTTGACATATTGAAAACAAGTCTTACTCGTTTTTTCCAGAAAATAACGGCAAAATGCGCTTTCATTCATCCCCGCAATGTCTGCAATATCATGTAGTGTAATTGTTTTCGTGTATTCACGATGCAGGAAAGCCTTCACCTTAATTATGCGGGGATCATCATCCTGGGTATTTATAAAAGTATCTTCGTTTTCATCCCTTAATAACCTCTTTTCTTGGGACTGGCTCATCAGGGAAAGAATTTTTATTGTCTCCAAAAGCAGGTCAAGTCCACTTAATCGAAGTGCCTTTGTCATCCTTTTTCGTATTGCCTTATTTACATCCTTTTCAAAATAAATGCCATATTGGGCATCCTCCAATAATTTTTTTATCTTGGAAAATTCCGGGTATTGTTGTAGTGAATAATGAAAAAAATCTTTGGAAAACTGGAGGGTAATAGCATTCACCCTGTATTTCGGATCATTCTGATAGTATTGTATATCATTTCTGTACATATGTGGGACACTACTTCCGAGCAGGACCAGATCTCCATCAGAGAATAATTCGACGTTATTCCCCACAAATCGGGTCCCAGTACTTTTCAATACATATACAATTTCATACTCTTCATGAAAATGCCAGGGAAATTTGAAATAATCATAATCACACCATTTTATCTTGATGGGTGACCCGCTGCTAAGATTCAGCTTTTCATGCATTATTTTTGTCATAGTCATATCATTTGGCGCAAATATAGTATTAATAATTGCAAATATAAAATTTGGTGCAGATGAATTATTGTAAATACTTTTGTATACTGAGAATCCATTTATATTCAAAAAAGTAAAATATAGAGATTATGTTATTGGAGAAGACATGGAGATGGTTTGGTGCTAATGATACAATTGGTTTGTCCGATTTAAAACAGATCGGTGTAGAAGGTATTGTCACATCTTTACATCATATAAAACCGGGGGTCGTATGGCATGTGGATGACATCCTGCCGGTAAAAAAAATGATCGAAAAGGAAGGTCTCAGGTGGAGTGTTGTGGAGAGTCTTCCTGTCTCAGACGACATAAAACTGGGAACCGGCAATAGGGATAAGCATATAGAAAACTACAAAACTTCCCTGATTAATCTGGCCCAATGTGGCGTCAAAACAATCTGCTATAATTTTATGCCTGTATTGGATTGGGTAAGGACAGATCTCCATTATAGGGATAACGACGGTACTGAAACAATGCTTTTTGATTATCATACCTTTGCGGCTTTCGACCTGTTTATATTAAAGAGAGAGGATGCAACCGGTGATTATCCGGAAAATATTATCCGGAAAGCAAACGAAATATACAAATCCATGAATGATGAGGAGAAAGAAGAGCTTGCCTACAATATCATCATTATAACACAGGGTTTTATCAATAGTGCCGTTGAAGACACAAACGATTATAAAGAGTTGTTTCTTCGTGCGATAGAACAATACAAAAAATTGGGTACAGGCAAGTTCAGGGAAAATCTTTCCTTCTTCCTGAAAGAAGTGGTACCCGTTGCCGGGAACTATGGAATACGATTATGTATCCATCCTGACGACCCACCCTTCCCTTTGTTAGGATTACCCCGTATTGCCAGTACAATAGAAGACTTTGAGCAGATATTCTCATATTACAACTCCCCTGCCAATGGGCTTACTTTTTGTACCGGGTCTTTAGCGGCCAGAAAAGACAATGACTTACTTCAGTTTATCGAAAAATTCGCAGACCGGATTCATTTTGCACATCTCCGGAATCTGAGATTTTTAAATGACTATAGTTTTTATGAGTCGGGACATCTGGATGGGGATATTGATATGTATCCGATCGTAAAATTATTATTGAAAGAACAATACAGGCGGAAAAACGAAGGACGTGAAGACATAAGAATCCCGTTCAGGCCCGATCATGGCAAAAAAATGCTGGATGACTTCCGCAGAAAATCGAATCCCGGCTATCCGCTGATCGGACGGATGAAAGGACTGTCAGAAATCAGAGGATTGGAAACAGCCATAGAGCGGATTTTGAAAGATGTCGACTAACGACATGAAACATAATTTTTTAACAAAATTAGGAAATAAAACAGAAAATGGGAACAAACATGTTTGACAGAACGAAGCAAAAAGGTCATAGCAAAAACACCCATGAAACGTTTCGGGGATATCACAGAATTGAATGGAGCGGAATTCCTATGTTCAGATGCCGCAAGTTTTATTACAGGAGCAATAATTCCGATTGATGGCGGTTTTAGCGGTTATAGTGGAGTATAAAAAGTATAACTCCCTATTTTATTGCAAATATCATACATTTATATGCAAAGATAATATTTTCTTTTAACTAAATAGCAAGGTACTTTTGTAATGTATGTTTTAATTGAATTTAATTAAGTTAGAGGAATTTTACACTGTTTACGTACACAAGTCGGAACCGATAGATAATATTAGGAACTTTTTTAACAAATGAAATAGGTAGAAATGAGAATAAATGATTAAATTTAAGTCTCGTGATGTAAATGGTAATTTACACAGATATGATACAAATCTAAACAAATCAGGAAAATGAAAAGAAAAACTTCAAATCTATCAAAAGGAATTCTACTTACATTGTGGATATTTTCTTTATCTGCCTATAATCAACCGATAAACTTCACAATTCATATTAAAGAACGTTGCATTGATATGCCGGTATCGGTTTCGGTGAATGATTTAGTTGGCAATATAAATATAGATCATGAAACTTTGACGCTGTATGAAATCACCGCATCCGGAGAAAAAATCATACATAGCCAGTTAGAATCGGATTACTCTTCCCGCCTTTGGTTTATATTGGAGGGTATATCGGCAAAAAATTCAACAAGGAAATTTTCTCTTAAAATTCAGGAACAAGACTCTCTTAATAAATTGGATACTGGTATTCTAATTCATAAATCGGGCGAAAATCTCACGTTGGATCGGAAAGGCAAACAAATTCTAAGTTATCGTTTCAGTACGATGTATCCTCCCGAAGGCGTAAGTCCTTTATTTAAACGTTCAGGATTTATCCATCCCTTATGGTCTCCCGGAGGAGAAATATTAACACGTGTACAGGCTCCCGACCATTATCACCACTATGGCATCTGGGGGCCATGGACATTGACGCATATAGATAACCGGAAAGTTGATTTCTGGAACCTGTATGAAGGTGAGGGAACAGTACAATTTGCAGGATTCCTGTCGGAAACAGTCGGAGATGTGTTCTCCGGTTTTCGCGCATTGCAGCAACATATTGATTTTGGGGCAAAAGGGGAAGACCAGATAGCAATCAATGAAACTTTGGATGTAAGAATCTGGAACATAAACGAGAAAGTAAGGGTCATTGACTATACCACTATTTTAAATACACCATTGTCGGACGGCATCATGCTCGATGCTTACAGATATGGTGGAGGTATTGGTTTCAGGGCAACGGAGAAGTGGACAAAGGATAACTCCACTGTGCTTACTTCTGAAGGAAAAACCAGGATAGATGCCGATGGCAGTAATGCCCGATGGTGTATTGTTGAGGGAGAGTCGGATGTAGCGGAGGGTCGCTCAGGTATTCTGTTCCTGAGTCATCCTTCAAACCGTGCCCATCCCGAACCAATGCGCGTTTGGCCGATTGATGCAAATGGAGGCAGAGGTGACATGTACTTCGAGTTTACTCCTATTCGTCACAAATCGTGGGAACTTAAAAAAGGAAATAGCTATGTGCTTAAATACAGGATGATCGTCTTTGATGGAAAAATCGATAAAGAAACGGCCGAAATGTATTGGAACAGTTTTTCCGGAATACCCGATATTCAAATCAATCAAAAAAATAAACTATAAAATCATGAGAAAGATTCTATTATTTATTCTTTTCAGCGGACTAATTCAGCATGTTACTTTTTCGCAATCAAAGGTAACGGCAGAAAAAGCAGCAGACAAAATAGAAATAAAAATAAATGGGAACCTGTTTACAAATTATATTATTTCCGAATATGAGAAATATCCTTTTTTCTATCCTGTAAATGGTCCCTCAAAGGGGTCTGTAACTTCAATGCGTAATGCAGATTACCCACACCACAGTTCGCTTTTCTTTGGATGCGACCGGGTGAATGGAGGTAACTACTGGCAGGAGGGCCTGGAAAGGGGACAAATCATTTCATTAAGAGCCGATATTATCGAGACAGGGAATGAAAAAGCAGTGATCGAAAACGAATGCATCTGGAGGCGACCCGGTGCCGATGCTCCCATAAAAGACAAACGGATCATCACTGTTTCCGCACCATCAAAGGAAAAAATCCAAATAGATTTCGACGTGACGATGGAAATGCTCATGGACGTGACGATTGAAAAAACAAACCATTCTCTGTTCAGTGGCCGTATAGACCCCGATTTGGCAGTAACCAACGGGGGAATAATGATCAATGCCGAAGGAGAAAAAGGAGAAAAGGCAACTTTCGGAAAACGTTCGCCATGGATGGATTATTATGGTGAGAGGCAAGGAAAAATGGAAGGAATGGCCATTATGCAGCATCCTTCCAACGACTGGTATCCCGCTCCCTGGTTTACACGCGATTATGGTTTCTTCTCTCCCACTCCCATGTACTGGCCGGAAAATGATAAAAATACGGTATTGAAAAAAGGAGAAATCATTCAACTCAGATATAGGGTACTTGTACATAGCGGCGATCATATTGAAGCCGGAATAGCCAAGGAATTTGAGAAATATAAATCGGAAACAAACTAATGAGACAAACAACGTTCAACGGAACGAAGTGTAGTTAAATGTGCCAATGTGAATAATGTGGAAAAGTGATTAGGTGTAATTGGTAATTAGTAATTAGTAATTGATAACTGGTAATTATATAAAAAATAATCAAATGAAACGAAGAATGTTTATAAAAAGAACAGCAGCAACAGCAATGGGAGCAGCAGTCTTTCCTGCGATTGTTCCTTCATCGGTGTTCGGTAAAAATGCACCAAGCAATAAAATTCATATCGGACAGATTGGTTGTGGTAGAATTGCCCGTGACCATGATATGGCAGAGACAATAAAGTACGATAAAGCACAATTTGTAGCGGTTTGCGATGTGGACAGCAAACGTCTTGCCGATGGGAAAAAGTATGTGGATGAGTACTACGCAAAAAGGACAGGTCAGGACTCGTATTCAAATGTAAAAACATACGAAAATTATATCGACATGCTGGCTGACAAGAATATCGACGCAGTAATTATCAGTACACCTGACCATTGGCATGCTGAACCTGCCATCCGCGCAGCTCTGGCTAAAAAGGACGTATATCTGCAGAAACCCACATCGTTAACTGTGGATGAGGGCAGGCTCCTAAGCGATGTGGTTCGCCGTCAAAACGTGATCTTACAGGTAGGTACACAGCAACGCTCCTCCCCACAATTCAGGATAGCAGCGGAACTGGTAAGAAACGGACGGATCGGCAAGCTCCATACCGTGAAAATAGGATTACCCGGTGATCCTTCCGGCCCCGAAGCAAATAAAATGGCCGTACCGACGAATCTGAATTACGATATGTGGCTCGGGTCGACTCCTGAAGTATATTATACTGAAATCAGGGTTCATCCCCAAAACAATTACGGGCGCCCCGGATGGTTACGTTGTGAGCAATTTGGTTCGGGCATGATTACCGGATGGGGACAACATCATTTTGATTCGGCTGCATGGGGTATGAATACGGAGTACACAGGCCCTGTTTCTGTGGAGGCGATCGCAGAGTTCCCCAAATCAGGACTGTGGGATGTGCATGGCGATTTTATGGTAAAAGCCGAATATGAGAACGGAATAACCATGTACACAAGTGGAGGTTATCCCAATGGAATCAGGTATGAAGGAAGTGAAGGATGGATCTTTGTTTCCCGGGGTAATTACGTAGCATCATCCAGTGATCCGGTAACACAGGGAAATAATGCAAAAGCACTGGATGCCAGCGATCCGAAAATTTTGACTTCGGAAATCGGTGAGAATGAGACCCATTTATACAAGAGTGACAATCAACACGGAAACTGGCTCGATTGCATCGAATCGAGAAAAGAACCCATATCCCCCGTAGAAATAGGCCATCGAGCCTGTACTATTTGCCTGATCAGTCACATTGCCATGAAAATTCCGGGCAGGCTGGAATGGGATCCTAAACTCGAAAAATTCAAAAACAGTGAATTGGCAAATTCTATGTTGAAAAGGCCGCAAAGGGCCCCATACGGTACAGATTATATCAGACTTTAAAGAATTGGAATAATGAGAAATATTTTCTATCAAGTAGTAATTATTCTTGGAGCACTCTTACTCTTTTCATGCAATATGCGTAAAGACACAGAAAAAGAACAGCCGTCGACCAGATTTACCGGTCAGGACGGAGAGATCAGGTTAGTGGTTTTGGATCCCGGTCATTTTCATGCCAGTCTCCTTCAAAAATTTCCACAGCCCCAGGTCAACGATACGGTGTACGTATATGCACCTGAGGGGAATGAACTTGATCAGTATCTGGCAAGTATTGACAGTTACAATCAACGTTCGGAAAACCCTACCCATTGGCAAATAGTGTTATATGCCGGGAAAGATTATCTCGGGAAAATGATTGAAGAGAAAAAGGGAAATGTGGTAATTTTGGCGGGCAATAACCTGAAAAAAACCGAGTATATTTCCCGGTCTCTCAATGCCGGATTCAATGTCCTTTCAGACAAGCCGATGGCAATCAACAAAGAAAATTTTAACCTGTTGAAAAGCGCTTTCGATTCTGCATATACACATCACTCTTATTTATTGGATGTGATGACAGAAAGGAACGAAATCATCAATACCCTTACCCGTGAGTTGGTAAACAGGAAAGAACTGTTTGGGGAATTGCAGGCCGGTACCCCTGGCCATCCGGGAGTGGTCATGGAAAGTGTACATCATTATTACAAGGAAGTCTCCGGAAATGCATTGGTCCGCCCGGCGTGGTTTTACGATGTGGAGCAACAGGGCGAAGGAATGGTAGATGTATCGGTACATTTAATAGATCTGATCCACTGGCAATGTTTTCCTGACCAGGTGATCGATTATATCGATGATGTGCAAATGACAGCCGCGAATCATTGGCCCACTAAATTGACGTTACAGGATTTTTCCAGGTCCACAAAATTAAACGCTTTCCCCGATTTCCTGCATAAATATATTCACAATTCAGTATTGGAGGTTTATGGCAACGGAAAAATCGATTATCAGGTAAAAGGGAAAAATGTATCGGTGACCGTCCTATGGAATTATGAAGCGCCCGAAGGAGGCGGTGATACTTACAATGGACTTATCAGGGGTACGAAAGCAGATATAGAGATTGTACAGGATCAATCAGTAAATTATATCAAAGAATTGTTCATTCAAAAAGAGAAATCTCTTGATGAACAAACTTTCGATTCTACTTTAATGAAAGTGATCGCTGATTTGCAAAAATCATACCCATGGTTATCGGCCGAGAAAGTTTCGGAAGGAAAGTATAAGATCATTGCTCCTGTGGAATTCAGAAAAGGACATGAAGACTACTTTGGGATGGTAGCCGAAAAATATTTCGGGTATCTTGTGAACCGGGATATGCCGGAGTGGGAAATATCAAACACCATAGCCAAATATTATATCACAACAACCGCTTTAGATATGGCGAAAGATATCAATCACCCTGAATCTCACAATAATTAAATCCTTTATTATTAATTATTTATTTTTTTAATTAGATCATTATGAAAGAAAAGAATGAATTTTTTCTCTATTCAAGAAAGTTGAAGACGGGAGGTGCCACCATGAAACTGACGCTCACCGGTTTTATTATGGCTTTACTTTTCTCTTTCCCTGTAAGCTCCTTAGCTTTAGGT
>ERZ778021.1931-NODE-1931-length-20955-cov-6.915981_pt1 | contig 20955 bp, 22 predicted proteins | sample MGYA00375751_ERZ778021 | MGnify/ENA primary metagenome ERZ778021 (study PRJEB29350, sample SAMN05389814) | bioreactor metagenome | isolation source: Thiocyanate stock bioreactor | place: South Africa: University of Cape Town | collected 2013-08-29 ... | reverse complement strand
TGCTGGAAATCAAGAGCTGCGCGCGCGACCCTGGCAGCCGCGCCAAGATCGCCGTGCTGAGCCATGACAAGCGCGTGGACCCGATCGGGACCTGCGTCGGCGTGCGTGGCACGCGCGTGAATGCCGTGACCAATGAGCTCGCGGGCGAACGCGTGGACATCGTGCTGTGGAGCGACGATCCAGCGCAGTTCGTCATCGGCGCGCTGGCGCCTGCCAACGTGCAGTCCATCGTGGTCGATGAGGAAAAGCACGCCATGGACGTGGTGGTGGACGAGGAAAACCTTGCCATCGCCATCGGCCGCGGCGGGCAGAACGTGCGCCTGGCTTCCGACCTCACGGGCTGGAAGATCAACATCATGGACGCGGCCGAGTCGGCGCAGAAGCAGGCCGAGGAAACCAGCGCCACGCGCAAGCTGTTCATGGAAAAGCTTGATGTGGACGAGGAAATCGCCGACATCCTGATCGCCGAAGGCTTCGAGAGCCTGGAGGAAGTGGCCTATGTGCCGATCCAGGAGATGCTCGACATCGAGAGCTTCGACGAGGACACCGTCAACGAGCTGCGCGCGCGCGCCAAGGATGCGCTGCTCACCCTGGAAATCGCCCGCGAGGAAAGCGTGGGCAGCGCGTCGCAGGACCTGCGCGACCTCGAAGGCCTGACGCCAGACTTGCTGGCCAAGCTGGCCGAGGGCGGTGTGCACACGCGCGACGACCTGGCCGATCTGGCCATTGATGAGCTGACCGAACTGACCGGCCAGTCCGCCGAAGACGCCAAGGCATTGATCCTGAAGGCGCGCGAGCACTGGTTCACGGGGCAAGAGTAAAGGTCAGGGAGGTACGTACCGAATATGTCGATGAACACTGTCGCCGAGTTTGCCGCTGAACTCAAAAAATCGCCCGAAACCCTCCTGGAGCAGCTCAAGGCCGCCGGGGTGGCCAAGGCTTCGTCGCAGGACGCCCTGACCGAGCCTGACAAGCAGAAGCTGCTTGCCTACCTGCAGGCCAGCCACGGCACCGCCGAGCGCAAGAAGATCACGCTGGTCAAGAAGTCCACCAGCGAGATCAAGCAGGCCGATGCCACGGGCCGGGCGCGCACGATCCAAGTGGAGGTGCGCAAGAAGCGCACCCTCATCAAGCGTGACGAGACCGACGTCGAGGCCTCTGGTGCTGCCGCGCATGCCGCGCCGTCCGAGGAGGACCAGGAACTGGTCCGCCGCGAGGAAGAGGCGCGCCGCCAGGCCGAGCTGATCAGCCGCCAGGAACAAGAACTGGTGGAGCAGCGCCGCGAACGCGAGGAGCGCGAGCGCCGGGAACGCGAGGCCGAGGAGCGTGCCGCGGCCTATGCTGTCCAGGAGGCGCAGAAGAAGGCCCAGGCCAACGCCGCGCGGGAGGAAGCACAGCAGCAAGCCGCTGCCGACGCTTCGGCCCGTGCTGCAGCCCAGGCCGAGGCCCGCGCCAAGGCGGAAGCCGAGTCCCAGGCCCGTGCGGCCGAGGAGTCCGCGCGCGCCAAGGACCTGGACGAGCGCCGCCGCAAGGCCCTGGCGGAGGCCGAGGCTATTCGCGCCATGATGGCCGCGCCCAAAAAGGTGCTGGTGGCCAAGAAGCCGGTGGAAGAGCCCAAGCCCGCTGCCGCACCTGCGGCCGACGCCAAGAAGGGCACGCTGCACAAGCCAGCGGCAGGCAGCGCTGGCGCACGCGCCGGTGCCCCGGCGGCGGCGCCCAGCGGTGCTGGCAAGGAGGTCAAGTCCGCCAAGCTGTCCTCGAGCTGGGCCAACGACACCGCCAAGAAGAAGGAAATCAAGACCCGCGGCGATACCAGTGGCGGCGTGGGGCGCAACAACTGGCGCGGCGGTCCGCGCGGCCGCCGTGGCAATGACCGTGATGAGCGCCAGCACCAGCAGGCCGCACCGGTCGAGGCGCGCATCATCGAAGTGCACGTGCCCGAGACCATCACCGTGGCCGAGCTGGCGCACAAGATGGCCATCAAGGCGAGCGAGGTCATCAAGGCGCTGATGAAGATGGGCCAGATGGTCACCATCAACCAGCCGCTGGACCAGGATACGGCCATGATCGTGGTCGAGGAAATGGGCCACAAGGCCGTGGTGGCTGCGCTGGACGACCCGGAGGCCTTCACTGCCGAGGAAGTGTCGGGCCAGGAGGCCGAGCTGCTGCCGCGCGCGCCGGTGGTCACCGTCATGGGCCACGTGGACCACGGCAAGACCTCGCTGCTGGACTACATCCGCCGCTCCAAGGTGGCGGTCGGCGAAGCCGGCGGCATCACGCAGCACATCGGGGCCTACCACGTGGAAACGCCGCGCGGCGTGGTGTCGTTCCTCGACACCCCCGGCCACGAGGCCTTCACGGCCATGCGTGCGCGCGGCGCCCAGGCGACCGACATCGTCATCCTGGTGTGCGCAGCCGACGACGGCGTGATGCCCCAGACACGCGAAGCCATCAAGCACGCGAAGGCGGCCAAGGTGCCCATCGTCGTCGCCATCACCAAGGCCGACAAGCACGAAGCCAATCCCGAGAAGGTCAAGCAGGAGCTGGTGGCCGAAGAGGTGGTGCCCGAGGAATACGGCGGCGACTCGCCCTTCGTGGCCGTCTCCAGCAAGACCGGCATGGGCATCGACGAACTGCTGGAGCAGGTGCTCCTGCAGGCCGAGGTGCTGGAGCTGAAGGCCCCGGTGGACGCCATGGCCAAGGGCCTGGTGATCGAGGCCCAGCTCGACAAGGGCCGCGGCCCCGTGGCCACGGTGCTGGTGCAGTCCGGCACGCTCAAGGTGGGCGACGTGGTGCTGGCCGGCCAGACCTATGGCCGCGTGCGCGCCATGAACGACGAAAACGGCAAGGCGACGAAATCTGCCGGTCCTTCCATCCCCGTGGAAATCCAGGGTCTGTCGGAAGTGCCGCAGGCGGGCGACGAATTCATGGTGCTGTCCGACGAGCGCCGCGCCCGTGAGATCGCCACCTACCGTGCAGGCAAGTTCCGCAATACCAAGCTGGCCAAGCAACAGGCCGCCAAGCTGGAGAACGTCTTCGCCGAGATGCAGGCGGGCGAGGTGCAGACCCTGCCCATCATCATCAAGGCCGATGTGCAGGGCTCGCAGGAGGCGCTGGCCGCCTCGCTGCTCAAGCTCTCGACCGACGAAGTGCGCGTGCAGCTGGTGTACGCCGGCGTGGGCGGCATCAGCGAAAGCGACGTGAACCTGGCCATCGCCTCCAAGGCGCTGGTCATCGGCTTCAACGTGCGTGCCGACGCCAATGCCCGCAAGGCGGCCGAGACCAACGACGTCCAGCTGAACTACTACAACATCATCTACGACGCGGTCGATGATCTGAAGGCCGCCATGTCCGGCATGCTGGCCCCCGAGCAGCGCGAGGAAGCCCTCGGCACGGCCGAAATCCGCACGGTGTTCGTGGCCTCCAAGATTGGCACAGTGGCCGGTTCGTACGTCACGTCGGGCCAGGTCACGCGCGGCTGCCGTTTCCGCCTGCTGCGCGAGAACGTCGTCATCTACACGGGCGAGGTCGAGTCGGTGCGCCGCATGAAGGACGACGTCAAGGAAGTCAAGGAAGGCTTCGAGTGCGGTATCAAGCTCAAGAACTACAACGACATCCGCGAAGGCGATGTGCTGGAGCTCTTCGAGATCAAGGAAATCGCGCGGACCCTGTAAGCCATGGCAGCGAAGAAATCCTCCACGCCGGGCCGCGGCTTCAAGGTCGCGGACCAGATCCAGCGCGATCTGTCCGAGCTGATCCGCGAGTTGAAAGACCCGCGCATCGGCATGGTGACGCTGCAGGCCGTCGAGGTGACGCCAGACTACGCCCACGCCAAGGTGTTCTTCAGCGTCCTCATCGGCGACGCGGACGCCACCCAGGAGGCGCTGAACCAGGCCGCGGGCTTCCTGCGCAACGGCCTGTTCAAGCGCCTGCACATCCATACGGTGCCCACGCTGCATTTCCTGTTCGACCGCACCACCGAGCGCGCGGCCGACATGAATGCGCTGATCGCGCGCGCGGTCGCCTCGCGTTCCAAGGACGACGACGCAGCATGACCGAACGCGCTCCCCGCATCCGGGTGCAGCGGCGCCCGGTGCACGGAGTGCTGCTGCTCGACAAACCCCTGGGTTTTTCCAGCAACGACGCCTTGCAGAAGGTGAAGTGGCTGTTGCGCGCCGAAAAGGCCGGCCACACCGGCACGCTCGACCCGCTGGCCAGCGGCGTGCTGCCGCTGTGCTTTGGCGCGGCGACCAAGTTCAGCCAGCTGCAGCTCGATGCGCCCAAGACCTACGAGGCCGTCGCCCTGCTCGGCGTGACCACCAGCACCGGCGACGCCGAGGGCGAGGTGCTGCAGCGCCGCGAGGTCGATCCCACCCAGCTCACGCCCGAGCGCCTGGCCACCGTGCAGGCGCAGTTCACCGGCCCCATCCGCCAGGTGCCGCCGATGCACAGCGCCTTGAAGAAGGACGGCAAGGCGCTGTACGAGTACGCGCGCGCTGGCGTGGAAGTCGAGCGGCCCGCGCGCGATGTCGAGATTTATGCATTGAATCTGGCCCTAACCCAAGCTGGGCAAGCGCAATCAGCTATCAAAATAAGAGTTCAGTGCAGCAAGGGCACCTATATCCGCACCCTGGGCGAGGACATCGGCCAGGCACTGGGCTGCGGTGCGCACCTCAGCTTTCTGCGCCGCGTCGAAACCGGCGGCATTGGCGTGGAGCGCTGCGTCACGCTGGCGCAGCTCGAAGCCATGGCCGAAGACGAGCGCCTGGCCTGCGTGCAGCCGGTGCAGACCCTGCTGGCTGGTCATGCCGTGGTCACGCTGAATGAGCAGGATGCGGGGCGCTTCCTCTCCGGCATGCGCCGGCGCGGGCCCTGGCCCGATGCCGGCGCCGTGGCCGTCTACGCCGAGCACCCGCCCGCGCTGCTGGGCGTGGCCCATGCGCGGCAGGGCGAACTGATTCCCGACCGCCTGCTCAGTCCCCTCGAAATCCAGCAAATCCTGCAAGGTCCACAAGGCGCGCCCTGCGGCGCCGAACCCTCCAAGACACATTGAAAGCCACCCGCTATGAGCACTCAAATCCGCAACATCGCCATCATTGCCCACGTTGACCATGGCAAGACGACCATGGTCGACCAACTGCTGCGCCAGTCCGGCACGTTCGCCGCGCACGAGAAAGTCGTCGATACCGTGATGGACAACCACGCCATCGAGCGCGAGCGCGGCATCACCATCCTGGCCAAGAACTGCGCCGTGAGCTGGGAAGGCACGCACATCAACATCCTCGATACACCCGGCCACGCGGACTTCGGCGGCGAGGTGGAGCGCGCCCTGTCCATGGTGGACGGCGTGGTGCTGTTGATCGACGCGCAGGAAGGCCCGATGCCGCAGACGCGCTTCGTCACCAAGAAGGCGCTGGCCCTGGGCCTCAAGCCCATCGTGGTGGTGAACAAGGTGGACAAGCCCGGCGCCAACCCCGACAAGGTGGTGAACGCCGCGTTCGACCTGTTCGACAAGCTGGGCGCGAACGACGAGCAGCTCGACTTCCCCGTGGTCTATGCCTCGGGCATCAACGGCTGGAGCGCGCTGGAGCAGGGCGCCCCGGGCGAGCAGTGGGGCCCCGACATGTCGGCCCTGTTCAACACCGTCCTGAAGCATGTGCCGTCGGTCAAGGGTGACCCGGACGCGCCGGTGCAGATGCAGATTTCCGCGCTCGACTACTCCACCTTCGTGGGCCGTATCGGCGTGGGCCGCATCAACACCGGCACGCTGCGCGCGGGCCAGGACGTGGTGGTCATGGCCGGGCCCGATGGCGCCAGCTACAAGGGCCGCGTCAACCAGATCCACAAGTTCCAGGGCCTGGACCGCGTGCAGGTCAACGAGGCCGGCCCGAGCGACATCGTGCTGGTCAACGGCATCGAGAACATCGGCATTGGCGAGACCATCACCGACCCGCTGAACCCGCAGCCGCTGCCCATGCTGAAGATCGACGAGCCCACGCTGACCATGAACTTCTGCGTGAACACCTCGCCGCTGGCCGGCCGCGAAGGCAAGTTCGTCACCAGCCGCCAGATCTGGGACCGCCTGCAAAAGGAACTGCAGCACAACGTGGCCCTGCGCGTGTCTGAGACCGACGAAGAAGGCATCTTCGAAGTGATGGGCCGGGGTGAACTGCACCTGACCATCCTCTTGGAAAACATGCGCCGTGAAGGCTACGAGCTGGCCGTGTCCAAGCCCCGCGTGGTGTTCAAGGAAATCAATGGCGAGAAGTGCGAGCCTATCGAACTCGTGACAGCCGACATTGAAGAAGGCCACCAGGGCGGCGTGATGCAGGCCCTGGGCGAGCGCAAGGGCGAACTGGTGAACATGGAGTCCGACGGCCGTGGCCGCGTGCGCCTGGAATACCGCATCCCGGCCCGTGGCCTGATCGGTTTCACCAACGAATTCCTGAACCTGACACGTGGTTCCGGCCTGATCTCCAACATCTTCGACAGCTACGAGCCGCACAAAGGCGACATCGGTGGCCGCAAGAACGGCGTGCTGATCTCCATGGACGACGGTGAAATCTTCACCTACGCCCTGGGCAAGCTGGACGACCGTGGCCGCATGTTCGTCAAGGCCGGCGATCCGGTGTACGAAGGCATGATCGTCGGCATCCACAGCCGCGACAACGATCTGATCGTCAACGCCACCCGCACCAAGCAACTGACCAACTTCCGCGTCAGTGGCAAGGAAGACGCCATCAAGATCACGCCGCCCATCGACCTGACGCTGGAATACGGTGTGGAGTTCATCGAGGACGACGAACTGGTGGAAATCACGCCCAAGAGCATTCGCCTGCGCAAGCGCCACCTGAAAGAGCACGAGCGCAAGCGCGCCAGCCGCGAAGGCGCATAAGCCCTTCCCGCCATGCAAAAAACCCGGCGCTGCCGGGTTTTTTGTTTTTCAAGGATTTTCCGGGGTCTGGCCTTGCTGGGCAAGCGCTGGCAGCTATTCTTTTGATAGTTTCACGCCGCTGCCAGCGCCGGTTCGATGCGCCGCACGTCCACCAGCGCGATGCGGCGCTTGTCCATGCGCAGCACCTCGAAGCGCAGGCCCATGGCCTCCAGCACCTCGCCCTCGGCGGGCAACTGCTCCAGCCGCGCCAGCAGGAAGCCGGCCACCGTGCTGTAGTCGTCGCTGTCGGCCAGCGGGCGCACGTCGGTCGCGGCTTCGAGCGCGTGCAGGTCGGCCAGGCCATCGACGATCCAGTGCCCCGGCGTGGCCTGGGGCTGGATCTCGGTTTGCTCGCCTTCGTCGGGGAACTCGCCGGCAATGGCTTCGAGCAGGTCGATGGGCGTCACCAGACCGAGGATGCTGCCGAACTCGTCGCTGATCAGCGCCACCTGGGCGCGTGAGTGGCGCATCTGCTCCACCAGCTTGACCACGTTCACCGAGGCGGGCACCACCAGCGGCTGGCGCAGGCTGCGCGTCAGGTCGATCTTGCCGTAGGCCAGCAGGTCGGCCAGCAGGTCGCGCGCGCGCGCCACGCCCGCGAGGCGGTCGAGCTCGCCATGGGCCACCGGAAAGAGGCCGTGGCGCGTCTGCACCAGTTGCGCGCGCAGCGCCTCGGGCTCCTGGTCCAGGTCGATCCACTGGATATCGGCGCGCGGCGTCATCACCGACTGGGCGCTGCGCTCGGCGAGCGACAGCACGCCGCTGACCATGTGGCGCTCCTGCTGGCCGAAGGCCGGCGCCTCCGCGCGGCTGTCCGGTGCATGCGGGACATCGCTGGCCGGGGTGTTGCGGCCGCCGAGCAGGCGCAGAATGGAGTCGGCCGTGCGCTCGCGCAGCGGCACGCGCGCCTCGTTGCGCAGCACGTTGCGGCGCGCCCACTGGTTGAAGAACTCGATCATGATCGAGAAGCCGATGGCCGCATACAGGTAGCCCTTGGGCAGGTGGAAGCCCAGGCCCTCGGCGAGCAGGCTCAGGCCGATCATGAGCAGGAAGCTCAGGCACAGCACCACCACGGTGGGGTGGGCGTTGACGAAGCGTGTCAGTGGCTTGGAGGCCAGCAGCATCACGGCCATGGCGATGACGACGGCCGCCATCATCACGGCCAGGTGATCGACCATGCCCACGGCGGTGATCACCGAGTCCAGCGAGAACACCGCGTCCAGCAGCACGATCTGCGCCACGACCACGCCAAAGCTGGCGTAGGCCCGGGGGGCATCGCTGCTGCTGTGCTGCGTGCCTTCCAGGCGCTCATGCAGCTCGGTGGTGGCCTTGAACAGCAGGAACAGCCCGCCGACCAGCAGGATGAGGTCGCGCCCCGAAACGCTCAGCGGCCCGACGCTGAACAGGGGCGTGGTGAGCGTGACCAGCCAGGACATGGCCGACAGCAGCACCAGGCGCATGCCCAGCGCCAGGCCCAGGCCGATGACGCGGGCCCTGTCGCGCTGGTCGGGCGGCAGCTTGTCGGCCAGGATGGCGATGAACACGAGGTTGTCCACCCCCAGCACGATCTCCAGCACGATCAGCGTGAACAGGCCGATCCAGATCGAAGGGTCCGAGACCCAGTGCAGGTTCAGCCATTCCATGGCGAAGCTCCTGCAGCCGTGTCAGGGCGGGGTGCACATGGCGCGGGGCGCGGCGCGGAATCAGGGGAGGGAGGGAGGAGGGAGAGGGGCGCAGTCATGCGCCATCGGGGAGGAGGTTCCATAGCAGGCTGGAATCATAACCAAAGGCAGCCGCCTGCGCCCGGAGGGCGGTGCGCGGGGCTGTCGCGCGGTGGGGAAAAAACGCCTGGCTACCAGGGAGGAGAACCCTTTGGCTGGCAAAAACGACCCTTGGGCCCGTACCAGGCCGGAGTCGCCCCACGATGAAACCTATTTCGTCAGGATCAGCTTGCCCAGCTTGGTGGCTTGCAAGCGGTAAATGGAGCCGTTGTGCACGATGGACACGGCCTTTTGTCCTTGCAGCAGGGCGCTGCTGTCCACGGCACCCGCAGGCATCGGGCCATCGAACAGGGCGGCGGCTGCGGGCATGTTCTGGGCATTCAGAACAGGCAGGTGGTACGGCGTCGTGGCGGTCAGGCTGCTTTGCATGTCGAATCCTTCAATCAACTTCGTTAATGATAACCATTAGCATTTAAGAATGCAAGAGGGCTTGAAGTTTTTTTGTTGGAGGGCGTGTAGGGAAAGAGGGGAGAGGGTGCGGGCTGCCTGCGCAGCCCGCCGCGCGGGGCGTTTACTGGGGGTCGGTGACGAAGCCGATCTTGCGCACGCCGGCGCGCTGGGCTGCCGCCATGGCCTGGGCCACGCGCTCGTAGCGCACGTTCTTGTCGCCGCGGATGTGCAGGTCGGGCTGCGGCTCTTTCGCCGCCTCGGCCTCCAGTTGCCGCACGAGGTCCTCGTCGGTGATGGCGAACTCGTTCCAGTGGTACTTGCCATCGGCGTCCACCGTCAGGCGCACGGTTTCCGGCTTGGTCTCCTCGGGCTGGTTCTGGGCCTTGGGCAGGTCCACGTTGACCGAGTGCTTCATCACCGGCACGGTGATGATGAAGATGATGAGCAGCACCAGCATGACGTCGACCAGCGGCGTCATGTTGATCTCGTTCATCACCTCATCGGCGTCGTCCTGGGTTCCGAAAGCCATGGCTTACGCGCCTTTCTTCAGGGGCAGGACCTTGGCCGTCTCGCTGCCGGCCGAGACGCGCGCGCCCGTCACGAAGTAGGCATGCATGTCATGGGCGAAGCTGTTCAGGCGGTTCAGGATGGACTTGTTGCCGCGCACCAGCGCGTTGTAGCCCAGCACGGCGGGAATGGCCACGGCCAGGCCCAGGGCCGTCATGATGAGCGCCTCGCCGATCGGGCCTGCCACTTTGTCGATGGTGGACTGGCCCGACGTGCCGATGGCCACCAGCGCGTGGTAGATACCCCACACGGTGCCGAACAGGCCGATGAAGGGGGCCGTGGAGCCCACCGAGGCCAGGATGGCCAGGCCTGATTGCAGGCGTGCGGTGAATTCGTCGATGCAGTTGCGCAGGCAGCGTGTGACCCAATCGCTGACGTCCAGGGTGTCGTGCAGGTGGGCCTTGGTGTTGCGGTGGTGGGCGGTGGCTTCGCGCCCTTCCAGCGCCAGGTGGCGGAAGGGGTTGGTGGGATCGGTGCCGAGCTTGGCCAGGCCGGCGGCAAAGTCCTCGCTGTGCCAGAAGTCCTGCGCCCCGCGGGCATGCTTCTTGAACTTCACGATGTCCAGTGCCTTGATGAGGATGACGATCCAAGAGGCCAGCGACATGGCCAGAAGAATCACTGCGACGGCGCGGGTGACAAAGTCACCCTGGGTCCAGACGCTGGCAAGGCCGAAATGCGAATCCATGAAAACTCCTGAAAATTATTCGAGTACGAAATTGATGGGGACGATGTTCCACATGGCCTCGGGCACGCCGTTGCGCTTGCCGGGCACGAAGCGCCAGCGGCGTACGGCATCCAGGGCCTGCTGGTCCAGCCGCTCATAGCCGCTGGACTGCCGGATCTCGATTTGCTGGGGGGTGCCTTCGGCGTCGATGAACACGCGCAGCACCACCTTGCCCTGCTCGCCCATGCGGCGGCTGATTGCCGGATACGTGGGCTTGGGATTGTTCAGATAGGCCGCGTTGCTCGATGGCAACTCGATGCGTGGCGGAGCCGGCGGTGCGGGGGGAGCTGGTGGTGCCGCAGGTGCGGGCGGCGCTTCGGTCACGGGCGCTGGCACGGGCTCGGCCACGCCCACGGGCGCATTGGGCGACGGGGTGAAATCGGGTTTGGCCACGGGAAGCGGCGCTTGCTGCCGCACCACGGGCTGGCGCGGCGCGGGTTTGGGCGGCGGCGGAGCGGGTGGTGGCGGTTCCTTGACCTCGGGGGCGGGGGGGGCCAGGAATTCGGCCAGCACCTGGGCCGGAATGACGATTTCCGCCGCGCGGCGCAGCAGGCCCGTCTGCAGCGCCCAGAGGGCGGCTACATGAAAAAGCACTACGGACAGGATGATGACGGCGTTGCGGCTCAGGCCGGGCGCCGGGGCGAATCTATCGGATGAGGACATAGGAGGGGGCCACAGGCACTGAGGTGGCGTGCCCTGGAGCAGAGGGTCTATCGGTGTTTACTTGCGGAAAATCCACCAGGCAGAGCCTACGACCAATATCAGGCTGCCTGCAAGGGTTGAGAGCAATGGCATGCGGAGCTTTCCAAGTGGATGTTGGCAAGCTGGTTGGCCTGGGCATGCGCTTCGTTGCGCAAGGCTGCCATGGGTTGGCTGGCGCAGCATTGCGCCACCACGTCGCGTGCGCTGCTTTCGCAGCAGCCGCATTGGGTGGCGACACCGAGTTCGAACTGGATCTCGTCAAAACTCATGCCCGCGCGGGCATGGTGTGCGATTTCACGGTCAGAGATGCGGCGGCAAACACAGACGATCATGGCGATGGGCCGGATGGCTGGCTGTTGAAGAAAAGATGAAGCGCATTATAAATACGAATTCATCGCATTTGTAATCCTTGGCTTGGCTATTTCATTGTTTGCAGTGGGGCGGGCCGTCGTTTGGGTTCGTGCCTTGCCTTCACCCGGCCTGAAATCACCGATACGGCAGGCGTAAAAAAAGCCGGCGGTGCCGGCTTTGGGGGTGAAATCTGCTTACTTCACATGCTTGCCGATCAGGCCAGCCATCTCGAACATCGACACCTGGGGCTTGCCGAACACGTCCTTGAGCTTTGCGTCGGCGTTGATCATGCGCTTGTTGGCGGGGTCTTGCAGGTTGTGTTCCTTGATGTAGGCCCACAGCTTGCTGATGATCTCGGTGCGCGGCAGCGGCTTGGCACCCACGACGGCAGCCAGCGCGGGGCTGGGCGTCAGGGGTTTCATGAAGGCCGCGTTGGGGGTGCGCTTTTTAGCGGCGGCTTCGGTCTTGGGTGCGGTGGCCTTCTTTGCAGCAGTTGCCATAGCGGTTCAATCCTTCTGGGAGTCGTAGGTAACACCAGCGAAAACGGCACTGCTCCACTGGCAGGGCGATGCTACTGGGAAAAAATCCGCTTTCCAAGCTGGCGGCATGCTTTTTTGCCTCTAATTGTTGCGCTGGGGCACTGCGGGCAAACCCCAGGGGCTCGCTGGCGCGACAATGCGCCCGCGGTGGCGCTGGTGTGGCGGCCGTAACCTGAGCAACGATTCGAAAGGGATGCATACATGACCACAGTGGTTTCTTCTCCTTCCTTCAGTACCTGCGATTTTTGTGACGCCCACAAGGGCGATGACCAGGGCGAATTGCGTGTGCTGCCCCCGGTGTTCCATGGCTATGGCGGCATTGCCTCTTTCTGTGGCCCGGTGAGCACCGTGAAATGTTTCGAGGACAACACCCAGGTCAAGGCCGCCGTCGAGTCGCCGGGCCAGGGGCGCGTGCTCGTGGTCGATGGCGGCGCTTCACTGCGTCGCGCCCTGGTGGGGGGCAATCTGGCGGCAGCCGCGGCCAAGAACGGCTGGGCGGGCCTGGTGGTGAATGGCTGCGTGCGCGACGTGGCCGAGCTGCAGGCGGCGGCCGTGGGCATTCGTGCGTTGGGCCTGGTGCCGATGCCCACCGAGCGCCGTGGCGAGGGCCGCAGCGATGTGCCTGTGCAGATCCAGGGTGTGTGGGTGCGGCCTGGCGACTGGCTTTACGCCGATGCCGATGGCATGGTCGTCAGCCGCCACCCGCTATGAGCCGACGCGCCTTGCCAGGCGCGAGGGCAGGGTCGCCAGCAGGACGCTGGCCAGCGCCAGGGCGAAGGCGAGAAGCTGCATGGCGTTGAAGGATTCGCCCAGCGCCAGCACGCCCACCAGCGCGGCGCTGACCGGCAGCAGTACGGTGAAGATGCCGCCCTGGGCCGCCGGAACGGCTTTCAGGCCCGTCATCCACAGCCACACGGTCCACATGCAGGCCGCGAGTGCGTAAAACAGCAGCAGCAGCCAGGTGTTCCAGCCCACGGCGCTGAAGTCGAAGCGCAGCGCCGTATACACGCCCAGCGGCGTGGCAAGGGCGAACCCCCACAGGTTGATCAACGAGGTGATGCGTTTCGGCCCGAGCGTGCCGGTGAGTTTCTTGCCGATTACCGAATACGCCGCCTCGCACAGCACCGCGCCCACCAGGAGCAGGTGGCCCAGCCACGCCATGTTTGGGGTGTTTTCGCCTTCCAGGGCTGGTGCACCATGCGCTGAATGCTCTGGTTTCGATAGCGCAAACAGGCCAATGCCGAGCACGGCCAAGGCCACGGCGAACCAGGTGCGGGCGCTGATCCGCTCCTTGAGGAAAAACCAGCTCATCACCGCCACGGCGGCAGGAATACCTGCCATGATGACTCCGGCCGTGACGGCGCTGGTCAGGCTCACGCCGGAAATCATGCACAGCGTGAACAGAAAGTTGCCCAGGAACGCTTCCAAGAACAGCAGCCTGCGCGTCGAGGCCGTCAAAGGGCGTTCGTCGGCAGGCTTGGGGAGCCAGTGCGCCATGGCAACGGCGCCGATGCCGAAACGCAGCCAGGCCAGCAGGAAGATGGGCAGCGTGGCTGCCAGTGGCTTGGACAGTGCCACGTAGCTGCCCACGAGCGACATGCTCAGGGCCAGGCAGAGATAGGCGAAGGGGCGGCTCGGGGTGCTCACGAGAAAGAGGGGTGTCGATGAATGGCGCATCATGCCCTATCCATGCTGGAGTCGTAGCCAACAGATTCCATAGAGCGAAAAAGTGACTTCACCATGCAAAAAACTGCGTGCCTTGTGCGATTGTGTGATTTCTCAATCTGAGAAAATTTATTTCACATTGAGATATTTTGTGATCATGTTGTTGATTTTGAAGAGAAAATTTTTATCTCTTGTATAAGACATAAGAGCTTGCATGAGTCTTATAGAAGACTTAGAGTTATTCCCATGGGCAGCGCTGGATGCCCACCGTTATCAACCAACCCGATGGAGTGACTTCATGCCTGATTCCCTGAACCGCCAACTGAGCCGCGAACAGCAGATCGCCGCCCTGGAAAAAGACTGGGCCCAGAACCCCCGCTGGAAGGGTGTCAAGCGCGGCTACACCGCTGCTGATGTGGTGCGCCTGCGCGGTAGCCTGCAGCCCGAGTACACGCTGGCGCGCCGCGGTGCCGAGAAGCTGTGGGAGAAGGTCAACGGCGGTGCCAAGAAGGGCTATGTGAACGCCTTCGGCGCCATCTCCGCTGGCCAGGCTATGCAGCAAGCCAAGGCAGGCCTCGAAGCCGTGTACCTGTCGGGCTGGCAAGTCGCCGCCGACGGCAACACGTCGGAAACCATGTACCCCGACCAGTCGCTGTATGCGTATGACTCGGTGCCCACCATGGTCCGCCGCATCAACAACACCTTCAAGCGCGCCGACGAAATCCAGTGGAGCCGTGGCGTGAACCCTGGCGATGAAGGCTTCGTGGACTACTTCCTGCCCATCGTGGCCGACGCGGAAGCCGGTTTTGGCGGCGTGCTGAACGCCTTCGAGCTGATGAAGAACATGATCGCCGCCGGTGCCGCAGGCGTTCACTTTGAAGACCAACTGGCCGCCGTGAAGAAGTGCGGCCACATGGGCGGCAAGGTGCTGGTGCCCACGCAGGAAGCCATCGAAAAGCTGATCTCCGCCCGCTTCGCCGCCGACACCATGGGCGTGCCCACCATCATCCTGGCCCGCACCGACGCCGAGGCCGCCAACCTGATCACGTCCGACCACGACGCCAACGACAAGCCCTTCCTGACTGGCGAGCGCACGCAAGAAGGCTTCTACCGCGTCAAGAACGGCCTGGAGCAAGCCATCAGCCGTGGCGTGGCCTACGCCCCCTACGCCGATCTGGTGTGGTGCGAAACCGGCGTGCCAGACATCGGCTTCGCCCGTGAATTTGCGCAAGCCGTGCACGCCGCCTGCCCCGGCAAGCTGCTGTCGTACAACTGCTCGCCCTCGTTCAACTGGAAGAAGAACCTCAACGACAGCCAGATCGCTTCCTTCCAGGAAGAGCTGTCGGCGCTGGGCTACAAGTACCAGTTCATCACGCTGGCTGGTATCCACATCAACTGGTTCAATACGTTCCAGTTTGCTCACGCATACGCTCGCGGCGAAGGCATGAAGCACTACGTGAACATGGTGCAAGAGCCCGAATTCGCAGCACGCGAGAAGGGCTACACCTTCGTGTCGCACCAGCAGGAAGTGGGCGCAGGCTACTTCGACGACGTGACCACGGTGATCCAGGGCGGTTCTTCCAGCGTGAAGGCCCTGACTGGTTCCACCGAGGAAGAGCAGTTCCACTGAACTGATAAGCCCTGGCGCTCGTGAGGGCGCTGGGGTCGGTTGGATGAGAACCACCTGATGCTTTGGCGCCAGGTGGTTTTTTGTTCCCAGTCGCCCGCTGCTCTGCAGCAAATGGATGCACCGGTGATAATCATCGCCCGTCTCCTTCCTCTCGCCCCTACGCGGCCCAGGTGGCCGCAACTGGTTCATGACGCTCTCCATTTGTACCGCACAGCTCAACTTTGTCGTGGGGGATCTGCCCGGCAATGTGCAAAAGATCATCGCGGCTGCGCATGAGGCGCATGCCGCCGGGGCGCGCCTGCTGCTGACGCCCGAGCTGGCGCTGTGCGGCTATGCCGCGGAGGATCTGTACCTGCGCCCGGCCTTCCTGGCCGCATGTGAGGCTGCGGTGCAGCAGGTGGCGCGTGAAACGGCGGGGCTGCAAGGCATGGCCATCGTGCTGGGGCATCCCCAGCGCCGTACGCAGGGGGGGCTTTGCCACAATGCCGCCAGTGTGCTGCGCCATGGGGTGGTGGAGCAGACCTACGCCAAGCAGGAACTGCCCAATTACCAGGTCTTCGATGAGCGGCGCTACTTCGTGCCGGGTGATGCGCCTTGCGTGTTCATGGTCGAGGGCGTGCGCGTGGGCTTGCTGATCTGCGAGGACGCCTGGTTTGACGCTCCAGCGCGGTGCGCGGCCGTTGCGGGCGCGGATTTGCTGGCCGTCATCAACGCCTCGCCTTTCCACCTGGGCAAGAGCGACGACCGCGAGGCCGTCATGCGCGAGCGGGTGCGGGAGACCGGGCTGCCCCTGGTCTACGCCCACCTCGTTGGCGGGCAGGACGAAGTGGTGTTCGAGGGCCGCTCGTTCGCGCTGCAGGCCGATGGCGCGCTTGCCGGGCGCGCGCCTGGTTTTCAGGAAAAACTGCTGTTTTGCAAGGCCCAGCAAGCGCAAGGTGCTCTCAAAATAGAAGCGGACGTTGCCCCGATGGGCACGCCCGAAGCCGATCTGTGGAACGCGCTGGTGCTGGCCGTGCGTGACTACGTGGGCAAGAACGGTTTTCCGGGGGCGCTCCTGGGGCTGTCCGGGGGCATCGATTCAGCGCTGGTGCTGGCCATCGCCGTCGATGCACTGGGGGCGGACAAGGTGCGCGCGGTGATGATGCCGTCACCCTATACCGCCGACATCAGCTGGATCGACGCGCGCGACATGGCGGCGCGTATGGGAGTGCGGTACGAGGAGATTGCCATAGCCCCTCCCTTCGAGACTTTCAAGGCGGCACTGGCGCCCGCGTTCGCCGGCCGGCCCGAGGACACGGCCGAGGAAAACCTGCAGGCCCGCATCCGGGGCACCCTGCTCATGGCCTTGTCGAACAAGTTTGGCGCCGTTGTGCTGACCACGGGCAACAAGAGCGAAATGGCCACGGGCTACTGCACGCTCTATGGTGACATGGCGGGTGGTTTCGCTGTCATCAAGGACGTTGCCAAGACCCGGGTGTTCGCGCTGGCGCGCTGGCGCAATGCCCACGACCCGTATGGCACTTGCGCCAACCCGATTCCGGAGCGCATCATCACGCGGCCACCCAGCGCCGAACTGCGCCCGGACCAGAAAGACCAGGACAGTTTGCCGCCTTATGAGGTGCTGGATGCCATCCTGGCCCGGTACATGGAAAATGACGAACCGCTGGAGGCCATCGTCGCCGCGGGTTATGACCGGGCCGACGTGGACCGTGTCACCCGCCTGATCCGGCTCAATGAATACAAGCGCCGCCAGGCCCCCATCGGGCCGCGCGTGACCCGCCGCGGCTTTGGCAAGGACTGGCGCTACCCCATCACGAACCGTTTCCGTGCCTGATTCCAATTCCAGATCAATCGATTGCTTTGTCGGCTTCGTTTGCCGTGCGTTAGCACTGTCTGCGCTTCGCCTTCGCGTGCTCGATCGATCTGGAAATGGAATGAGACGGTTCCCACCGAATCGATAGTTCCAAGGATTGCCCCATCATGAAAATGATCACTGCCGTTATCAAGCCCTTCAAGCTCGAGGAGGTACGCGAGGCCCTGGCCGAGTGCGGCGTCAACGGCCTTACCGTTACCGAGGTGAAGGGCTTTGGCCGCCAGAAGGGGCACACCGAGCTGTACCGTGGCGCCGAGTACGTGGTGGACTTCCTGCCCAAGGTGAAGGTCGAAGTCGTCGTGCGCAGCGAGGATGCGGATCGCTGCGTCGATGCCATCGTGAGTGTGGCCAGTACCGGCAAGATCGGCGACGGCAAGATCTTCGTCACCCCTGTGGAGCGCGTGGTGCGCATCCGCACTGGGGAACTGGACGACGCCGCTATCTGACTCAGATCACCGCGCGCAGCGGGGCTTGTTGCTTGGCGGAGCCCGCCGCCTCGACCAGATCGCGCAGCAAGGCGGCGCAGTCGTCGTTCATCTGCACAAGCCCCATTTGCCATTCGCCCATGAAGCCGCTGCGCACGCTGGATTGCAGGAAGCCGTCCAGGGCATCGTAGTAGCCCGCCACGTTGAGCAGGCCGATAGGCTTGTCGTGGTAGCCGAGTTGGCGCCAGGTCCAGACCTCGAACAGTTCTTCGAAGGTGCCAATGCCGCCGGGCAGGGCGATGAAGGCGTCGCTGCGTTCGGCCATGATGGCCTTGCGCTCGTGCATGGTCTGGACGATGTGCAGCTCATCGCAGGCGTGGTTGGCCAGTTCCTTGTCCACCAGTGCCTGCGGGATCACGCCGACGACGCGTCCGCCTGCCTGGCGCGTGGCGTGCGCCACTTCGCCCATGAGGCCGCTGCGTCCGCCGCCATAGACCAGTTGCCCCTGGTGTTCGCCGATCCAGTGGCCCACGGCGCGGGCGGCAGTGGTGAACAGCGGGTCGCTGCCAGGGCGGGAGCCGCAATAGACGCAGATCGAAAAAGCGGGTTGTGTCATGGATAAAACCTTTGGTACAGGGCTGCAGACCAGATGCCTGCGCACACCAGCAGGGCCAGCAGCACGGCTGCGCTGCCCATGTCCTTGGCGCGCTTGGCGAGCGGGTGCCATTCAAGGCTGATGCGGTCGATGGCGGCCTCGATGCCGGTATTGAGCAGTTCGACGATCATCACCAGCAGCACGCTGCCTGCGAGCAATGCCACTTCGCCCCAGTTCTGTCCTAGCCAGAATGCCAGCGGCACCATGACGAAGGCCGCGATGGCTTCCTGGCGGAAGGCTTTCTCATCCCATCCTGCGCGAAGCCCGGCCAGCGAGTAGCCCGTGGCGTGCCATAGCCGGTGGAGCCCGGTGCGCGCGTTCTGCGGGTTGGCCGGAGGGGGGGGGGGAGGGAAGACATGGGGTGCGATTGTCGCAGCGCTACCTAGTGTGCTGTCCCGTAAATAGCTGCACGAAATGAAATCGATGGATTCGTGTTCAGGGCAAGGCGCAAACCGCAGCGATAGCCGTAGCTATCGCGAGGATTTGCAACGCAGCATGGCGGACCAAGGCACGATTTCATGTCAATGTTTTGGTGAAACGGAGTACTAGGGGGCCGGGTGTGGCTGGTCAGGCGTTGAGGGGCCGCTGTGCCTGCACCAGCCGCGTGCCTGCCAGGGCATCGTGCAGGAATTGGCGCTGCGGGTGGAAGTGGCTGAGGATAGCCCACACAGCGACCCAGCCCAGGAGCAGCACGGTGGATTCTCCGGCCGGCAAGCCAAACGGGGCGACGGCGGCCAGCGGTGGCAGGAACCACAGCCAGCTCAACACGTAGCGCAGCAGCGCGCGCGGCTGCGTGAGCGGCCGTCCGTGGCTATCGACCACGCGGATGTGCCAGGTTTTCATGGCCAGGGTCTGGCCCTTGGCCCAGAACCAGGTGAAGTAGATGCCGAAGACCACGAACAGGAAGGCCTGCAGGCCATGGCGGTTGTCCAGTGCGTTGCGCGTCTGGCTCAGTGTGCTGAACAGGTAGCCGGCGATGAAGACCACGCCGAACATCAGCATGCCTTCGTACAGCCAGCAGGCCAGGCGCCGTGGCAGGGGTGGGGCGGTCAAGTCGGTCACGGCGGCGGCCTGGGCATGGGGCATGCGGGAGCAGTTTCCTAGTTCGGGGCGTAGATGCCAGGGGTCAGGGGGGAGGATGTCTCGGCGGGGGAATGTGCCGGAGGCAGACTTTCCGTGGCCGATGCGGCGTCCAGGGGGGGCAGCGGGGTGGCGACGGCCGAGGGGATGTCCACAGGGGCCGTTTCCACGATCACGGGCGCTGTGTGCGTCGGCATGTCGAAGCGGGGTACGGGCAGGGCTGGGCGCGCCTTGCCATCGGGCTGTGGCGGGATCTTGGGGAGGTTCACGGCATCCGCCGGTGCATTGGTGGCGGCCGGCACGCGTGCGAGCTTGCGCGGGGAGACCGGGTGCAGCGCGGTGGCTGCCCCGGTGGGTTTGGGGCCGGCATGCGCTGCGAGGCGGTTTTTCTCTTCAGGGCTCAGCGCCTGGTAGGCCTCCCACTGGGCGCGTTTGTCATCGGGGGAGAGACGCTTGGTGACGGCGTAGTTCAGGCGTGCCTGGCTACGCTGCTGGGCACTCAGGCTGGCCCAGTCGGCCATGCGGCTGTGCAGCTTGTCCTGTTCCTGGGGGGGGAGCACGGCAAAGGTATGGGCCAGCGCGAGCCAGCGGCGCTTTTGCACTTCCCCCATGCGCGGCCAGTGCTGTTCGAGCGGCGCCAGTGCGCGCTTCTGTGCCGCGGTCAGTTCGCTCCATGCGGGGCCCGAGGGGTCGGCCATGAGACCTGCGTCGCGTGTGCCCTGCTTGGCGGTGCTTGCCATGCTGGGCGGAACTGCGCTGGGCGCCATGCGCACTTGCTGTACCACGGAGCCCCCCAACACGGACAGGCCGCCGAGCAGTACGGCGGCCAGGGTCACGGCGGGCAGGCGCAAGCGGTTCGCGGGAGCTGGCTTTAAGTGCATGCAGGCGGGTTGAACGGATCTCAGCGGCTGGCGGGGGCTTGGCTGACGGTCTTGAGGTACTGGGCGAATCCAGGGTCGGCATAGGCCGATGGGGGCAGATCATCGGTCAGCAGGGCGGTGTCGACCGCGGCCACTTCGGCAGCGCCGTACTCGTCCTGGGAGACGTTGACCACTACCAGGCCCACGAGCAGGGCCATCACCGGCACCGCGGAGGCCAGTGCGCGCCACCATGTGCCGCCCTCGCTGCCCCAGCCCAATGCGGCGCTGCGGCCGTTGTGGACGACGGCCGGTGCCGTTCGCACCTGCCGCACGGGTGCCATGGCCTTGCGCTTGGACAGGGCCTGTTCGCGGGCGGCGCGCAGGCGCTCCGTGATGTCGTAGGGCAATTCGTCGTTGCCTGCGCTCAGACGGGCCGTGACACGCCGGGCGAAACGGTCGGCGACTTGTTCGTTCAAGGCGTTGCTGGCGGTGTTCATAGTGTGATTCCTCTGGCCTTCAGTGCTTTGCTGAGGGTCTGGATGGCCCGAAAGCAATGTGTTTTGACGCTGCCTTCCGTGCAGCCCATTGCGGCTGCCGTTTCGGCCACGTCCATTTCCTCCCAATAACGCATCAAAAACGCCTCGCGTTGACGCGCTGGCAGCCCCTGGATCTCCGCCTCGATGCCTTGCAGCGTCTGGGCGCGCTGGGTGAGTGTTTCGGCGCTTTGGGCGGCTTCGTCGCCATGGGGGCCGCTGTAGGTTTCGAGCAGGTTGAATTCT
>ERZ778021.1929-NODE-1929-length-20975-cov-6.974570_pt1 | contig 20975 bp, 16 predicted proteins | sample MGYA00375751_ERZ778021 | MGnify/ENA primary metagenome ERZ778021 (study PRJEB29350, sample SAMN05389814) | bioreactor metagenome | isolation source: Thiocyanate stock bioreactor | place: South Africa: University of Cape Town | collected 2013-08-29 ... | reverse complement strand
AACTCTTAACTCCTCTATCTGATATCCTATATTTTATCCCAGTATGTCTAACATGGTTTTTAGCTTCTGTTCCGTCTCTTCCCATTCGTCATCCAAAGAGGAAGAGGCAAGTAAACCACTGCCGGCAAACAAAGTAAGCGAATTTTTCTCAATATGCATACATCGGAGATTTACATATAAATCGGTTTCGTTTTGGGTATCGAGTATGCCGAGAAATCCGGTATAATAAAGACGGTTTTGTTCTTCATTATCCTGAATAAAACGGTAGGCTTCATCCTTTGGAAGTCCCGATACAGCGGGAGTAGGGTGGAGTGCCTTGAGTAAAGTGCCCGGTTTTGAAGTGTCTGGCAGGTTGAAACTGAAATCTGTCCGCAGATGTGCCAGATCGCCTGCTTTTATTGTATAGGGACCGTTGATCTCAGGTGTAATATGAAAAGAGGAGAGTTGCTTGAGGAGATAGGAGGTGACCAGATGTTGTTCCCGAAGGTTTTTGTCGTCCCACGTCACCGTACCGGAATTCGGGTATCGGGTTCCTGCCAGTGCTACCGTATGCCATTCATTTCTTTTTCCTGTCAGCAGTATTTCCGGCGAACTTCCCAGCCATGTCCCGGTTTGGGGTGTATGGAATAGATACACATAAGAATGGGGGTATTTCTTTACGGCATTGAAGAAAGAGCGTCCCGGCGAAAAGCTGTTTTTCCTGTCGATGGTCTTGCTTCTGGCCAGTACCACTTTTTTCAATTCCCCGTCCGACAGTGGTTTGAGGAACCGGTTGAATAGTTGGGCATAATCTGCTTTATCTTTGCTTTTGTGTCTTTGGGAGTTTACTTTTTCCTGTGGATCTTTCAGGATGGATGCATCTGTGGGTGGAAGTCTGGTGCGATCCGGCCGAATCACTATTATGGGAGACGTCGCGGTTGTCCGGAAAGGAGCGATCACAAATCCGCGTTGCCCGTTCAGTTCCTCGATATCCCGTAGGAGAAAAGGAGTTCCCGATGTTTGCATCACGAACCGGGTGGCTGTCTCGTGAGGCAGCCTGAAAATTGCGAAACAGGCATCCTGTCCGATCAGTTTATCTAAAAAAAGGTAGTTATGCTGTTTTGTCATCTCTTTTTTAATACACTATTCACAACCCTGATGGAAGAGATCAATTTGTTGGTCGAGGTAAAGACATCTACATTCCATACATGGGATGAACGTCCTTTGTGGATAATTGTTCCCACAGCTCGTACCGAATCGCCTTCGTGAGCCGAAGATATATGGTTCCCGCTGACCTGCATTCCCACGATAATCTCGTCCGGTTCACAAATGAGCATTGATCCCATGCCGGCTACTGTTTCTGCCAGTGCTAACGTGGCGCCGCCGTGCAACACACCGAAGGGTTGACGGGTGCGTTCATCGACAGGCATCACTGCTTCGATCCGGCTTGATGAAGCGTAGGTGTATTGGATGCCCAGATTGCCCATCAGCGTATTTTGATTACCGGCATTCAGCTTTTCCGGTGGAATGTCTGCCGGAGTGACTGCCGCAATAATAAATTTCTGGACGGCAATCGCTACCCCGTCGTTATCATTACTTTCCGTGGTATAATCGGCACATGCCTTGATTGAGTCCTGCGCATTCCCCATGGCAATGCCTAAACCGGCGAGTTGGAGCATCGAAAAGTCCCGCCTGCCGTCACCGATGGCCATCACCTCATCCGTAGTGATCCCAAGCTTTTCAATCAGCACTCCCAATGTATTTCCCTTGTCAACGAACTCCGGCACCACTTCAAGGAAGAATGATTCCGAGCGGTATACGTCCAACACGCCGGCCAGACGTTTTCGCCACTGGTCTTTCAAGGCTATTAGTGCATCTTCATTATCGCTGACCAACACACATTTGCAGGGAGAGAAATTTACGGCGGCGGAAAGGTTTTCTACAGCCACGATCTCCATCCCGTTGAGTGCCGCTTCATTGCGGATATGTTCGTTTTTCGGATCCGTGGTAACCAGTTGATTTTGATGATAGGTGAAAATGCCGAATCTGTTCTTCTGCGCTTTCTTTTCCAGATAGGGGAACATTACCGGGTCTATCCTCTTTTCAAACAGTACTTCATCATTTCCCGTATCAATAATCTGTGCTCCGTTGTAGGGAAGGATATAGCCACCCCATTTCTTCATCTCCAGTTTATCAACCAGATGGCGGAGTCCATATGGTGACCTTCCTGAAGCCAATGCGATGCGTATGCCCGCATGTTGTATTTTCAACAGCGTTGTCAAAGTCTGTACGGATAATTCTTTTTTACTGTTCACCAATGTGCCGTCCACATCGAGAACCAATAGTTTATATTTCATATTTTTAGAATAAAGAATAAAGAGTAAAGAATAAAGAGTAAAGAATAAAGACTTTTTTAAATTGATTTATCGGGATTATTCACGTCATCATATCATTACATTAGTACATCATCATATCAATTACAACCATCCCTCTTTCTTGTACCAGGCTATGGTCTTTTCCACTCCTTCTTTCAACCTGTACGCCGGTTGGAAGCCTATATCCTCTTTTAGGGGTGTGATGTCACATGCCCAGTTGCGCTGTTTCATAATCCGGTACTTGTCGCTGTTAAAGGTAGTTGCTTTACCAAAGAGGGCAGCGATTTTTTCATTGATCACGGCAGCGGGCTTTATGAGAAATAGTGGGATTTTTGACCGTAGTACATGCTTCTTATGCAGTGCGTCTCGTACAATGGCGTTGAATTCACTGTCGGTATAGACATCGCCGTCGGCTACAAAATATTCCTTTCTACAGATATTCCTTTCGATAAGGGAGAAAATTACATCTGCCAGATCCTCCACAAAGATGAACGAGAGAAGCTGCTTTCTAAAACCTGCACCCACATCCAATCCGTTTTTAACCGCCCTCATCAGGATAAGATAATCCCTGTCGCGGGGGCCATATACGCCGGTGGGACGGAGAATCAGGTAGGGAAATCTGTCAAGGCCCTTCAGCCAATTTTCGGCTTTTAGTTTGCTCTTTCCATAAGCCGTGTTGGACGCGGGTATTTTATCGGCACACATAGGAGTATAGCCGATTTCATCACCCGGTCCCATGACGCTCAGGGAACTTGTGAATACGAAAGTGTTGGGTACGGTATCCGTTTCTATCAACGCCTCTGCGAAATTTCGGGTATATTCGTAGTTCACTTTATCGAAATCTGATTTGGAACGGGCTTTGGTCAGTCCTGCAATATGGACGATTTCATCGAATCGGCCATGCTTCTCAACAAAATCATTGAGTTGTGCTTTCAACTTCTGTTTATCACCATAATGGAGGTCGATAAAATTAATCCGTTCGTCCTGCAGATATTGCCGACTGCTGCTGCCACGGATGCCTGCCCATGTTTCATATCCCAACGCAAGCGCCCTGTCGACCACTGTACTTCCTATAAACCCACTGGCACCGGTAATAAGGATCCTTCTCTTTTGCATGCTCTGTCCCTTTTCTTTTGTACAAAAATAACGATAACTTCAGGAATAGAAAATTAATTTGTTACTTTAATAAGTCTTGGTTCTTGGCTCTGAAAATCTTGACGCCAAAAGTCTTTATTCTTTACTCTTTATTCTTTAATCTATAAAAATATTTCCTTACTTTGTATTTAACTAAAATGCATTTGAATTGTTTAAGTAAAAAACCGACGTAAATAAATTATGAGTAAAAAAACAACATCTATACCTTCTGTAAATAAACCAAAAAAGAAGGAATTAATTCCTTTAGTAACCAATTTCCTCACCCAGAATAATGACAAACAGTTTAATTATAAACAGATAGCGGCAGCATTGGATATCCGGGGAGAAGAGGGACGGCGCGTGCTGATCAGTGTACTTGATAAGTTACGCGATGCAGATGTGCTTTTAGAAACCTCCCGGGGGAGATATCGTATCAACAACCGGGGATTAATGCTTGAAGGACGTTTTGAGCGGAGAAGCAACGGTAAAAATTTCTTTGTGCCGGACGATGACGGGAACATCATTTATATACCTGAGCGTAACAGTAAGCATGCCATGAATGGCGACAGGGTCCGGGTACAATTACTCGCAAAGCGGAAGCGTGCCGATACGGAAGGCACTGTGGTGGAGATACTGGAGCGTGCCCAGAGTCGTTTTGTGGGAATACTGGAGGTACAGAAACATTTCGCTTTTTTGGTGATGGACAGTAAATTCCTGTCGAATGATATTTTTATCCCTAAAGAAGAACTCAATGGTGCGAAAAATGGAGACAAAGTGTTGGTGGAGATTACCGAATGGCCTGCCAAAGCCAATAATCCGGTGGGAAAAGTAGTCGATGTGCTGGGGGAGCCGGGACAGAACGACACCGAGATGCATGCTATCCTTGCGCAATACGATCTGCCTTATAGCTATCCTGAAAAGGTGGAGAAATTTGCCGATCTGGTCCCTGAAAATATTGATGAAGCCGAAATAGCCGGACGGGAAGACTTTCGTGATGTATTTACCATTACCATCGACCCGAAAGATGCCAAGGATTTCGATGATGCCCTCTCCCTTCGCCAGATTTCGACCAACCAATGGGAAGTGGGTGTGCATATTGCCGATGTAACCCACTATGTGAAACCGGGTGACCTGATCGACCGGGAAGCGGAAAACCGGGCGACCTCCATCTATCTGGTCGACAGGACAATTCCTATGCTGCCGGAACGACTGAGTAATGGAATTTGCTCATTGCGTCCCCACGAAGAGAAGTTGTGTTTTTCGGTTATTTTCACGCTGGATGATAAGGCGGAGATAAAAAAATCGCGTATCGCACGGACGGTGATCAAATCGGACAGCAGGTTGACTTATGAGGATGCCCAGGCAGTCATTGAAACAGGGAAGGGTGATTTCTCTGCAGAAATACTTCAACTGCATTATCTTGCCAAACAATTGCGTGAGCGTCGGTTTGCCAATGGCGCCATTAATTTTGAGCGATATGAGGTGAAGTTCAATCTCGATGAAAAAGGAAAACCGTTGGGAGTTTATTTCAAGGAATCGAAAGAGGCCAATCATCTTATCGAGGAATTTATGCTGCTGGCCAATAAAAATGTGGCCGAGTCTATTGGGTTGGTACCCAAAGGAAAGAAACCCAAAACTTTTGTTTATCGTATACACGACGTGCCCGATCCGGAGAAACTGGATACGCTCAATGCTTTTATCCTTCGCTTCGGACACAAGATAAAAGCTGACGGATCGAAGGTAGAGGTGGCGAAAAGCATCAATTCCCTATTGGATAAAGTGCAGGGACGTCCCGAGGAGAATCTCATCGAGACCATCGCTATACGAACGATGTCGAAAGCGATTTACTCTACTAAGAACGTAGGACATTATGGCCTGGCATTCGATTATTACACTCATTTCACATCCCCCATCCGCAGGTATCCCGATATGCTGGTACACCGTCTGTTGGAACGTTATCTGGCAGGTGGACAAAGTGTAGATCAGGGACCGCTGGAAGAGGAATGTAAGCACTGCTCCCAGATGGAGCAGGTGGCTGCTAACGCTGAGCGCGATTCCATCAAATACAAACAGGTGGAATTCATGGCCGATAAGATAGGTAAAGTGTACGATGGTGTAGTTTCCGGTGTGACGGAATGGGGGATTTACGTGGAAATCAATGAAAACAAATGTGAGGGTATGATTCCTATCCGAGAGTTGGATGACGACTTCTATGAACTGGATGAAAAGAATTACCGGTTAGTGGGGCGGCGTACCAGAAGGGAATATCGTCTCGGACAACCAGTTTCTATTCAGGTGGCAAGGGCCAATCTCGACAGGAAACAGCTTGATTTCACGCTTGCATGAATCGTTATCTGTTTTATGACTTTTTCCGAAGAGATCAAACAATACGCTTTGTCATTGGGTTTTGATGCCTGCGGTATTTGCCGTGCTACCGATAGCGGTGAGGAGGAGCGTTATATGCGTTGGCTTGCGGAGAATGGCAACGCAGGAATGACGTATATGGCCCGCAATATAGACAAACGGCTTGATCCCCGGTTGCTGGTGGAAGGAGCCAGGTCGGTCATTTCGGTGGCGCTGAATTATTATCCCCATGAGAAGCTTCCCGATGAGGTGCCACAGTTTGCCTATTACGCTTATGGAAAAGATTATCACGATATAGTTCGGGAAAAACTGAGCCGGTTGTTCGAATTTGTAAAATCCCGCTACGCCGGTGTTAGCGGACGTTACTTTTCCGATTCGGCCCCGGTATTGGAGCGTTTTTGGGCGGCACAGGCCGGATTGGGATTTATCGGCAAAAACACATTGCTCATTATCCCCGGTAAAGGATCTTATTTCTTCCTCGGAGAGCTTATCATAGACATGGAGTTGGAGTATGATTCTCCCATCACCCGGAATTGTGGAAAGTGCCGGCGATGCCTTGATGCTTGCCCAACAGGCGCCATTGAGCGGCCGCATTATCTCAATGCAAATAAATGCATTTCATATCAGACCATTGAAAACAGGGACGAGATATCTCCCGGCATAGTTCCGTTGTTAAGCAATAATGTATATGGATGCGATATTTGTCAGAAAGTTTGTCCCTGGAATAGATACGCCAGGCCGCATACCACTCCAGGATTGATGCCGTCGGATGAATTTTTATCGCTCGACCTGAAAAAACTGATCGATATGGATGAAGAGGATTATCGTAGGATATTCCATAAATCCGCTGTAAAAAGAGCTAAGTTCTCCGGCTTGAAACGGAATGTGATTGCAATTTCCAAAACTCCCGATAAATAGTTATTTTTGTAGCAATAATGATGGAAGATACTTTCGATATACATAGTAACCGCAATTTCAGGGAGACTGAACGTGAATTTGAGAACAGTCTGCGTCCTTTGACCTTTGGTGATTTCAAGGGGCAGGGGAAGATCGTGGAAAACCTGAAGATATTTGTCGGTGCAGCCCGCTTACGTGGTGAGTCACTGGACCATGTATTATTGCATGGCCCTCCCGGCTTGGGTAAGACAACCCTTTCGAATATCATCGCCAACGAATTGGGAGTGGGATTCAGGGTGACTTCGGGACCGGTACTCGATAAGCCGGGTGATCTGGCCGGTGTACTTACTTCATTAGAGCAAAATGATGTGCTCTTTATCGATGAAATCCATCGCCTTTCTCCGGTAGTGGAGGAGTATCTTTACAGCGCCATGGAAGATTACCGGATCGATATACTGATTGACAAGGGTCCCAGTGCGCGTTCTATCCAAATCGACCTGAATCCTTTCACGCTTGTGGGGGCGACTACCCGCAGTGGACTGCTGACCAGTCCGCTGAGAGCGCGGTTTGGTATCAATATGCACCTTGAATATTACGATTTGGAGACTCTTACCGGAATCGTCCTGCGGTCGGCCGATCTGTTACAGGTTGCCTGCGATAACCGGGCTGCATTGGAGATCGCCTCCCGGAGCAGGGGCACTCCCCGTGTAGCTAACGCTTTGTTGCGAAGGGTTCGTGACTTTGCCCAGATAAAAGGAAATGGGAAAATAGACAGGCAAATATCGTCTTATGCCCTGGAAGCTCTCAATATTGATAAATATGGTCTGGACGAAGTGGACAATAAGATACTGCTCACCATCATAGATAAGTTCAAAGGGGGCCCGGTGGGTATTACTACCATTGCCACGGCTGTAGGGGATGATGCCGGCACCATTGAAGAAGTATATGAGCCGTTCCTGATCAAAGAAGGATTTATTAAACGTACCCCTCGGGGCCGGGAAGCAACCGATTTGGCATACCGGCACCTGGGACGAAAAAAAGGTGAAGAACAGGGGCTGTTGTTTTAGAAATTACTGAAAATCATATCCAGCTTCAAATTCCCTTCCCGCTTATCCAGCCTGGCTGCTGTTGGCCACATCTGGTGTTGTAAGGTGGTCAGGACCGATGTTGTAGAACCATAGTAACCACTTTGCTGTGTGACATAGGTCGCATCGACAGGAATCAGATAATATACCAGATCGAATTCTCCTGAACCTTCCCCTAATTTCTCGTTATAATGATTGATCATTGTGGAGATATTACCGAATTGGTAAGAATAGGTAGAAGTGTCAAAACCGGAAGAAAGGAAACTTGTTACATTGTCTCTTAGTTTTCTGTTTTCAAAGAAACCGGCCAGCGAATCTTTATTCACCAGTAACAGATAATTAGGAGGACTCAACTTTACCATCGAATTTTCATCGGGATCCGGCATAGCGTATATGGTGAAGTTTGCCAAATTAAGAGCCTGTGATTTCAGCTTTTCCTTCATCTCCGAAAGGGGAAACGTAATCTCGGTGATTACTCCGGCCGGGCTTTTAACATAAGCATAATCGGAGTTCTCTTCCAATAACTGTTCGCTTTTGTTCTGGATATGGTTGATCTGGGTAACTTCCGGTGTGATATGCAGGGCCATGGTCGAGGTGCGGGTCGTGTCCTCTCCAATGGACGAGCCGCCTTTGTCCAGGTAATTGTAATGCACCAGAAGAGAGGTGAGGCTGATATTGAGAATGGTACTTTTTCCAAAAGTGGTGGTAAAATATAATCCCGGAAAGAATTTTCTGAATTCATCCACATTTACCAATTGACCATGCCCATCCTTTTTGTATTCACTAAGAAATTTTTCACCGAGAGCGTTGGGGAGCATCACATTGATCTCATACACCGTATATGAGGTTCCCGTTGAACTGCTGGTTTCCGTTCTGTAGGTCGAATTCTTGCCGGTGAACGTTTGTGTACCCAAAGGCGCCGACATATCGGCATATTCTGTGGGGTCGATATGAGAATAATTACTGATCCCTTGCAGTGATTTTGTTACTTCGTATACCGATAATCCCATGGGTGACAATGAATCCCCCATCATTGTGGTATAAGCAAGTTGTACTCTCACTGAATCGATGATGGCGCCATCATAGAATCCCGCACCTTCGGAGAAATAGAACTCACCGATATATTCTGACTTGATACTGCCGAAAACGGGGTCGGTATATTCGCCCAATACCGGATATTGTGTTTTGGAAAATATGGAATCTACCTGAATGGTGCGTGCCTGCAATTTCAGTGTATCGATACCTATCGCAAGACGGTCTTGATCGGGTTGGATGGTAAATCCTATCTGATCGAGATTTTCGTTACACGAAGCAGCGGACAGAGCGACAATGGCAATGATAATTACTCTGTACAGGAATCTGAATTTCATTCGTCTTATGAGTTTGTTTTCAATGTCGCAAATATCTGAAAAAAATGTGGCAAATAAAAACGGGTGAAAAGCTTTCTTTTTATTTTTAATGATATTTGTGTATAGGCCCGGTAAAAAATGAGTTCATTAAGGATTTTAACCGGATCAACTGTCGATCTCTTCATAGAACGCATCGATCTCTTCCACCCTTTTGTCAAAATCGGACTGATAAGGCAGGTATTTCACTCCCTTATCTTTGATATACTGGATGATTTCAGGATTTACTTTTTCACTGCCCTGAACGACACCATCAGAGAAATCGATAGCCAATTTCATTAAATTCGTATAATCAATCATACCGCGTTCTTTTATTTTCTCAATTTCAGGATCTCCAATCCCATCAAAACGGAGTTTCCCGGCAAAACCATCCTGAAAAGCTTTGTCAAATGATTCGTCATATAGGGAGTATATCACTTTTGCACCTCTGAAACAAGGATCATCGGCATATCCTTTCTTGATATAGAGCGGGGCCAATGCGCTAAACCATCCGTGACAGTGAATGATGTCGGGAACCCAACGCAGCTTTTTGATGGTTTCCATCACACCACGGATGAAGAAAATACTCCGTTCGTCGTTGTCATCGTATTCATTCCCCTTCGTGTCGACAAGTGTTTCGCGATTCTGAAAATAGTCGTCGTTGTCAATGAAGTAGACCTGCATCCGGGCCGACTGGATAGAAGCTACTTTGATGATGAGGGAATGGTCGGTATCATCAATGATGAGATTCATACCCGAAAGACGAATCACCTCGTGAAGCTGGTTTCGGCGTTCGTTAATATTCCCGTATTTAGGCATGAACGCACGTATTTCTTTCCCCTTCTCCTGGATAGCTTGGGGAAGATAGCGTGACGTATTTGAAATATTAGTCTCTTCGAGATAAGGATAAATTTCCTGTGAAACGTACAAAATTTTTTTTGGGGACATGTAGCTAATTATCTAAATTTGAGTACAAAGATAATAAAAAAAATCCACATAAATACAAAATAAAAAAGCGACTATTTTCTAAATTGCTTATATATAGGCATATAACATCTTTTTGCTTTCTATTATAAGGAGAATTGACAGGTTTTTTTTTGTATGTGCCAAATATTTTGTTGCTTTGCATCCTGAATAGAGTGAAGTGGTTAGGTGGTTAAGTGCCTAAGTGGTTAAGTACCTAAGTGATTAAGTGCCTAAGTGATTAAGTGTTTCGGGGAATTTAATTCTTAGTTCTTAATTTTTAATTTTTAATTTTCGAAGAATTAGATGTTTTTGGGGACCCATATGAAAATAATTCATACTATAACAGACCTGAAGAAACTGCTTCAGCCACACCGGCAGAAGGGAAAAACCATAGGCTTTGTGCCTACGATGGGTGCGCTCCACGAAGGGCATGCCACATTGGTGAGGCGCTGTGTGGAGGAAAATGAACTCTGTGTGGTGAGTATTTTTGTCAATCCCACACAATTCAATAATCAGGAAGACCTGAGGCTTTATCCGCGTACTCCGGAAAAAGATTATGCACTGTTGGAACGTACAGGAGTTGATATTGTGTTCGCCCCTTCAGTAGAAGAGATGTATCCCGAGTCGGATACCCGGATATTTGATTTTGGCCTACTCGATAAAGTAATGGAGGGTGCCTTCCGTCCCGGGCACTTCAATGGGGTAGCCCAGGTGGTAAGCAAACTTTTTACTTCTGTGGAACCTCACAAAGCCTATTTTGGGGAAAAGGATTTTCAGCAACTGGCTATTGTCCGGGAGATGGTTAAACAGCTTGCACTGCCGGTGGAGATCGTGGGAGTTCCTATTGTCAGGGAGCAGGACGGTTTGGCTATGAGTAGCCGTAATCAGCGGTTGTCGGTATCACAGAGGGAGCATGCCCCGGAGATATACCGTGTCCTGCGGGAGAGTACACTGCTGACCGGAGAGCAATCGCCGGACCAGCTTGTCCGCTTTGTAACCGGGACAATAAACAATGTGCCTGATTTGCATGTTGAATACTTTGGGATTGTGGATGGGGATTCATTACAGCCGGTCTCTACCTGGCAGGACTCCGAAAGTATCATAGGGGCAATTGCCGTCTATTGCGGAGATGTGCGCCTGATTGATAATATAAGATACAGATAAGTATATGTGGTTAGAAATATTGAAATCCAAAATACACAGGGCGAGGGTAACCGATGCCGATTTGAATTATGAAGGAAGCATCACGATTGATGAAGACCTGATCGATGCGGCCAATATGCTCGTTCATGAAAAAGTGACAGTGGTAAATAATAATAACGGTGAACGCTTTGAGACCTATATAATCCGTGGTGAGCGCGGATCGGGAATTATTTGCCTGAACGGAGCGGCTGCCCGGAAAGTACAGAAAGGCGATGTGATCATCATTATGAGCTATGCATTGATGTCGCCCGAGGAAGCCAGGACATTTCATCCCACTGTCATCAATCTTGACGGGAGTAACCGGATAAAAAAATAACCCAGTGGGTGTATTCCAATAAGCATATCTTTAAAATAAGTGCGCCCATCCTGTTGAGTTTGCTTGCGCAGAACATCATCCAGGTGATTGATACCGCTTTTCTCGGCCGTGTAGGAGAAGTGGAGTTGGGTGCTTCGGCATTGGCTGGAGTGATTTATATCGCATTGTACACATTGGGATTTGGATTCAGCATGGGAGCCCAGATCCTGATAGGGCGACGTAACGGTGAGAAGAACTACGATAAAATTGGCGATATTGTTATCCAGGGTGCTGTCTTCTTGCTAATTCCGGCTATTTTATTGATTCCCCTGTTACGATACGGGGCTGTCCATTGGATACCGGCGATGTTTGAGTCGACCGATGTGGCAAGGGCGGTAACGGAATATCTGGAATGGCGTGTCTTCGGTATTATTTTCGCCTTTGTGAACCTTATGTTCCGTGCGTTCTATATCGGTACCGCACGTACCAAAGTGCTTACGGTGAATGCTGTGGTCATGGCCGGGACAAATGTGGTATTTGACTATGGACTGATCTTCGGCAACCTTGGCATGCCTGAGATGGGTATGGCCGGGGCGGCTATCGCTTCGGTGATCGCCGAATTTGCTTCTACTGTTTTTTTCCTTATTTATACACGCAAAACGGTTGATCCGGATAAATATGGTTTCAGGAAGATCCGTTTTCAATGGTCGGTCATTAAGAAAGTGCTGGATATCTCTATTTTTATGATGGTGCAATATTTGTTCTCCATCGTCACCTGGATGCTTTTCTTCGTGTTCATCGAGAACTATATGGGTGAACGGCCCTTGGCAGTAACCAATATCGTGCGGAGTTTTTACACTATTTTGACGATCCCTTCCCAGGCTTTGGGAGCGGTGGCAAGTACGTTGGTGAGCAACACCATCGGGGCGGACAAAAGAGACGAGGTGGTCAATCTGATAAAACGGATCGCTTTTATAAGCCTGGGGGTGATGGTGTGCGTGATAGCCATTGTATCTGCCTTCCCGCGGACAATGATCCGTGTGTATACCGACGATTCCTCCCTTATCAGCGATACCGTTTTACCGCTCTATGTGCTTATCTCATCGCTCCCCATCTATAGTATCGGATCGGTATTATTCAATTCTGTATCCGGTACGGGCAATACCCGTACTGCTCTCAAGTTTGAGATTACCACACTGGTCTTTTACCTTTCCTACATGTGGTTTGTCATCATTTACATGGGCTTCTCCGTGGCAGTGGCATGGACGACGGAACATGTGTACTGGCTCTCCCTGTCGGCACTTTCTTTTATTTACCTGCGCAGTGGTAAATGGAAAGAGAGGGAGATTTAATTTCCTGAATTTATACTATCTTTACGGGCTGGATAAAAAGAAGGAAAATGGAAGACAGGGAGACTGGGATGAGTGGGAGACTGGTATGGTGTATAGGAAAATCAATAAGGGTATGTGGAAAAGGTTTGTCTTTGTAATATGTTTATTATGCATGATCCCGACGTTGCTTGCCCAAGAGTATCGTTGGAGGGTAGGGGTTGATTATTTTTTCGATAACCGGGAGTACAAGCACTCGTCGCTTACCGATCCGCAGACCATGCATGGGGTATGGTTCAACACGCTGGGGGGTGTTTCCTGGGATTCAACACATACCATCTATGCCGGTGTGGACCTGCTGAGGAAAACAGGGACGAAGAAAACCATTGATAAAACGGATATAATCATTTATTACCAGTACAGGAAACCTAAAACTCTGTTTCAGGTGGGAACTTTTCCCCGGAATGAGGTATTACCCAATTATTCTGATTTCTTTTTTGAGGATTCTGTGACATATTTCAAGCCGCTTATACAAGGTGTTTTCTTTCAGTTAGGCAGTGACCGCAATTTTTTTAATGCCTGGATGGACTGGACCGGATATGCCACGTCAACCAACCGGGAGAGTTTTTTCCTGGGCTTCTCGGGAAAGGCCTCCAAAAAGATCCTCTTCGCCGATTTTCAATCCTATCTTTACCATTATGCGGGAACTTTACCCGCAAATCCGGATTATGGCGTAAGCGAACAAATGCAGATTATGGCGTCGGCGGGGCTGGAGCGTAAAGAACCCGACAGTTTCAAATGGGTGTTGTCCGCCGGTGTTTTTGCAGGAGTGGAAAGGGACAGGAAAGCGGAGGAGACTTATAAGCCGGTAGGATTTGTGGCACGTGCCGATGCGGAGTTCTATGGAATTGGTACCGAAACCAGGTTTTATACCGGTGATGCCCGGATGCGTTTATTCCCCAGGTATGGTGGGGATCTCTACTGGGGCACGCCATTCCTGAGAGGTTCGTCTTATCTCCAGAGTAAATGGTATATACGCCTGTTGGAATCGAATCGGGTCTCTGCCCGTGTCAATTGCAATATCCATGTCTCTGAAGGTAAAGTATTACTACAACAAACGCTTTCAGTGACAGCTAATATCTCTAATTTCTCTAATCCGAAGAAGAAAGAGAGTCACATCTGGACGAATATCTTCCGATAGTGGAATTGGATTACTCCAACTTATTGGTAATTAGCAATTAATAATTAGTAATTAATAATTAAATGGACTCCGTCAAACAGCAGATAGAATCGCTTCGCAGGCAACTGCACGAGCATAATTATAACTATTACGTATTATCGCAACCAACGATTTCCGATTTTGAATTCGATGGCTTAATGCGGCAATTGATGGAATTGGAAGCGGCATATCCTGAATACTATGATCCCAATTCACCGTCGGTACGGGTAGGGAGCGATATCAATAATAATTTCACACAAGTGACCCATCGTTTTCCGATGCTTTCACTTCAGAACACTTACTCAGAGGGAGAGGTGGCCGATTTCTATAACCGTGTGAAACGGACACTGAATGAAGAGTTCCATATTGTGTGCGAACTTAAGTTCGATGGCACTTCTATCTCGCTGGTTTATGAGAACGGCAGGCTGACACGGGCGGTAACCCGTGGCGACGGGCGCAAAGGTGACGATGTAACTACCAATGTACGGACTATCCGCAATATACCCCTGATATTGAAAGGAGATGATGTGCCGCCTTACATTGAAGTTCGGGGTGAGATACTGATGCCCTGGAGCTCTTTCGATACTCTCAATAAAGAACGGGCTGAACAGGAAGAGCCTCTGTTTGCCAATCCACGCAATGCCGCTTCGGGTACCCTGAAGATGCAGGACTCCCGTGTGGTGGCTTCCCGCAAGTTGGAATCCTACATCTATTCGATGTTGGGTGATGCTTTGCCGTCCCGTAGCCATTTTGAAAATATGACCCGGGCACGGAAGTGGGGACTGAACGTGTCGGACACCATGAGAAAATGCAGTACTTTAGAAGAAGTCTTTGCTTACCTGAAAGAGTGGGATGTGACACGTAAGAATCTGCCGGTGATTACCGACGGGGTGGTGCTGAAAGTGGACTCACTGGTACAGCAACGCAACCTGGGGGCTACTTCTAAATTCCCCCGATGGTCCATTGCTTTTAAATTCAACGCCGAACAGGCTATTACACGATTGGAGTCGGTTTCTTATCAGGTGGGACGTACTGGTGCCGTCACGCCAGTCGCTAATCTGGAGCCGGTATTGTTGTCCGGTACAACCGTGAAAAGGGCTTCCCTTTACAATGAAGATGCAATCCTTGCCCTTGACCTGCATATTGGCGATATGGTATACGTGGAAAAAGGAGGAGAGATTATTCCCAAGATTACCGGAGTAGACAGGGAGGCTCGTTTCTTATTGGGTGATAAGGTGAGTTTTACCCATAAATGTCCCGATTGCGGAACTCCTCTGGTGCGCAATGAGGATGAGGCTGCCTATTACTGTCCCAATAGCGAAGAGTGTCCCACGCAGATAAAGGGGCGTATTGAACACTTTGTTACCCGTAAAGCCATGGATATTACCATCGGTCCGGAAACTATTAATCTGCTTTATGATAAGGGATTGATCCGTGATGCTGCTGATCTCTACCTGTTACGGTTTGACACCCTGGCGAACCTGGAACGGTGGGGTGAGACCAGCGCCAATAACTTGCTGGAAAGCATTGAAAGATCGAAATCAGTACCCTATGAACGAGTCCTTTATGCCCTGGGTATCCGTTTTGTGGGTGAAACCGTGGCGCAGAAACTGGCGCAGGCGTTTCCTGATATTGATAGGTTGGCGCAGGCAACCGTAGAACAGTTGATCACCGTGGATGAAATCGGAGAGCGGATCGCACGGAGTGTGACGGCCTACTTTGCCAACCCTCTTTATGCCGCTTTTATGCAACGGCTGAGACAATATGGCTTGCAATTTTCGTTGAGCGAAGAGGTGCTGGCTGCGAAGACTGATAAATTGAAAGGGCTGACTATTGTAATAAGCGGGACGTTCGAACTCCATTCACGGGATGAGTATAAGTCGATGATCCTGCAAAACGGGGGAAAGAACAGTGGATCAGTCTCGAAAAATACCGATTATATCCTTGCCGGTGATAATATGGGGCCTGCCAAATTGGAGAAAGCAGAAAAGTTGGGTGTGAAAATTATCGACGAGCAAACTTTCCTGGAGATATTGCAATAAAATATCAATCTTTCATCTCGAAACTATATGTACCAATATGATGCCCGTCTGCAAAGATATCGGCTTTATAAGTGCCGGGCATCAGAAATTCCTCAATATCCCAATACATGGTGACAGGGATCTCTTCGCCGCCATATTCCACAATCCGTTTCATTGAATAGAGGATATCCCTGTTTTCATAAGGAAATGTGTTGGATTGACTTTTTGAAAGGACAGAGCCATCAGGTGTCATGAGACGGATGAAAATGGTACGTTCTCCGGGTTCCGCAGTGATATTGCGGGCGACAGTGAAGGAGATCACAAATTGTGTACTCCGGCTCAGGCGCGACTGCTCCCTGCCTCTGTCATTTACCGCTTTAGCGGAAATATTGGTGGCTACTAATTGTGCGGCGAGCGACACTCTTTCTGAGAGCTGCTCCCTTTCTTGGGATACCTTGCGGAGGGTTTGGGTCGTCCTTTGGTATTGATCAGTAATTTGTCGGTTTTCGGCACGAAGTTGTTCATTGAGCCTGTTGAGAGAATCAATCTGCTGCACATAAGACCGGAGAATCTTACGCAAGGTGGCCAGTTCATCTTTCAACCGTTTGATTTCTGCCTGGTCACTTGCTTTGGTCATTCGAAGTTCTTCCTGTAAGCGAAGTACCTTGGCCTGTTCATTCTCCAGCTTGTACAAAAGTGAGTCGTTCTGCACACTGAACTTAAACCCTTCGTATTGTAATGAAATAGCTTCGTATTCATCTTCCAGTTCCTGTTTGTCGATGGTGAACTGCTCCTGCATGTCACTCATCTGTGAATTCCTGGTAATAAGGAATCCGATGAGAATAGCCATCACTATCGCAAGTACGCCTATGATGGCAATCAGCTGTGGTGTCCGTTCTTTTAAGTTTATCTTCATCTAAGTGCATATTTTCCAATTGACCGCAAAAATAACCCTTTTCAGGCTAAAGCCCAATGATTCATAGACCTTTTTTGTAAATTTAAGATATCAAAATATGGATGAACTGGTTTTGGTGGTGAACTCTTCCAGGAACAACATCCCTTTGTATGAATTCCCTTTTTTATTGAGGCGGGGGCTCCAGACGGCAATGGTGTATTTTTCGGGATGAACAGCCACGATTCCCCCACCTACACCACTCTTACCCGGTAATCCTACTTTAAAGGTAAATTCTCCGGCTTCATCATAAAATCCGCAAGTCTGCATAAGGGCATTGGTCCTTTTTGTACGGCTGGCAGAAAGTATCTGCTCACCGGAATGTGGAACTATACCATTATTGGCGAGAAAAAGAAAAGATTGGGAGAGTTCTGTGCAACTCATCTCGATGGAGCATATATGGAAATAAATGTCCATCACAATGTCGATGTCATTCCTGATATTACCGAAAGATTTCATCAGATTGACCAGGGCATAGTTCCTGTAACCGGTTTTTTTCTCCGATAAGGCTACTTTGTCATTATACCCGATAGTGCCCACTCCGGTTAAGCGGTGAATAAAGGAAAGGATATTCTCTTTCGGAGAGGCAAGTTCACTCGCCAGAATATCGCAGATCACAATAGCTCCCGCATTAATAAAGGGATTACGGGGAATGCCTTTGTCGTATTCCAATTGTACCAGAGAGTTGAACGGCGTACCTGCCGGTTCCAGCCCTGTTCGTTCCCATATACTGCTTTTGATACGGGAGTAGGCAAGTACAAATGTGAATACTTTGGCAATACTCTGGATGGAAAAGCGTTTTTCTGCATCGCCGAAAGCAAATTTCTCCCCATCAATGGTAGTGAGGTGGGCACCGAATTGCTCAGGAGCCACATACGCAAGTTCTGGAATATAATCGGCCACCTGTCCGATATCCTTTACGGATTGTAGTTCCCGGTAAATTTCTTGAAAGATTGTTTCGTAGTTCATTCTTATTGTGATGAATAGAAATTTACTCCTCAAAGGTAGCAGAAAAGCGGGAATTATTTGCCCTTTTATGGACTTTTTCTTAATTTTATCGATTCAATTCGGCTTCACCGTTATTTATGCTTCGCATGTTATTCGCTTCGCGTTATTCAGCTTCGCTGTTATTCGTGCTTCGCACGTAAATGCAACCGAACAACAATTGAATATTTGCGATAAGCGAGTACAGAGGAAAAACTTGTTTTTACTATGTCGAGCGCAGCAAATATCTAAATTTATAACGTAAATTTGAGTAACAACCGAATAACAACTGAATTATGAGGAAATTAGCATTGTGCCTGTCGCTGTGTATTTCATTTATTTTTACCGTATCTGCCGATGAGGGGATGTGGATGTTGCATCTATTGAAACAACAAAAGTTTTCAGAGATGCGGAAACTCGGCCTGGAATTGGAAGATTACGATATTTATAATCCCGATGGTCGTTCCCTGAAAGATGCAGTTGTTTTTTTCGGAAGGGGATGCACCGGTGAGGTGATTTCTTCACAGGGATTGGTGCTTACCAATCACCATTGCGGATATGGACAGATCCAAAGCCATAGTACGTTGGAGAATAACTATCTGGAGGACGGATTTTGGGCAATGACGAAAGCCGAGGAATTGGCTAATCCCGGTCTTACTGTTACCTTTATCGATCGCATGGAAGATGTGACTGATTACGTGAAGCAGTGCCTTGAAAGGGACAAAGCACAGGATACCGACGGCGTTTTCTTTTTATCTCCTTCTTATCTTAACCGGATTGCACGTGAGAAAGCAGGAGAGGAGTTCCTGGCTGCACCGGGTATAGAAGTGGAAATAAAACCCTTTTTTAATGGGAATCAATATTACATGTTTACTAAAAAGGTCTATTCCGATGTGCGTCTTGTGGGCGCCCCGCCAAGTTCTATCGGTAAATTCGGCGCCGATACCGATAACTGGACGTGGCCACGCCATTCGGGCGATTTTTCCCTCTTCCGTATCTATGCCGACAAGGAGGGCAATCCTGCCGGTTATTCGCCGGAAAACGTGCCGCTGAAACCAAAACAGTGGCTCAGGATATCCTCCGGCGGGGTCAATGAAGATGATTTCGCGATGATGTTGGGATTTCCCGGTACGACCCATAAGTATTATACCTCGTGGGAGGTGGCCGAACGAAGGGATATTGATAACAGGGTGCGGATCGATATGAGGGAGATCCGTCAAAATGCCATGCTGGAGGAGATGCTGAATGATCCGGCTGTAAATATTCAATATGCCGCCAAATATTCCGGTTCCACCAATGCCTATAAAAACGCAATTGGTACCAATTGGGCTATCGATATGCGGGACTTTGAACAATTGAAGTTGGAACAACAAAACCGTTTGCTGGATTGGAGTAAGGATAACCGTAAGCCCCAATATGCGGAGGCGTTGGATGAAATTGAGCGAATGGTCGGGGAAAGAGCCGACCTTCGTTACAGGAGTTGGATGCTGAATGAAGGGATTATTCGGGGAGTAGAATTTTCCAATGTACCTCAAAAGGGATGGAATATGCTGTGCCGGGTGCTAAACGGTACCGGTCCCGACGAAGCCGATAACAACCGACAAGCTGATATTGAAAAAACCATCCTGCAATTGAAGGAAGATTATGCCCTTTTTGCCGATAAGGATTACAATATCGATGTGGACAAGAAGGTCTCTGCTGCGATGATTTCGGAATATGTAAGGTTGATCGACCGGGAAAAACAACCCGCTTTTTTCGATCTTCTCCATACCCAATGCGATGGAGATGTAAAAGCTTTTATTGATTATGTTTTTGCTCATTCCCTTTTCGGAAACCCGGAGACCTGGATATTATTTTCAGCCGATCCGCAGTTGTTCATAGCAAATAAAGGGCGGGTAGAACAATTGCTTAATGATCCCATGTTCCTGTTTGCCCGTTCAGTGAGTGAAGAAGCGCTTTCGCTTGCGAACCAATTGAGTAAGTATGATGTGCCATTTTCTTTGGCACGACGTACCTACCTGGAAGGAATTCTTGCCATGGACGGGCCTTATACCCATTTCCCTGATGCGAACCTGACGCTAAGGCTGACCTATGGGCAAGTGAAAGGTTACCAGCCCCGTGATGCGGTTTATTATAACTACCAGACTACACTGAAAGGGGTGATGGAGAAAGAAGACCCGGAGAATTGGGAGTTCGTGGTTGCGGACAAACTGAAGGAGCTCTACCTGCAAAAAGATTTTGGGAATTATGCTCTGGCTGACGGGAGCATGCCGGTAAATTTCGTGGCAACTACCCATAGTACAGGTGGTAATTCCGGAAGCCCTGTGTTAAATGGTAAAGGGGAACTGATTGGACTCAACTTCGACCGGAACTGGGAAGGGGTAGGGGGAGATATCCAGTACCTGCCGGATTACCAGAGAAGCATCATTGTGGACATCCGTTACGTACTTTTTGTGATCGACAAGTTCGCAGGTGCCGGCCATCTGATGGATGAGTTGGATTTCAATTAGTATAATCCATACTGTGCTATGCTGCATCGGGTGGTGAACCAATGCTATTCGTTGAAAAGGCGGCTTCGTGCAATCATGCAGGCACCGATAATCCCGGCTTTATTCTTTAATTTTGATGTTACGATTCTTGTGTCTTTATTGACCAGGTTCAGCGAGTGTTTCCTGATAGAACTGCGGATGGGCAGCATGATAAATCCTTCCGTTTCGGCTACCTGCCCCCCGATGATTACCAGCTCGGGATTGAAAATATTGATGAGACCGGCAATATATTTACCCAG
>ERZ778021.1928-NODE-1928-length-20983-cov-3.738962_pt1 | contig 20983 bp, 22 predicted proteins | sample MGYA00375751_ERZ778021 | MGnify/ENA primary metagenome ERZ778021 (study PRJEB29350, sample SAMN05389814) | bioreactor metagenome | isolation source: Thiocyanate stock bioreactor | place: South Africa: University of Cape Town | collected 2013-08-29 ... | reverse complement strand
AGCGTGAACATCAACGTGACCCGCCCCTATTACGCGGTCTATGGCTGGACCCCGGGTCCGGGCGTGGACGCGGCGCTGGTGCCCAACCCCGCGACCGTCTGGACGCTGGAATCGGGCGACACGCTGGCACCTGGCCAGCCGGTGACGCTGGCTTGGGACAATGGCGCGGGCCAGATCTTCCGCCGGACCTTTGCGCTGGACGAGAACTATCTGTTCACCATCGGCCAGAGCCTGCAGAACGACGGCGACGCCGCCTTCTCGGCCGCGCCCTACGGCATCATCGCGCGCCACGGCCGTCCCGACACGCAGAACTTCTTCGTGCTGCACGAGGGCGTGGTGGGCATGCATGACGGCACCCTGATCGAGATGAAGTACGACCGCATCGCCGAACTGGACCCGATCGAGCGCGAGGGCCGCGCCCAGGTGTTCGAGGTCAGCGGCAACGGCTGGATCGGCTTCACCGACAAGTACTGGATGACCTCGCTGGCGCCCGCGCCGGGCCAAGCCTTCACCGCGGTGGTGAAATACGCCGATGGCGCCGACATCTATCAGACCGAAGCCCGCTTTCCGATGCAGACCGTCCAGCCCGGCACCCAGCTGAGCGCCGACAGCTATCTGTTCGCCGGTGCCAAGGTCTGGGAGGTCATCCGCAGCTATGAGGAGAGCCCCGGCATCCAGCGTTTCGTCGATTCGATCGACTGGGGCTGGTTCTTCTTCCTGACCAAGCCGATCTTCCAGCTGCTGCATTGGCTGCATGGCATCATCGGCAACATGGGCTGGGCGATCATCGCGCTGACCTTCGTGCTCAAGACGCTGGTCTTCCCGCTGGCCCGCAAATCCTACATCTCGATGGCCAAGATGAAGGAGCTGCAGCCGCAGATGGAGGAGCTCAAGGCGCGCACCGGCGATGACCGCATGAAGTTCCAGAAAGAGGTGATGGAGCTTTACAAGCGCGAAAAGGTGAACCCCGCCGCGGGTTGTCTGCCGATCCTGCTGCAGATCCCGATCTTCTTCTCGCTCTACAAGGTGATCTTCGTCACGATCGAACTGCGCCACGCGCCGTGGTTCGGCTGGATCCAGGATCTGTCGGCACCCGATCCGTCCAGCCTGCTGAACCTTTACGGCCTGCTGCCCTTCGGCGTGCCGGCACAGGGAACGCTGCTGCATTCGCTGACCCTGCCCGCGCTGGCCATCGCCCTGGGCCTCAGCATGTGGTTCCAGCAAAAGCTGAACCCGGCGCCCACCGATCCTGCGCAAAAGATGATCTTTGCCTGGATGCCGTGGATCTTCATGTTCATGCTGGGCGGCTTTGCCTCGGGTCTGGTCCTGTACTGGATCACCAACAACGTGATCACGATCCTGCAGCAATACACAATCATGACCATGCACGGCGCGCGGCCCGACCTGTTGGGCAACGTCAAGTCCTCGATCCCGGTGCGCAAGCGCCCCGGCGACAAGCCCGGCAAGGGAGGCGCCGGAAAGTGACCGCGTATCTGGCCCTGATCCGCCGCCATCCGATCAAGTCGGTCGGCGGAGAGGGGCTGGAGCAAGTCACCCTGCAGGCAGGCCAGCGCCTGCCCGGCGACCGGGAATGGGCCATCCTGACCGAGGCCGGAGAGCGTCACGCCCTGACCAGCCAGACCGAGGGGCAGCCGGACCGCTGGCTGCCCAAATCCTGCTTTCTGCGCGGGGTCGCGTCCCCTGCGCTGCAGGCCGTCACCGGCGGCTGGCAGGGCGACCAGCTGGTTCTTGACCACCCCGCCCGAAGCCGCATCACGCTGGACCCCGCCCGCGACGGGGCGCGGCTGATCGACTGGCTGCGCCCGCTCTGGCCCGCCGACGCCCCCGGGCCCACGCGTCTGGTGCGCGGGGCGGGCGTCTGGACCGACCAGAAATCGCCGCTGATCTCGGTCCTGTCCCTGTCCAGCCTGGCCGAGGTGGAGACGCGGACGGGCGGCACGCTTGGCACGCATCGTTGGCGCGGCAACCTGTGGGTCGCAGGCTGGGCCGCCTTCGCGGAACGCGACCTGATCGGCCGAACGATCCGCATCGGCGCGGTCGCGCTGCGGATCGCCGAGCCTATCGGGCGCTGTGACGCCACCAGCGCGGACACGGCCACCGGTCTGCGCGACCGTGATATGGTCGCCACGCTTTCCGGCCTGTATGGCCATACCGATTTCGGCGTCTTTGCCGAGGTCGTCACCGGCGGCACGATCCGCCTTCAGGATCAGGTCCACGCATGAAAGTCGCCTTTCCAACCGCCCCCGAACCCGAAGCCGCCGCCGCTGAGGCCGCGCGCCTGCTGTTTGCTGGCCCCGTCGATTTCGTGAAGGGGGTCGTCCACATGGACGGCCTGCCCCCTGCCGACCGCCCCGAGGTCTGCTTTGCCGGACGCTCGAATGTCGGGAAATCCAGCCTGATCAACGCGCTGACCGGGAGGAACAGCCTGGCCCGCGCCTCGAACACGCCGGGCCGCACGCAAGAGATCAACTATTTCGCCTTGGGCACCCACGGCTATCTGGTCGACCTGCCCGGCTATGGCTTTGCCAAGGCCCCCGTGGCCGTGGTCGCCAAATGGCAGGCGCTGCTGAAATCCTATCTGGCCGGGCGCCAGACCCTGCGCCGGGCCTTTTGCCTGATCGATTCGCGCCACGGCGTGAAGGATGTCGATCACGAGATCATGACCCTGCTGGACCGGTCCGCCGTGCCCTTTCAGGTGGTGATGACCAAGACCGACAAGCTGGGCCCCAACGCACTGCAACCCGTGCTGGAGCAGGTCCAGGAGGCGCTGCAAAAGCATCCCGCCGCCTATCCCGAGCTGGTCGTGACCAGTTCGGAAAAGGGCCACGGCATAGCCACGCTGCGCGCGATCATCGCCGGGCTGGACTGATCGCGCCCCGCGTCCTAGGGTCCGCCCCGTCAGACAGGGGCCCCCAAGGATGAGAACACAGACCATGAATCGTGACTGGATCGCCACCGCCCGCACCTTGTCCGAGGCCCTGCCCTACCTGCAGCGCTATTCCGGCTCTGTCGTGGTGGTCAAGTTCGGCGGCAATGCCATGGGCGACGACGAGGCCATGGCCGAATTCGCCCGCGACATCGTTCTGATGAAGCAGGTCGGCATGAACCCGGTCGTCTGCCATGGCGGCGGCCCGATGATCAACGACCTGCTGGCCCGCCTCGGCATCGAGAGCCGCTTTGTCCGTGGCAAGCGCGTGACTACCAAGGAGACCGTCGAGGTGGTCGAGATGGTGCTGTCGGGCCTGGTCAACAAGCGCATCGTCCAGGCCATCAACGATGCGGGCGGGCGCGCGGTCGGCATCTCGGGCAAGGATGACGACATGATGGTCTGCGAGGCCGACGACCCCGAACTGGGCTTTGTCGGTCGCCCGGTCGAGATGAACGTCCAGATCATCCGCGATCTGTACGGCGCCGGCATGATCCCGGTCATCGCCCCCGTCGCCACCGGCATGGAGGATAACGAGACCTTCAACGTCAACGGCGACACCGCGGCGGGTGCCATCGCGGGCGCGCTCAAGGCCGACCGCCTGCTGCTGCTGACCGATGTGACGGGGGTCAAGGACGCCTCGGGGCAGGTGGTCACGCAGCTGCATCCTGACCAGGTGCGCGCGATGATCGCCGACGGCCAGATCGCCGGCGGCATGATCCCCAAGACCGAGACCGCACTGAAGGCCCTGGACGACGGTGTCCGCGCCGTCGTGATCCTGGACGGGCGGGTGCCCAATGCCTGCCTGCTGGAGCTGTTCACCGAACACGGCGCCGGTTCGCTGATCCGCACGACCGAACCGCGGGTGACGCCGCGCGGATTGCGCCAGACCCCCAGCCCGCTGTGACCGGTCGCGAAGCGCTTGCTCCTGCGACGATGGCTGTGGCAGGCTGCCGAAACTGACGGCATGGCACAGGAGGCCGCTATCTCATGACCCCACTCGGACACCGACGCCTGATCCTGACCCGCCATGCGAAATCGGCCTGGGACGATCCCACGCTGGACGACCATGACCGGCCGCTGAACGACCGAGGGCGGCGCTCGGCGCGGGCCCTTGGCGACTGGCTGGCCAGCCGCGGATACGAGCCGGAGGAGGTGCTCTGCTCCTCGGCCGCGCGCACGCAGGAGACCTGGGCGGTCATCGCCGGGGCACCGCTGGAGGTTCGTCCCCTGATGCGCATCGAACCAAGCCTCTATCAGGCCGGGGCGGAGCGGATGATGGCGGTCCTGAAATCGGCCACGATGCCGACCGTGATGATGCTGGGGCATAATCCGGGCATTTCGGAATTCGCCGCGATGCTGCCCGCACGGGCGCCGACCGACCCGGATTTCCGCCGCTATCCCACCGGCGCGACCCTGGTGGTCGATTTCCAAGTCGACGCATGGGACCAGATCGCACCTGGTCAGGGCAGCGTCATGGATTTCGTGCGCCTGGACGGCCGCATCTGACCGCAGGGGCAGGGGCGACCCCCCTGCCCCCTTTGACGCTCAGTGCCCCAGGATCTGGCTGAGAAACAGCTTGGTCCGTTCGGATTTCGGGTTGTTGAAGAAATCGGTCGGGTTGTTCTGCTCGACGATCTGACCCTGGTCCATGAAGATCACGCGGTTCGCCACGGCTTGGGCAAAGCCCATCTCGTGGGTGACGCAGATCATCGTCATCCCCTCCTCGGCCAGCTCGATCATGGTGTCCAGGACCTCCTTGATCATCTCGGGGTCCAGCGCGCTGGTCGGCTCATCGAACAGCATGATCTTGGGCTGCATGCACAGCGACCGCGCGATGGCCACGCGCTGCTGCTGGCCGCCCGACAGCTGGCCGGGATACTTGTCGGCCTGCTCGGGGATCTTGACCTTCTCCAGGAACCGCATGGCGGTCGCCTCGGCCTGCTTGCGCGGGACCTTGCGCACCCAGATGGGCGCCAGCGTGCAATTCTCCAGCACCGTCAGATGCGGGAACAGGTTGAAGTGCTGGAACACCATGCCCACCTCGGAGCGGACCTTATCGATGTTCTTGATGTCGCTGGTCAATTCGACCCCGTCGACCGAGATGTGACCGGCCTGATGCTCCTCTAGGCGGTTGATGCAGCGGATCAGCGTCGATTTTCCCGAACCCGACGGCCCGGCGATGACGATGCGTTCGCCCTTATGGACGGTCAGGTCGATGTCGCGCAGAACGTGGAACGTGCCGTACCACTTGTTCATGTCGCGGATCTCGATGGCGACCTCGTCGCTGACCGTCATCTGGCTGCGGTCGATCGGACGTTCGATGGTTTCCATGGGAGGGGGTCCTTACCTGTGGTCGCGTTGCAGGCGGCGTTCCAGATACATCGAGTATCGCGACATGCCGAAGCAGATGAGAAAGAAGATGCCGCCGACGAAAATGAACGGCTCCCAATAGATGCCCTTCCATTCGACATTGGCGCGAACGGCGTCGGACATGGATTTCAGCGGGTCATAGAGGCCCACGAAGGTCACCAGCGTCGTGTCCTTGAACATGCCGATGAAGGTCGACACGATCCCCGGGATGCTGATCTTGAGCGCCTGCGGCAGCACGATCAGCCGCTGTGCCTTCCAGTAATCCAGGCCCAGGGCGTCGGCGGCCTCGTACTGGCCCTTGGGCAGGGCTGCCAGGCCGCCGCGGATCACCTCGGCCATATAGGCGGCGGCGAACAGCGTGACCATGATGATGACGCGCAGGATGATGTCGAAGGTCGTCCCCGGCGGCAGGAAGTAGTTCAGCAGCAGCGAGGCTACGAACAGCAGCGTGATCAGCGGCACGCCCCGGATGAATTCGATGAAGACCACCGACAGCGACTTGATCAGGAACATGTCCGATTGCCGCGCCAGCGCCAGCACGATGCCCAAAGGCAGCGACAGGGCAATGCCCGCGACGCCGATGGTCAGCGACAGCAGGAACCCCCCAAAGCGGTCCGAGCGGACCGATTCGATGGACAGCGACAGCAGCCCCTCGGCATCGCGGGCCGCGTCCCCCGCCAGCACCAGCCAGAAGATCAGCGTGACCACGATCGCCGCCACCGTCGCCACCAGCGGCGACACGCGCGACAGCAGCCGCCAGGCGACCCAGCCCAGAGCCGGGCCGACCAGCACGAAGATCGGGCCCCACAGGGTGCCGCCCCACAGGAACCACACCCCCAGCAGCGGATAGACGATGGAAAAGGGCAGCATCCAGGCGATGTTGCGCTCGGACAGGATCAGGCCAGTGGCCAGCACGATGGCGGCAAAGACCAGCCAGCCCGCAGGCGCGCCCAGCACGACCATCGCCCAGAGGGTCACCAGCGTGGTGATGGCCAGCACGACCCGCCGGATGGTCAGCGATGCGCTGAACAGCACCGGCGCCAGCGCGACCATCAGCAGACCAAAGGTCATCGTCGGGCGCCAGTACAGGTGCTGGGGATAGAAGCCGAACAGATACTGGTTCCAGCGCTCGCGGATCACCGCAAAGCAGGCGCCGCGCGCATCGGGGCCCCAGGTGGCGCTGATGATCTCACGGCATTCGGTCAGGCTGGACGCGTTCCAGACGGAATGCGCGAACCAGTCCCAGAAGGTGGCGACCAGGAACCACAGGATCAGCAGGCCCAGGACGGTCAGGATCGAATTGACCGGCCCCGAGAACAGGTTCTCGCGCAGCCAGCGCACGGCGCCCGATTCGCGGATCGGCGGGGCGGCGGCGGGCAGCATGGTGTCGCGCACGAAGGCGACGGTCTGGGCGTGGGTGTCGCTCATCTCACCGCTCCTTCAGTTTGACGCGGGCGTTGAAGACGTTCATGCCCGCCGAGATGATCAGGCTGAGCGCCAGATAGGTCAGCATCATCAGCACGATGGCCTCCAGCTCTCGGCCGGTCTGGTTCAGCGTGGTGCCGCCCAGGGTGCCGCGCAGGTCCATGTAGCCCACCGCGATCGCCAGAGAGCTGTTCTTGGTCAGGTTCAGGTATTGCGAGATCAGCGGCGGAATGATGACCCGCAAAGCCTGCGGCAGGATCACCAGGCTCATGGTGCGGTTCGGGCGCAGGCCCAGGGCAAAGGCCGCCTCGGACTGGCCGCGGCTGACGGCCAGGATGCCCGCGCGGACGATTTCCGCGATGAAGGCCGCCGTGTACAGCGTCAGCGCCAGCCACAGCGCCACCAGCGAATTCGAGACGTTCAGCCCGCCGGTAAAGTTGAACCCCTGCAGGCTGGGCGCCTCCAGGTGCAGGCCAAAGAACCAGATCAGGAACAGCGACGGCAGCGTCATCACGGCCAGGGTCTTCCACCAGGTCACGGGGCGGTTGCCGGTGCGGTCCTGAACGTCCTGCGCCCAGGCCCGGATCATGCGCCGCACGATCCAGCCGCCGACCAGCACCACGACAAAGGCGATGGTGGCCCAGTTGAAGGTGATGCGCGCGCCCAAGTCCAGGCTGCCCGGATCGTTGGTCATGGCCAGCGTCGGCAGCGCGGTGTAGCGGTTCGTCAGCGCGACATTGTCGAACAGGATCATGCCGGCGCTGGCCTCGTCGCCGCGAAAGGCGTTGGGCGGCGGCAGGATCTCGGTGAAGACCGCGTAAACGATCAGGATCCACAGCAGCAGCGGCATGTTGCGGAAGATCTCCACGAACACCGTCATCAGCCGTGCGAACAGCCAGTTCCTCGACAGCCGCGCCACGCCCACGATCACGCCAAGAACGGTCGCCGCGATGCAGCCCAGGACAGCCACGATCAGCGTGTTCAGCAGCCCCACGACCGAGGCGCGCAGATGCGTGTCATCGGCCGTGTAGGGGATCGGCGTCTGCGAGATGTCATAGCCCGCCCGCTGGAACAGGAACCCGAAATCGAAGCTTTTGCCCATCAGGGCCAGGTTGCGGATCGTGTTGTCGATCAGCCACCAGGCGGCGGCCATGACCAGAATGAACACGATGACCTGAAAAGTCAGGGACCGATACCGCCGGTCATTGACCAGCATGCTCAGCCGGAACGGCGGTGTCGCCGTTGCCCCGATGTCCGTCATCTTGAATACCCCTGTCGCCCGCCACCGGCTTTGCGCCGTTTTTTATTGAGGCAGGTTTATCGTTGCTGGAGAGGGTGGGGCCGGACCCATGACAGGTCCGGCCCCGATCGCGTCAGCCGATCAGCGGAACGGCGGGGCGTAGAGCAGGCCGCCCTGCGTCCATTGCGCGTTCAGACCGCGGGCCAGGCCGATGGGGGTCTGCTCGCCGATATTGGCGGCAAAGATCTCGCCATAGTTGCCGTTGGCCAGGATCGCGCGGCGTGCCCATTCGGCGTCCAGGCCGATCATGGCGCCCAGCTCGTCCGTGGTGCCCAGAAGGCGCTGGACCTCGGGGTTCTCGGAGGAGCGGACCAGCTCCTCGATGTTGCGCGAGGTGACGCCGTATTCCTCGGCGGCGACCAGCGCGTTCAGCGTCCAGCGCGCGATGTCGCCCCAGTTGCTGTCGCCATGGCGCACGGCCGGCCCAAGCGGCTCCTTGGAGATGATCTCGGGCAGGATGATGTGGTTTTCGGGGTCGGCAAAGGCCGCACGGGTCGCAGCCAGGCCCGACGCGTCGGTCGTGTAGGCGTCGCAGGCGCCGGCCATGTACTGCTGCTCGCCCTCGGCATTGCTGTCGATGTTGACGGGCGTGTAGGCCATGTTGTTGGCACGGAAGTAGTCGGCCAGGTTCAGCTCGGTCGTGGTGCCGGTCTGGATGCAGATCGTCGCGCCGTCCAGTTCCTTGGCCGAGGTCACGCCCAGGTCACGGTTCACCATGAAGCCCTGGCCGTCGTAATAGTTGACGCCCACGAAATCCAGCTTCAGGTCGGTGTCGCGCGAATAGGTCCAGGTCGAGTTCCGGGCCAGCACGTCGACCTCGCCCGAGGACAGCGCGGTAAAGCGCGTCTGGCCGGTGGTCGGGACGAACTTGATCTTGTTGGGGTCACCCAGCACGGCGGCGGCCAGTGCGCGGCAATAGGCGATGTCGAAGCCGGTCCAGTTGCCGCTGGCGTCGGGCGCCGCGAATCCGACCAGGCCGGTGTTGACGCCGCAATTCAGCTCGTCGCGTTCCTTGACCTGGGCCAGGGTCGACCCCTCCTGGGCCATGCCCATGCCCGCCAGCAGGGTCGCTGCGGTCACCGTCCCCAGGAAAACCGATTTTTTCATTGTTACCTCTGTGTTGGAGCGCCCTGCCCCCCTGACGGGCGGCGGACACGATGCGGACCCTTCGCGGAGCCCTTGTCGGCATAGCACGGCGCGGTGTGCCGTCCTATTAGGTGGTATTGTGCCGATACAAGTTGCCACGTCAAGAACCCCGTCCGGGTCCGCAACCGCTTTCAACCCCGGCGGGACAGGTGCCACAGCCGCTCTGCCGAAAGAATCGCCACAAGGCGGCCTTCGGCGGCCTCCGCAGCCTCCTCGTCGCTGCCCCACCGCTCGGCCTGGAAATCCTCGTCGATGCGGGACAGGCGATGCGCGTCGGGGGCGTCGATGCGCCCCTCGACCACCGCCAGGCCCAGGATCAGCGAACCGGGAATCGTCACCAGATCATGCAGCGCGGTCAGCCCCCACAGGTCCAGCGCCCGCACCCGGGCATGCAGACGCGCCAGCGCGGCGGGGTCCTGATCGACGGGAATCACCCCGTGCGTGATGCGCAGCGGCGCGGCCAGATGGGTGGCCGACCAGTCGATCAGCGGGTCCCAGCCCTGCGCCTGGCGGCGGATCAGCACCTCGGGTTCGGTTGCCCGATAAGACAGCAGGTCAGTGCCGCCATATTCGGCAAGCATCGCAGCAACCGCATCGAATTGCGGTGCGACTTTTTCGACGGCCGAGTTCGCGGCCCGGGTCAGCGGCATGGTCTGCGGCACGATCAAATCGTCCTGCGCCTGCCATTCCGCCGCGATCGAGGCCGCCAGCCCTTCGGTCGGCAGGACCAGCGGGTGCTTGCCGGGGGGGCGTAGGACGCGGGCGTCCAGCATCACCTCGAACCCGCCTTGGGCCGGGCGCAGATCGGCGGTCTTCCAAACCCGCCGGGCCTTCCATTCGCTCATGCCGCCCACTCCTCGATGGCCTGTGTCAGGGTGGCGAAATCGTCCAGCACACGCACGGCCCCTGCCCCGTGCAGCGCATCGATCGGGTGATAGCCCCAGCTGACGCCAAAGCCTGCCAGCCCGGCGGCACCCGCCATCAGCATGTCAAAGCTGGTATCGCCGATCATCACCGCCCGGTCCGCCTGCGTCCCCGTCTCGGCCAGCGCCGCGTACAGCATCGAGGGATGCGGCTTGGACGGATGCCCATCCGCCGTCTGCAGGCTGAGGAACCGCCCCTGTAGCCCATGCGCCTTGATCATCGCATCCAGCCCGCGCCGCGATTTGCCCGTGGCCACTGCCAACCGCAGGTTGTCGTGATCGGCCAGCCGGTCCAGACAGGCCATCGCCCCGTCATAAAACGGCGCGGCACTGTCCAGCCGCGCCCGCATGAAGCTGTCCTTGTAGGCCGCGACGATCCGCGCCTGCGTGTCGGCATCGACCTCCGGGGCCAGCTGCGCCACCGCCACCGGCAGCGACAGGCCGACGATGGACAGCACCTGCGCCTTGGGCAGCGGCGTCAGCCCGACCTGGTCAAAGGCGAACCCCATCGCGTGGGTGATGTGGTTCTGGCTGTCGACCAGCGTGCCGTCGACGTCAAAGACGACCAGTCTCATTCGTCATCCGCGAACGGATCGTCCGGCACGTCGTTCTCGTGCCAGCCCACCGATTTCCAGGTGCGGGTCATGTGTTCGGGCAGCGGCGCGGTGATGGTCATGCGCTTTTTCGTGATCGGATGGTCGAAGGTGATCGACCGCGCGTGCAGGTGCAGCTTCTTGCTGATCTCTCCGCCCAGTTGTGCGCCCCAGCCATCGCCCAGGTTCTCCTGCCCCGAGCCGCCGTACTTGCCGTCGCCCACGATCGGATGGCCCAGTTCGGCCATATGCGCGCGCAGCTGGTGCGTGCGCCCGGTGATCGGCACCAGCGCGCACCAGCTGGCCCGCGTCGCCAGCGCGTCCAGCACCGCGTAATCGGTGGTGGCCCGCTTGGCGCCTTCGGTCTTGTCAATGTCGCGGGGGTGGACCGCGATCATCTTTTCGTTGTCGCCGCCGCGCCCCGAACCGCCCTTGACCAGGCCGTAACGGATCGTGCCCATCCGCGGATGCGGGACGCCCGCCACCGCCGCCCAATAGATCTTGCGCGTGGTGCGCGAGCGGAACGCCTCGGACAGGGCGCGTGCCACGCGGTCGGTCCGCGCCAGCAGCAGGACACCCGACGTGTCCTTGTCCAGACGGTGCACCAGCTTGGGCCGCTCCTTGAAGCCGAACAGCAGCGCGGTGGTCAGCCCGTCCACATGGCGACCGCCCAGACCGCTGCCGCCCTGACTGGGCAGGCCGGGGGGCTTGTTCAGGGCGATGATATGCTCGTCCTTCCACAGGACGGCGGACTGGATCATCTCCTCGTCGCTGTCGCTGACGCGCGGGCCCAGGGGGCGTTCCGCGCGCTCGGGCATGTCCCCCGGCTCGGGCAGCGGCGGGATGCGGACCTGCTGGCCCGGCTCGATCCGGGTGGCGGCCTTGACGCGGCCCCCGTCGACGCGCAGCTCTCCCTTGCGGCACATCTTCTCGATGGCCACCTGCGACAGCTGCGGAAAGCGTTTCTTCAGCCAGCGATCCAGCCGCATCTCTGCGTCATCATCGCCGACCATGATCGTCTGCACGGCACTCATGCCCAAATTCCTTGTCCCAAGGCCGGTCCGGCCTGACGACCCCCCGGCAATCGCAGGACCGAAAGCCCCCGCGTCCCGCACCCACCGCCCGATCCGGCCTTGCGCAACGGGCGCGCGGGGCGCGGTTCATTGTTGCGCGTCTGTGTGGCGGCTGGCCCCCAAAGTCAACCGCCGCGCTTCAGCCGCTGGCTGACGAACCAGTCCAGCCGCCGCTTCAACTCACGCTCGAAACCCCGCTCGACCGGGACATACAGCACTGGCCGCTTCAGCCCGTCGGGGAAGTAATTCTGGCCGCTGAAGGCGTCCTCGGCATCGTGATCATAGGCATAGCCCGCGCCATAGCCCTGATCCTTCATCATCTTGGTCGGCGCGTTCAGGATATGGGCGGGGGGCATCAGGCTGCCGGTGCGCCGCGCCTCGGCCCGCGCGTTCTTGTAGGCGGCATAGCCCGCGTTGGATTTCGGGGCCAGCGCCAGATAGATCACCGCCTGCCCCAATGCCAGCTCCCCCTCCGGGGAGCCGAGCCGTTCGTACAGCGCCCAGGCATCCAGGCAGTGCCGCGCGGCCGCCGGATCGGCAAGGCCGATATCCTCGATCGCCATGCGGGTGATGCGCCGCGCCAGATAGCGCGGGTCCTCTCCCCCCTCCAGCATGCGCGCCAGCCAGTACAGCGCCGCATCCGGGTCGCTGCCCCGCACCGCTTTGTGCAGCGCCGAGATCAGGTTGTAATGCTCCTCGCCCGACTTGTCGTATTTGGGCGCCCGCTTCATCAGCCGCTGCGCCAGGGTGTCGGGGTCGATGCGGCCGTCGACTTTCCACGCCGCGACCTGCTCGATCAGGTTCAGGGCGGCGCGGCCATCCCCATCGGCCATGTCCAACAGGACCTGGCGCGCGGGCCCGGTCAGCGGCAGGGCACGGCCCAGCTCACGCTCGGCCCGCTGCGCCAGCAGTTCCAGATCGGCGGGCGACAGACGGTCCAGCACGATGACCTGCGCCCGCGACATGACGGCGGCGTTCAGCTCGAACGAGGGGTTCTCGGTCGTGGCGCCGACCAGCAGGATCGTCCCGTCCTCCATATGCGGCAGAAAGCTGTCCTGCTGCGCCTTGTTGAAGCGGTGGATCTCATCGACGAACAGCAGCGTGCCGCGCCCCTGGCTGCGGCGCAGCCGCGCGGCGTCGAACACCTTCCGCAGGTCGGGCACGCCGGTAAAGATCGCGCTGATCTGGACAAAGGCCAGGTCGGTCTCATCGGCCAGCAGGCGCGCGATGGTGGTCTTGCCCACACCGGGCGGCCCCCACAGGATCAGCGACGACAGGCTACCCGACGCCAGCATGCTGCCCAGGGGTCCATCCGGGCCCAGCACCTTGGCCTGTCCGATGACCTCGGACAGGCGGGACGGCCGAATGCGATCGGCCAGGGGCCGGTTCCCCGTTCCGGACGGGGGGTCTGCCTGCGGCGCGGTGTCGAACAGATCTGCCATGAGGGCCTATTCTAGGCCGGACCGCGGCGCTGCGACAGCCCCGTTCCGCGCGGCGATGACGGTCAGTGCATCTTGGCGGTCAGGTCGATCGAGACGCATTGGAACTGGCCATCCTCGATCTGCATCTCGCAGCCCAGGGCCTCGGCGGTCAGGCCGCAGCGCCCGTACCAGCGCGGCCAGTTGGCCCCGGTCAGCGCGATCAGCCGCGTGGCGCCCATGTCGCGGGCCGATCCGGTCATCGCTTCGACCATCTTGAAATGCACCTTGCGGCGATACATCTGCGGGATCGAATGGCTGACGAACACGCGCGAGCATTCCCAGACATGCGGATCGACCGGTGCGGGCGCATACAGCAGGTCCTGCGGAATCGCCCCGCCCAGAATCCCCTCCTGCGCGTCGCGGATCATGTAGGAATAGATGCCGCAGCGCGCGGTCGTCGGCGTCAGACGGATGCCGGCCAGGATGTCCGTGCGGTCGTGAATGGCGATCCAGCGGCTTTGCGGCGTGTCGTACTGGTCGAACTCCATATCCTCGGACTCGGGCAGGTCCCAGTTCTTCTGGATGATGAAGCTCTGCTTGCGGGCGCGGAACAGGTTCGCGAACAATTCACCGTGGTTATGAAGATTTGAAAAGGAAAGGGTCGTCATCTGCATCTGATACTCCTGGGGTGTGAGGGCACCCTTGTCTGCCACGCGGACCCCTGGGCGACATCTACAACAAACGGTATTCCTTGGCCCTCTGCAGCGCCTCGGCCGTCGTCCGCGCCTTCAGGCGTTCCCGGACAGAAATCAACCTTGCCTTGAACGCGCTTTCGGTGATGCCAAGCTTGGCAGCCGCTGCTGCATGACGATCGCCCTCCGCAATGCAACGAAGGGCTTCTTTCTGAGCCTTGGTCAGGCTCGCAGGCGGCTCGGTCATTTCGTGAAGCCGCCGCACCGTGGTCGAGATATCCTCGATCTCGGCATCGGTGAACTCGCGGTCGGCGCGTGCGAAGGACGCGATGGTGCGCGAGGCGATCGGACCGTGCGAGACGGTCAGACCAAAGATCAGACCGTGATCGGCCGCATCCTTGAGGATGTTGAACGGGTCCGGGATCGGCAGCGCCGACCACCGGCAGGACCCTGTGGTCGAGAACCCCCACGCGATCGTCGGATCGCGCAGGGCATAGCCGTTCTGGGAATAGAACTCGGACCATTCCTCGGCATAGGTCTGAAACTGCATCAGCGGTGCAGCAAACCGGATGTGCAAACCCACGAAATAGCCGGACAGGGCGTGCTTGCCCAGCTTTCTCAGAGCCGCATTTATGTCTGCACGTGATGACATGGCTTTTTGGACAGCTTGAAATGGTTTCGGTCAACGGTGCTGAAAGCATTCACCCGATTAAGTTTCAATTTGGTTAACGACTTTGATGCGATGAAAAAAACCATGCCCTCCCCCCGGAATCGATTGAACCTTCAACCGTTTCCACCAGGCGATGATACAGAGCCTGCAGCACGCGCGGAAGATGCTGAATGGTAGCTTCCCTAACGTAAAGGTAAAGCAGGCGGCCATGAAAAAACCCGCCGCGCTGGCACGCGGCGGGTCGATGCTTGGGGTCGTGATCCGGAGATCACTCCTCGGCGGCGTATTCCGCTTCCAGGCGGGTGCGGTCGGCGGCTCCCTTGGCGCTGGTGTCGCGGGCGACCAGCTCGATGATCGCCATCGGCGCGTTGTCGCCATACCGGAAGCCGGCCCGCATGATGCGGACATAGCCACCCTGGCGGTCCTTGTAGCGCTCGCCCAGGACGTCGAACAGCTTGGCCACGTGCATGTCCTGCTTCAGCTGCGCATTCGCCTGACGGCGCGCGTGCAGGTCGCCGCGCTTGGCCAGCGTGATCAGCTTTTCGACGATCGGACGCAGTTCCTTGGCTTTGGGCAAGGTGGTCTTGATCTGCTCGTGCTCGATCAGCGAGCCGGACATGTTGGCGAACAGCGCCTTGCGGTGTTCGTGGGTACGGTTGAGGCGGCGGTAACCGCGAGCGTGACGCATGATGATCTCCTACAGCGTGTTTTGCTTTGTCCGGCAGCCCATGCGTGCGGGCCGCTCTCCTTGGGGCGGATGCCCGGTGGTCAGCGGGGGTTGCCCCCCGCCCTGATCTCAGAACTGATCGTCGAAACGCTTGGCCAGGTCCTCGATGTTCTCCGGCGGCCAGTCGACCACGTCCATGCCCAGATGCAGGCCCATGCCCGACAGCACTTCCTTGATCTCGTTCAAGGACTTGCGGCCAAAGTTCGGGGTCCGCAGCATTTCCGCTTCGGTCTTCTGGATCAGATCGCCAATATAGACGATGTTGTCGTTCTTCAGGCAGTTGGCCGAACGAACCGACAGCTCCAGCTCATCGACCTTCTTCAGCAGGCGCGGGTCGAATTCCAGACCGTCGTCGCTGTCCTGACGGGTCGCCGATTCCGGCTCGTCGAAGTTCACGAAGACCGACAGCTGGTCCTGGACGATGCGCGCGGCATAGGCCACGGCGTCTTCCGGGGTCAGCGATCCGTCCGTCTCGATCTTCATCGTCAGCTTGTCATAGTCCAGCACCTGCCCCTCACGGGTGGGCTGAACCTCATAGCTGACGCGCTTGACCGGCGAGAAGATCGCGTCGATCGGGATCAGGCCGATGGGCGCATCCTCGGGACGGTTCTTGTCAGCGGCGACATAGCCCTTGCCCGTCTGCACGGTCAGTTCCATGTTCAGCTCGGCGCCGTCATCCAGATGGCAGATGACATGGTCGCGGTTCAGCACGGTGATGCCGGCCGTCTCCTGGATGTCGCTGGCCTTGACCTCACCCGGACCCTTGGCGGACAGAGTCAGGCGCTTGGGGCCTTCGACGTCCATCTTCAGGGTGACGCCCTTGAGGTTCAGCACGATGTCGGTCACGTCCTCGCGGACGCCGGCGACGCTGCTGAACTCGTGCAGGACGTTGTCGATCTGCACGGCCGTGATGGCACCGCCCTGCAGCGACGACATCAGCACGCGGCGCAGCGCATTGCCAAGCGTCAGGCCGAAGCCCCGCTCCAGCGGCTCTGCGATCAGCGTTGCCGTGCGGGTCGCGTCGGCACCCGGCTTGACCGCCAGCTGCGTCGGCTTGATCAGTTCGGCCCAGTTCTTGTGGATCATGGATTTTCCTCCATACTTGCTTCCTGCCCATGACCGTGGCCGGAAACGCCCGAGGTGAAATGCGAATGTCCGGCCCCCGCAGACATGCAGGGGCCGGTCAATGATGATCCAGGATCAGACGCGACGGCGCTTGGGCGGGCGGCAGCCGTTATGCGCGATCGGCGTCACGTCACGGATGGCCGTGATGTTGAAGCCGGCGGCGGCCAGTGCGCGCAAAGCCGATTCGCGGCCCGAACCGGGGCCCTGGACTTCGACGTCCAGCGTGCGGACGCCGTGTTCCTGCGCCTTGCGGCCGGCGTCTTCGGCGGCCATCTGGGCGGCGTAGGGGGTCGATTTGCGCGACCCCTTGAAGCCCATCGTGCCGGCCGAGGACCAGGCGATGGCGTTGCCCTGAACGTCGGAAATCAGGATTTTGGTGTTGTTGAAGCTGGAGTTCACATGAGCAACGCCGGTGGCGATGTTCTTGCGTTCCTTGCGCTTCATGCGGGTCTTGTCACGTGCCATGTCGCTTGCCCCTTATTTCTTCTTGCCGGCGATCGGCTTGGCTGGGCCCTTGCGGGTGCGCGCATTGGTATGCGTGCGCTGGCCACGGACCGGAAGGCCGCGACGGTGACGAAGACCGCGATACGAGCCCAGGTCCATCATGCGCTTGATGTTCATCTGGACTTCGCGGCGCAGGTCGCCCTCGACGGTCAGGTTGGCATCGATGTACTCGCGGATAGCCAGAACTTCGGCATCCGACAGATCGTTGATGCGGCGCGTCGGGTCGATGCCCGTGGCTTCGCAGATCTGCGCGGCATAGAGCGATCCGATGCCGTGGATATAGGTCAGAGAGATGGGGACGCGTTTCCCCGTTGGGATATTGACGCCAGCAATACGAGCCACGCGTTTTCCTTTTCAGTTGCGGTTCCGTAACGCCGGAACCTTTTTTCACAACGCAAGGCCCGAAAGCTGTGCCTTCGGGCCAAATCGATGGTCCACCCGCGAACCGGGTGATTCTCTTGCGAGATGCCGTGGATTAGCGGCAGATCGCCGCGCCGTCAAGCAGGCAGCGCCGCCGCGATCTGCGCCGAGACCTGATCCATGGCGGCCATGCCGTCCACGGTCTTCAGATTGCCCTTGGCGTAATAGTAGCCCAGCAGCGGTGCGGTCTTCTTGTAATACTCGCGCAGGCGGTCGGCAAAGACCTCGGGCGTGTCGTCGCGGCGCACGGGCTGACCCGCGGCGCGCGATTCGTCCGCGCGCTTGACGATGCGGCCAACCAGTGCCTCGTCGTCCACCTGCAGCTCGATCACCGCATCCAGCGCCATGCCGGATTCGGCCAGCAGGCGGTCCAGCGCATCCGCCTGCGCCAGGGTGCGCGGAAAGCCGTCAAAGATGAAGCCCTTGCCGCCCTTCTCCAGCTGCTCGCGGATCAGGCCGATGACGATCTCGTCGGTGACCAGCTCTCCGCGATCCATGACCTCGGCGACGCGCTGGCCCATCTCGGTCCCCGAGGACCGGGCGGCGCGCAGCATGTCGCCGGTGGACAGCTGGACCATCCCTTTTTCCTCGACCAGGCGGCTGGCCTGGGTTCCCTTGCCCGCCCCCGGCGGTCCCAACAGGATGATGTTGATGGTCATGGCGTCTGTCCCCCTCAGGCTGGCCATTCATGCGGCCTTGTCGTCTCGTCGATTGCCGGTCGCGCCTCAGCGGCGCGACGGCAACCGGCGTGGCTTGGCGGTGCCCGGCTTGCGCTTGCCGCGCAGCTGGGATTTCTCGATCAGCCCCTCGTACTGGTGCGCCAGCAGATGGCTCTGGACCTGATTGATCGTGTCCATCGTCACCGACACCACGATCAGCACCGACGTGCCGCCCAGATAGACCGGGATCGAGAACTGGTCGCGCAGGATCTCGGGCATCAGGCAGACCAGGGCCAGATAGGCCGAGCCAATGACCAGCAGGCGGTTCACCACGTAATCCAGATAGTCCTGGGTCCGCTTGCCCGGCCGGATGCCGGGGATGAAGCCGCCCTGGTTCTTCAGGTTCTCGGCCACGTCATCGGTCTTGAACGACACGTTCTGCGTATAGAAATACGTGAAGAAGATGATCATCGCCGCGAAGAACAGCAGATAGAGCGGCTGTCCGGGCCCGAAATAGGCCAGCACGATCGACATGATCGGGCCGGTCTCGTTCCCCGAGAAGGTCGAGATGGTGATCGGCAGCAGCAACAGCGAGCTGGCGAAGATCGCCGGGATCACGCCCGCCGGGTTGACCTTGACCGGCAGGTGGCTGGTCTGGCCGTCATAGACCTTCATGCCGACCTGGCGCCGGGGATATTGGATGCGGATCTTTCGGAGCGCGCGTTCCATGAACACGACGAAGGCGATGATCGCGATCAGCATCACGATCACGAACAGGATCACCGGGGTCGAGATGGCGCCCGTGCGGCCCTGTTGGAAGAAGGTCGCGAGCGCCGCCGGAATTGCCGCCAGGATGCCCACGAAGATGATCAGCGAGATGCCGTTGCCCACACCCCGCGCGGTGATCTGCTCACCCAGCCACATCAGGAACATGGTGCCGCCGACCAGCGTGATCACGACCGAGGCCTGGAAGAACAGCCCCGGCTCATGCGCCAGACCGCCCGCCTCAAGGCTGCGCGCCAGACCATAGGCCTGGAACAGCGCCAGCACGACCGTGCCGTAGCGCGTGTACTGGTTGATTTTCTTGCGGCCCTGCTCGCCCTCTTTTTTCAGCTGCTCCAGCGTGGGCACCATCGAGGTCAAAAGCTGCACGATGATCGAGGCCGAGATGTAGGGCATGATGCCCAGGGCGAAGACGCCCATCCGGCCAAGCGCGCCGCCGGTGAACATGGACAGCATGCCGCCGATGCCGGTCGAGGCCTGCTCCATGAAGTTGCGCAGCGCCGCGCCGTCGATGCCCGGCACCGGGATATAGGTGCCGATGCGGTACATGATCAGCACGCCGATCGTGAACCAGATCCGCTGGCGAAGTTCCGTGGCCCGACCGAGCTGCCCCCAGGAGAGGTTCGCGGCCATCTGTTCTGCGGCTGACGCCATGCTGTTCCGTCCCGTGTCATGACAGCGCCGCCGACCCGTTTTCGCGGGGACCGGCGGCGCCTGAAAACCTAGATGCTATCTATAGGGGCAGACATGCCCCGTTCAACAGCTTATTCGGCCGCCGCTGCGGTTGCGGGCAGCTGGACCTTGCCGCCGGCCTTCTCGACCGCCTCGACTGCGGCCTTGGACGCGCCGGTCACGGTGATGGTCAGACCGGCCTTCAGCTCACCCTTGGCCAGCAGACGGATGCCGTCCAGCTTGCGGCGCACCAGGCCCGAAGCGACCAGTGCGTCCTCGGTCAGTTCGGCCTTCGCGTCGATCTTGCCGGCATCGATGAAGCCCTGGATCATGCCCAGGTTCACGACGGCAAAGGATTTCGCGTTGGGCGCGGTGAAACCGCGCTTGGGCAGGCGGCGGTACAGCGGCATCTGGCCGCCCTCGTATCCGCCCAAAGCCACGCCCGAGCGCGACTTCTGACCCTTGATGCCGCGGCCTGCGGTCTTGCCTTTGCCCGAACCGGGGCCGCGCGCAACGCGCTTCTTGGATTTGTTCGCGCCGTCGTTGTCGCGGATTTCGTGCAGTTTCATGTCGCTTCTCCTTGCCGGACACACCCTCGAAGCGAAACAGGGGGCCACGGCTTTTCTTGCTTGTTGAATCACAGTGCCATCGGCACCGGGGCGCTATACGCCTAAACCCCGCATCATTCAAGCGATCCCGCCACAGCGCCCGGCGCAATCGCGTCCGACACCGTGTTGTGACTTGAGTGCGCCCGCCCGCTTGCTAGGCAGGATGGGCAACGAACCCCGGAAACCGCCATGTCCCGCCTGTCCCTCGCTCCCCTGGCCCTTCTGACCGCCCTCTGGGCCGCCCCTGCCCTGGCGCAGGAGGCCGATCCGACCTTCTGCACCGCCCGCATCAACAACCGCGACGTGGTCATGGGCTATGACCGGGCCGAGGCGCGCCTGTCCATCACCTATTCCCGCCGCGAACAGCTGGCCACGCGTATCGGGCGGCACGACTGCCCCAGCTATGTCGTGCTGCGCAGCCTGACCCCCGAACTGAGCGACGAAGAGCGCCTGCCCTTCTGCCTGCGCTTTGACAAGCAGACCGATTCGGTCATGGGCTATGACCTTGGCACCCGCGATGCCTGGGGCCAGTGCCGCGAACAGTCGCGGGCCGTCTGCCGCCGCGTGAACCAGACCACCGCCGCCGCCGGAGCCCTGACCGGGGCCGCCGCACGCCGCTCGGTCCAGGGGCTGCAGACCCTGCCGGACGCCTCGGGCGCGGTCATCCTCAGCGGAGCGGGCACGGCGGTGTCGGGGGCGCTGGCATCGCTTGGCGGGGCGGCTGCGGCGGTCGCGGCCTCGCCCGTGCTGCTGACCGGCGCGGCGGTGTCGGTCGTGGCCGTGGGCGGCACGCTCTATGCCTGCCGCGAGGGCGAATGACCCCGTGAAACGCAAAACGCCCCGCACATGGCGGGGCGTTTCGACGAACCGGCGGTAAGGCTCAGTTCTTTTCTTCGATGATCACCACCATGTGGGGGATCTT
>ERZ778021.1924-NODE-1924-length-21032-cov-6.050532_pt1 | contig 21032 bp, 13 predicted proteins | sample MGYA00375751_ERZ778021 | MGnify/ENA primary metagenome ERZ778021 (study PRJEB29350, sample SAMN05389814) | bioreactor metagenome | isolation source: Thiocyanate stock bioreactor | place: South Africa: University of Cape Town | collected 2013-08-29 ... | reverse complement strand
CCTCATCCGGCCTTCGGCCACCTTCTCCCACGAGGGGAGAAGGATGCTTGTCATCACCATCCTCCCATGTTTTCGACGGAGCACCTCAAGGGGAGAAGGCGTCGATCGCGATACCAACCTTGGAATCCCACGACCCTCACCCGGCGGGAGAGGGGACGTCGGGCTCGCCCCGTCGCTTCCCCATGCGAGTCGTGCCGAACAGTATCGGCCGGAGGGCCCGCCCTTCGGGGCCCTGGGCCTGATCCTGACGAGTTGTCAAAGAATCCACCGTCTCCCGGGATGATCCGCGTCGGAGTCGCCGGGATTTCAAGATTCGGCCGGCCGGGGGAAATTTCCGCGCATGACTCCCACGATCCTGCTGCTCGCGCTCGTCGCCCCGGCCTGGGCCGACGACGTGCAAGTCCGCCACGACGTCCCGTACCTCGACGCCGGCCGGGAGGAGACGGCCGACCTGTACCTCCCCGCCGAGGGGCCGAAGGCCGGCGAGCGTCGGCCGGCGGTGGTCATCATCCACGGCGGCGGCTGGACCGGCGGCGAGAAACGCGCGAGGCGGGAGATCGAGATCGGCACGACCCTGGCGAAGCACGGCTACGTCGCGATGAGCATCGACTACGTCCTGGCGAAGCCCGGCAAGCCGACCTGGCCCGAGAATCTCAAGGACTGCAAGCGCGCCGTGCGCTGGCTCCGCAAGCACGCCGACGAGCTGCACGTCGACCCTGACCGCATCGGGGCCATCGGCGGCTCGGCGGGGGGGCACCTGACGGCCATGCTCGCCGTGACCGGCCCCGACGACGGCTTCGAGCCGGCCGAGGACGTCGGGATCTCGACCCGCATCCGGGCCGCCGTGCCGATGTACGCCCACATGGCCGCCGGCTTCGAAGGCGACCACCCCATGTTCGCCTCCCGCCTGAAGGACGACCCGGAGCTTTATCGCCTCGCCGCGCCCATCGCGCACGTCACCAAGGACGACCCGCCCATGCTCCTCCTCCACGGCACGGCCGACGCGACCACGCCGGTCGACCACTCCAGGCGTCTCGCCGCCCGGCTGGAGGAGGTCGGCGTGCCGCACAAGCTGGAGATCATCGAGGGCGCCCCGCACAGCTTCGCCCTGCACACCAAGGGGCGCGACCTGACGGGCCTGGTCGTGGGGTTCTTCGACGAGCACCTGAAGCCGCGGTGAGTCCGTCGTGAGCGACGATCATCGCCGTCGACGTACAAGAGGAGATCGCTCGCGATGCCGATGTTCGTGCATCTCGCCCCGGAGTCGCGGGCGGCCATGATCCGGCGTAACGGCATCAGCCGCCTTCGAAACCCGCAGGGCGCACATCCCGGCGGCATCTTCGCGGTGCCCGTCACCCGCGACTTCTACGTTTCGCACCAGTGGCTCCGGGAGTTGAAGCGTCGCGGCCAGGGCGCGATCGTCGGAGTCTACTTCCGCATCGGCGACGGCGAATCCGTTTGGGCCGGACACTACGGCCAGTCCCATCAGGAAATGACCGCGGCGGTCGCCGCGGCGACGTTCTCGGGGCCGGGGAATCGCGAAGGTTGGGAGGTCATCATCCCGCGCCGCATCGCGGCCAAGGAGATCCACCGGATCCGATCCCTTCCCCAGGTCGTGGGATGGCGGTACTATCCCGCCGCCAAGGGAAAGAAGCCATCCTGCACCTGCAAGTTCTGCGTCGGCGGGGACTACGGAGCGGCCCGGTTGCGCGAACGGTTCGGCCCGCCGGACGCCTGATCTCTCGCGGACGAACAAGGAGCGGCGGACTGGGTCGAGGCCCAGCCGGGAGGAGGAGGTGGCTCGCGAAAGTTGAGTCTCAGCCCAGCCTACAGGCGACAGAGTCGGCTCTCGCAGGCCGCCTGGCGATCCTGGCGACGCCTCCCCCTGGCGCGGGGAGTCCGTTACGACGTCACGTCGCCCCCCGTGCGATCCGCCGAAATCCAAAGGCACGAAGGCCCACCCGACTTGAGTTGCGACGTACCCGGCCGGGCGCGAGTTCCGGTACAATCACGGCGAACGGCCTCCGCTTCAGATGGGCATTGCGGCCTCTCGTCTCCCCCCTTGGTCACCAAAGTAAAGGCAGGATTCGCATGGGACGGATCTTCGAGAAGCGTAAGGCTTCGATCTTCAAAACCTCCGCCCAGAAATCCAAGCTCTTTTCCAAGTACGGCAGGCAGTTGTACATGGCCGCCAGGAATGGAGTCCCCGACCCGGAAGCCAACCCGGCCCTGCGCGCGCTCGTCGAGAAGGCCAAGCGCGACAACGTGGCCAGTCATGTGATCGAGAAGGCGATCCAGAAGGCGGCCGGCGCGGGGGGCGAGGACTTCCAGCCCGCGCGTTATGAGGGGTTCGGCCCCGCCGGCTCCCTGCTCATCGTCGATTGCCTGACCGATAACAACACGCGCACGATCTCCGACGTCCGCAACTGCTTCAGCAAGACGGGGTGCAAGCTGTCCGCCAACGGCTCCGTGGTCATGTCGTTCGACCACATGGCGGTGCTCTCCTTCGCAGGCGACGACGAGGAGAAGGTGATCGAGGCGATGTTCGCCGCGGACGTCGCCGTCGAGGAGGTCGAGGGCAAGGACGGCCAGATCACCATCTTCGCGCAGCCCACCGATTTCTACAAAGCGAAGATGGCCCTCCTGGAAGCGTTCCCCGGCCTGGAGCTGGAAGTCCAGGAGATCACCTTCCTCCCGCAGTCGAACAAGACGCTCGAAGGCGACGACCTGGCCGTCTTCGAGAAGCTGCTCGGCATGCTCAACGATTGCGACGACGTGCAGGAGATCTACCACAACGTCGATCTCGCCGGCGAGGCCGCGCCCGAGTGAGAGGCCGCCTCGCCCCGTCGAAAAGACGGGGGACGACCCGCCTTCGGATTTCCCGGATCCCCTCCCCGTAGGCTGGGTCGCGACCCAGCCCGGGATACGCGACGCCTCATCCGGGCTGGGTCGCGACCCAGCCTACGGGGATTGGAAGTCCCCGGCCCCCGGTCGCGCCCCCCTCATCCGCCCCTCCGGGGCACCTTCTCCCACGAGGGGAGAAGGGGGATTCCTGCTCGCATTCCCAGGTTTGCGACGGGGAGCCCTCTCGGGGAGGGCCGCCCCGCCGCCTGCAACGGCCCTCAATCCTCGACCGTCTCCAGGTCCGCCCAGGGGATCGACGCGAGTTGGTCGCGGACGTGTTCGGCGTCGGCGACGACGACGGCGACGAGGGAGTCGGGCAGGACGTGGCGGCGGGAGGCGGCGGCGATGGAAGCCAGGTCGACGTCGGCGATGCGCGCGGGGAAGGTCGCCAGGTAGTCGATCGGCAGGCCGTGGATGAAGACGCTGGCGTAGCGGTTCACCAGGGCCGAAGGGGTCTCGAAGTGCCGCGCCTGGCCCTCGATCAGCGAGCGGCGGGCCTCGTCGATCTCGGTCTGGCTCGGGGGCCGGTCGCCGAGGGCGTCGAGCAGCTCGCGGCGGACGTCGTCGAAGGCGACGGCCAGCTTGTCGGCCTGCAACGACGCGGAGATGGCGAACGGCCCCGCGCCGCGGCGGCCGTCGAAGCCGCTGCGGACGCCGTAGGTGAACCCGCGCTCCTCGCGGAGCTTCTCGTTGAGCCGCGAGGTGAACTGGCCGCCGAGGACCTGGTTGAACAGCATGAGCGGGTCGTGGTCGGCGTCGTGACGGGCGATGCCGACGTGGCCGAACTTCACCACGGCCTGGGGCGCCCCGGGGCGGTTCAGGAGCAGGATGCGGGATCGTGACGCCCGCGCCGGGGGCTCGATGGCCGGCGGCTCCGCGTCCTCGCCGCGCCAGTCGCCCAGGCGGGATTCGAGGAGCTTGACGACCTCCTCCGGGTCGACGTCGCCGGCCACGACGACGGCCGCCCGCGACGGCGACAGCGCCCGGTCGCGGAACGCGAGGGCCTCGGCGCGGTCCAGGCCGGCGACGACCGATTCGTCGCCGTCGAGGGGGTGGCGGTAGGCGTGGCCCTCGGGATACAGGGCCTTCATCAAGGCCCGGTGGCAGCGGGCGTCGGCCGAGTCGCGCTCGGAGCGCAACGCGGCGGCGCTCTGGCCGCGGATGCGCTCCCACTCGGCGGCGGGGAAGGCGGCCTCGCGGAGGACGTCGGCGGCCAGGTCGAGCGTCCTGTCGAGCACGGGCTTGAGGCAACGGATCGAGACGTACATCCCGTCCCACCCGCACGAGGCCGACAGCGACGCGCCCATCGACTCGACCTCGGCGGCGATCTGCTCGGCCGACCGGGTCCTCGTCCCCTCGTCCAGCATCGACGCGACGACCTGGGCCAGCCCCGGGCGGTCGACCGGCTGGATCCCGCCGCCGCCGCGCACCGCCACGCCGGCGACGACCGTCGGCAGGTCGCGCTTGGGGAGGACCCAGACGGGCATGCCGTTGGACAGGGCCAGCACCTCGGGCTTCGGCGCGCGGAACGGGGCGGGGGTGCGCGCCGGCGGGGGCGTGGCGCGGTCGAGCTTGGCGATGCCGACGGCCGGCTTGCGGCCCCGGATCGTCAGGCGGGCGGCGGGCTTCTTGCGGGTGTACAGGTAGTCGACGGCCGCGTCGTGCAGGTCCTCGGTCGTCACCTCCATGAACCGTCGCAGGTCGGTGGTGATCCGCGAGGGGTCGCCGCAGTAGGTGTTGTAGGCGTTGAGCCGGTCGGCCACGCCGCCGAAGCCGCCGGCGTGCTCGAGCGCGAAGAGGAAGGACGACGCCTTCATGGTCTTCACGCGCTCCAGCTCCTCCTCCTTCACGCCCTCCTCGACGACCGAGTCGATCGCGTCGTAGACGGCCTGGCAGACCCTGGCGACGTCGGCGCCGGGGCGGAGGGTGACGATCACGCCGAAGGTCCCGGCCAGCTCGCGGGCCGAGTGGTAGACGGCCACGTCCTGGGCCCACTGCTCCTCGACGACCATCTGGCGATAGAGCCGGCTGGAGCGGCCCTTGCCGAGGACGTCGGCCAGGAGGGAGAGCGGGGCGTCCCAGTAGTCGAACTGGGGGACGGTGTGCCAGACGTTGTAGATGCGGTCCAGCTCGACGCGGTCGTTCACCTCCATCGTCTTCCAGCCGTCGAGGCCGACCGGCGGCGTCCACGGGCGCAGGGCCTTCGAGCCGCCGGGGATGGGGCCGAAGTAGCGCTCGGCCATCGCGAAGACCTCGTCCTCGGGGACGTCGCCGACGACGGCCAGGCTGGCGTTGGCCGGGACGTAGAACCGCCGGAAGAAGGCGGCGACGTCGTCGACCGAGGCGGCGTCCAGGTCCTCCATGACGCCGATCGTCAGCCACGAGTACGGGTGCTGGGGCGGGTACATGGCCTCGGCGAGGATCCGCCACGCTTGGCCGTAGGGGCGGTTGGCGTGGGTCTGGCGGTACTCGTTCTTGACCACGTCGCGCTGGACGTCCAGCTTCCTGGCGTCCAGGGCCGGGACCAGCCAGCCCATGCGGTCGGACTCCATCGCCAGCACCCGCTCGACGTGCGCGGCGGGGACGTCGGTGAAGTAGTTGGTGCGGTCGGTGGAGGTCGAGCCGTTGATGCTGGCGCCCAGCGGCTGGAGGTGCTTGAAGAAGTCGCCGGGGTAGTGCTCCGAGCCTTCGAACATGATGTGCTCGAAGAGGTGGGCGTACCCTCGCTGGTTGCGCTCCTCGTCCTTGGAGCCGACGTGATACCAGAGGTTGACGGCGGCGGTGGGGGGGCCGGGCCGGCGCACGGCGATCACGTCGAGGCCGTTGGCGAGCGTCTGCTTGCGGAAATCGAACGGCGGGGGCGTGATCGGCTCGCTCATCGCGCGGGGCTCGCATCTCGGGGACGACAAGGGGACGCCGCCGAACGTGGAGGCGCGCCGGGCGCAGTTTAGCGTCAACGAACCCGTCCGGGCAGGCCAACGGCCGGGCCGATGGCCGGTCACAAGGCCCTCGCGACGGGTGTAATACCTCCCGGCGGACCTCGCCCGCACGGCGGCGCGCGGCCTAAATTTGTAAGATTCGCGGCCGGCCCCGCGACGATGTAAAATAGGGATGGGCCTGGGGCCGGGCGGGGCATGGCGTTAGAATCGACCCAGGCGCACGGCCGCCCTCGCGCCGGCTCCGAACCAAGCACGATCGCAACCCGGGATCTGGAAGCCGTCCGCGCCGGGCCCTCGACCGGCGGCCGGGCGATCCGCCGATATTCTTGCAGAAGGTCGGGCCGTGAACTGGGACGACATCATCATCGACGCCTCGGCCTCCGACACCGGGATGCGTCGCCAGAACAACCAGGACAGCCACGCGACGGTCCGGGCGGCCAACCGCGACACCTGGAAGCGGCGGGGCCACCTGTTCATGGTGGCCGACGGCATGGGGGCCCACGCCGCCGGCGAGCTGGCCAGCAAGATGGCGTGCGACCTGATCCCGCACAGCTACATGAAGGCCAAGGCCGGCGCGCCCGGGGAGGCCATCGCCAAGGCGTTCCGGGACGTCAGCTCCCAGATCCACGTCCGCGCCGCCGCCAACCGCGACTTCGACGGCATGGGGACCACCTGCTCGTCGCTGCTGCTGCTCCCCGAGGGGGCGCTCGTCGCCCACGTCGGCGACTCGCGGGTCTACCGGATCCGGGACGGTCGCATCGACCAGCTCTCGTTCGACCACAGCCTGGTCTGGGAGCTGGTCCGGCGCAACCACCTGACGCCGGAGCAGGCCAACGTCTCCATCCCCAAGAACGTCATCACCCGCAGCCTGGGCCCGGCCGAGGTCGAGGTCGACCTGGAGGGCCCGCTGGCGGTGCACGAAGGGGACGTCTACCTGCTCTGCTCCGACGGCCTGTCCGGTCCGGTCGCCGACCCGGAGCTGGGGGCCTTCGCCGCCCACTTCCACCCCCGCGAGGCGTGCCGCTACCTCGTCCACCTGGCCAACCTCCGCGGCGGGTTGGACAACATCACCGTCGTCATGGCCCGCATCGGCCCCTGGGTCGACCCCGAGTCCGGCGAGATCGACCACCAGGACCCTTCCGCCAAGAAGGGCCGGCCCTCCAACGGCGCGACGCGCTCCTGGAAGGACCGGCTGATCGAGCGGTTCACCGGCCCCAAGCCGCTCCAGCCCCTCGCCCCCGAGGACGAGCACCGCTACCGGTCGTGCGAGTGCCCCATCGACGACAAGCTGCTCGACGATCTGGGCCGGCTGGTCGAGGACGTGCGCGAGGCCGCCATCTCCCAGGCCTGGGGGGTCGACTGGCCCAGGCTCTCGGAGCACCGCCGCAAGCTCCAGGAGGCGCAGGCCGCCGGCCGCCGCCGGATCGTCCTCCGCGAGATCGGCGAGATGGCCTCCATGCTCGGCCAGGCCGGGCGGTTCCATCGCAAGCAAGTCGCCACCTGACCACCGTATCGAACGGATAGACCGCGCGATGCCCCACGATCCCGCCTCCGACGCCACCCGCTGCGCCCGCGCGCCCGAGCCGCCCCGCTCGATCACCGAGCCCCTCTCGCCCCCGATCCAACTCGCGTCGGTCTACCGCGTCGCCGGGCTGGACGAGGTCGACGCCCTGTTCGACGGCCGGGCCGACGGCTTCTTCTACGCCCGCGACGGCCACCCCAACGCCGCCCAGCTCGCCGACAAGCTCGCCAAGCTGGAGGGGGCCGAGGCCGGCCTGATCTGCGCCTCGGGCATGGGGGCGATCGCCGCGACCGTGCTGGCGACGACGGAGCGGGGGGGCCGCGTCCTCCTCTCCGAGGGGCTGTACGGCAAGACGACCACCCTGGTCGCCCGCGAGCTGGCCCGCTTCGGCGTCGAGCACGGCTTCTTCGACCCGACCCGGCCCGAATCGCTCCGCGAGGCGCTGGGCGAGGCCCCCGACGCGAGCCTCGTCGTCGCCGAGACCCTCTCCAACCCGCTCCTCCGGGCCTGCGACCTGGAGGGGACGGCGGCCGTCGCCAACGCGGCGGGCGTGCCGCTGCTGGTGGATCACACCTTCGCCCCGCTGCTCTGCAAGCCGATCGCGATGGGCGTGACGCTGGTGGCGCACTCGCTCACCAAGCTCATCAGCGGGCATGCCGACGTGACCCTGGGCGCGGTGGTCGGCCCTCGCGATTTGATCGCCCGGATCCGGGCGGTGGGCTCGACGTTCGGGCAGATCGGCAACGCCTTCGACGCCTGGTTGGCGATGCGCGGGGCCGTCACGCTGCCCCTGCGCGTCGAGCGGTCGTCGGCCACGGCGCTGGAGCTGGCGCGGCGGCTGGAAGCGCACCCGAAGGTCGCGCGGGCGTCCTACCCCGGGCTCCCCTCGCACCCGGACCACGCCCTGGCGCGTCGGATGTTCGGCGACCGCTACGGCGCGATGATCGCCTTCGACGTCGAGGCCCGCGAGCGCGCCGACCGCCTGATCCGGGGCCTCCGCACCATCCCCTTCGCCCCCAGCCTGGGCGACGCCCAGACCACCGTCAGCCACCCCTGCACCACCAGCCACCGCGGCCAGGACCCCGACGCCCTGCGACGCACGGGCGTCACCCCCGGCCTGATCCGCGTCTCCGTCGGCCTGGAAGACGTCGACGACCTGTGGGCGGACTTCGCCCAGGCGATTGAGTTCGCGTGAGTCGAAACGAGAGCCGGCGCACGGCGGCATGGCTCCCCTAAGGCACCCGATGGTATCCGGCCGGGGTCGGGCCTCGGATCGAGGGCGATCCGGATTCGGTCGCCCCATCAGCTTCGCCCCCGGGCGACCGAGGACCGGCGCGGCGTGGTACAATTGAGACTTGTTAACAATCGCCGGGGCCTGCGGAGGGGGATTGCATGGGACGGACGGTGGGGGAGAGCGGCGATTTCACGGCGGAGTTCCGGCTGATCGGGATCTCGGCGGCGGCGGTGGCGATCGGGGCGGTCTGCGCGGTAGTCGCGGTCGCGCTGCTCCGGATGATCGACCTGTTCACGAACCTCTTCTACTTTCAGCAGCTCAGCCTGGAGTCCCGGATGCCGGCTTCGAACACCCTCGGGTGGGCGGCCCTGCTGGTCCCGGCGGTCGGCGGCCTGATCATCGGGCTGATGGCGCGGTACGGCTCGGAGCGGATCCGAGGGCACGGGATCCCCGAAGCGATGGAGGCGATCCTGATCGGCCGGAGCCGGATGTCACCCAAGGTGGCGGCGCTCAAGCCGATTTCGTCGGCCGTCTCGATCGGCTCGGGCGGGCCGTTCGGGGCCGAGGGGCCGATCATCATGACCGGCGGCTCGATCGGGTCGATCGTCGCCCAGGCCTTCCACCTCACGGCCGCGGAGCGCAAGACGCTGCTGGTGGCCGGCGCGGCGGGCGGCATGTCGGCGACGTTCAACACGCCGATGGCGGCCGTGCTCCTGGCCGTCGAGCTGCTCCTGTTCGAGTGGAAGCCGAGGAGCTTGATCCCGGTGGCGCTGTCGAGCGCCGTCGCCGCGCTGCTGCGGCCCTTCCTGCTGGGCTCGGGGCCGATGTTCCCGGTCGCGGGCCACGACGTCCTGCCGACGGCCGACCTGCTGTGCGCGGCGGGCGTCGGGCTGATCGCGGGGCTGCTGGCCCTGGTGCTGACGATGGCGGTCTACGCGGCCGAGGACGTGTTCCACCGGCTGCCCATCCACTGGATGTGGTGGCCGACGATCGGCGGCCTGGCGGTCGGGATCGGCGGCCTGTTCCAGCCGAGGGCGCTGGGGGTCGGCTACGACATCATCGGCGAGCTGCTCGACGGCCGCTACGACGCGGCCTCGCTGGCCCCGCTGGTCCTGGTCAAGGGGCTGATCTGGGCGATCGCGCTGGGCTCGGGGACGTCCGGCGGCGTGCTCGCGCCGCTCCTGATCATGGGCGGGGCGCTCGGGGCGATCGAGTCGACGTTCCTCCCCGGCGGCGACCGCGCGCTCTGGCCGCTGGTGAGCATGGCCGCGGCCCTCGGCGGGACGATGCGGTCGCCGCTGACCAGCGTCGTCTTCGCCCTGGAGCTCACCCACGACACCAATAGCCTGCTGGCCCTGCTGATCGCCTCGACGATGGCGCACGGGTTCACCGTGCTGGTGATGAAGCGTTCGATCCTGACGGAGAAGGTCGCGCGGCGAGGCTTCCACATCAGCCGCGAATACGCCACCGACCCGCTTGAGCGGCTGAGCGTCGCCGACGTCATGTCGGCCGACGTGGCGAGCATCCCGGCCTCCCTGCCGGTGCGCGACGTGATGACCCGCTATTTCTTCGGAGGCGGGGAGAGGCGGCACACCGGCTATCCGGTCGTCGACCGCGCCGGCCGACTGGTCGGCGTGATCACCCAGTCGAATTTCCTGGGGCACTGGGCCGCCGCCCTCCTCGACGGCCGCGACCCGACCGGGCCCGGACCGATCATCGCCTACGACCTGATCGACCGTCGGGCGGTCACGGCGACCCCCGGCGAGACGTGCCGCGCGGCCGCCGAGCGGATGGCCGAGGCCGGCGTCAAGCGGCTGCCGGTCGTGGCCCCCGACGACCCCGAGCATCTGGTCGGCGTCGTCTCGCTCGGCGACCTCCTCAAGGCTCGCGGCCGGCTACTTGACGAGGAGTCGAGGCGCGAGCGGTTCTTCGGCCTCGGCCGCGCCGCCGGGACGCCTGACGCCTGACCTTCCACGCCTCGTACGCACCCGACTCGAGCGGCCCTGCGAGGTCGCGTCGGGAGGTCGCAACTCGCCCTAATCCTCGTGGGATCCGGCCGCGCCCTGGAGTTGGCCGCGGAAGGTGGTGACGGCCTGGCCGGCGATGGCGACGCGGTCGGGGGAGACGCGGAGGCGGAGGACGCCGCCACGGGGGGAGGCCTGGCGGGCGTTGAGGGAGCGTCGGCCCAGGCGGTCGGACCAGAACGGGCCCAGGACGCAGTGGGCCGAGCCGCAGACGGGGTCCTCGTCCACGCCCACCGCCGGGGCGAAGAAACGCGAGACGAAGTCGAACGCCGGGTCGCTCGACGGGGCCGTCGCGATCACCCCGCGCGCGGGGATCGCCTTGATCCGGCCGAAGTCGGGGACGAGGTCCCGCACGGTTTGCTCGTCGGCCAGCTCCACGAGGGCGTCGAACCGGCTGCGGCCGGCGGAGAGGATCGGGACGCCCAGGGCCTCGGAGAAAACGGCCAGCTCGGCGGGGTCGGAGACGGGGCGCTCGATCGGCTTCGTCGGGAAGTCCAGCTCGATCCAGTCGTCGAGGCGGCGGGCGGTGAGGAGGCCGCTGCGGGTCTCGAACTCGGCGGGAGAGTCGGGCGCGAGCCGGCCTTCTTCCCAGAGGACGTGGGCCGTGGCGAGGGTCGCGTGGCCGCAGAGGTCCACCTCCACGGCGGGGGTGAACCAGCGCAGCCGCCAGCGCGGGCCGCCGTCGATCGGGTGCAGGAACGCGGTCTCCGAGAGGTTCATCTCGCGGGCCACCAGTTGCATCCAGGCGTCGGGCGCGGGGGCGTCCAGGACGCAGACGGCGGCCGGATTGCCGGCGAACGGGCGGTCGGTGAATGCGTCGACCGTGACGAGGGTCGGGTTCACGGCGGGGCTCCTGGGGCGGGCGCGGGGGTCGCGGTTCAGGCGTTCGCGGGCAGGTCGCGATGGGCGAAGGCCAGGAACGCCAGCACGATGAACGCCGCCCCCGCCCCCAGCAGGATCGCCACGTCCTGCCCGCTGTGGCCGCGGCCCGAGACCGCGTCCACGGGATTGTAGAGGCTGAACACCGACGCATGTTCGGCCCAGGGCCGCCACCACGAGTCCTTGAACACCGGGATCATGGAGATCACCCGCGAGATGAACCCGGCCAGGGTCAGCGACGAGCCCGCCGTCAACGGCCGCCAGCGGACGATGTCCATCGACGAGAACAGGAGCGTGTAGCCGTACATCGGGAACGCCAGCGCCGCCAGGTTGAACGCGGGCTCCAGCAGCAGCCCGAAGGTCGGCGGCGACTTCAGGACGTTGTAGAAGGTCGCCGCATAGGTCCCGATCGCCAGCGACCCGGTGATCGCCAGCAGGCCCAGGATCGTCGCGAGCACCTGAGCCCCCAGGTAGGCCGACCGCGACACGGGGCGGGACATCACCATGTCCAGCGTCCCGCGCTCGATCTCGGCGCCGACGGCGTTCGCGCCCCGGCCGAGGGCGAACATGGAGACCAGCAGCATGATGAACGGCGGGTTGGCCCAGAACGTCATCATGATCTCGACCGACGGCGGGTCGGCTTCCAGGCCCATCTGGCGGATCCAGTTGCCCGCCTTGCCCTCGGCCAGGGACTGGCGGATCCGCGTCTCGTTGCGGGACGCGACGTAGACCAGCAGCCAGCCCAGGAAGGCCAGGAGCGACGACGAGAGGAACAGCGGCCAGCGCGCGTCGTGCAGGTTCTTGCGGACGAGGGTCCAGAAGGGCTTCATCGCTCGGGGTCCTCGCCGTCGTCGTCGAGCGCGTCGGGGCCGTGATACTCATCATAAAGCGCGTGGAGATCCTCCGTCCCGATCGCGACGTCGGCCACGGGGACGGTCGCCAGCCATCGGAGCAGGGGGCCCAACTCGCCGCGATGCTCCAGCAGGAAGGCGGGCCCGCGCATCCGGCGGAGCGTCAGGCCCAGCTCCTCGGGGAAGGGGGGAGGGGCGTCGCCCTCGAAGCGCACCAGGATCATCCGGAGGCTGCGGCGGGCGTGCATGTCCTCGACGTGGACGAGCCGGCCGCGGCGGAGGATGGCCACGCGGTCGCAGATGGCCTCGACCTCCGAGAGGACGTGGCCGGAGAAGACGACCGTCTGGCCCGCGGCCTTCGCCTCCCGGACCAGGTTCAGGACGTCGAGCCGGGCCGACGGGTCGAGCGCCGAGGTGGGCTCGTCCAGGATCAGGACGTCCACCGGGTCGGCGAACGCCTGCGCCAGCGCGAGCTTCTGCTTCATGCCCGTCGAATACTTGCGGACCTTGCGCCCCAGGTCCAGCTTCATCACGCGGTCGGCGATCGCCTCGGCGCGGTCCAGGCCCTCGCCGTCGCGCAGGCCGCTGAGGAATTTCAGGACGCCCAGGCCGGTCAGCGAGCCGGGCATCCGCAGCTCGCCCGGCAGGTAGGAGACCAGCCGGCGCACCTGGAGGCCGCCGGACCAGCAGTCGAAGCCGAAGACCGTCGCCTTGCCGCGGGTCGGCCTCATCAGGCCCAGCCAGAGGCGGATCGTCGTCGTCTTGCCCGACCCGTTGGGCCCCAGGAGGCCGAAGACCTCCCCCCGGCGGACCTCAAGGCTCAGCTCGCGCAGGGCGTAGTGCGGCCCATAAGCCTTGGTCAGGCCGTCCGACACGATCAACGCCGGCGGATGCGGTGGAATGAGGCTCAACGGTTCCGAATCCCTCGGGACGCCCCTGCAAAATCAATCACACATCAAACCAATCACCCACTCATTCAACCGTGAAAACACGGAACAATCCTCGCAGAGACTTGCCTTTCCGTTTTATTAGGCGCACAATAGGGAGACCTCAAGCGCAGCACCTCCAGCCCGCCCGCTCGACCGCACGACCATCGGACGCCGCGATCGACCGGACGCCTCCTCGGCGTTCGACGGGGGCGGGCGCGGGGCGGGGCCTCCGAAATCGGCGGGACGGCGGGCGGGCGACGAAGCCCGGCCGCCCGGAGTCCGCGGCGACGCTCCCGAGGTGGACGATACCCCGCAGGCGCCCGTGCGGTCAATGAAGCCCCGGGGGCCAGAGGAGCCCGGCAATGGATCACTTCGGTCGGAGCGTCGGCCCCGCGCGAGGGGGATACGGCGGCATGATGGACGTCTATGGCCTGCAAGCCATGGCCGGGTGGCGGATCAACGGCCATCCGGCGCGGCTGCTGATCTGGTCGGCGGAGGAATGGGAGCGGCTGGACGTGAGGCCGATCGACGCCCAGTACCACCCGTTCGGGGTCTGGTGCGCGCTGAGGCTGGTGGAGTAGCGGCGCCTCAGCGGGCCTTCGCCTTCGCCTTCGCCGCGGCCTCGCGGGGCCGGGGGGCCAGGACGATCTGGACCTCGGTGCCGAGGGGGGGGATGCGGTCGGTGAAGGCGACGAAGGAGCGGTCGGCGTCGTCGGCCGAGCTGACGACGGGGAGGTCGAGGATGGAGCTGGCGAAGTTGGCGACGGTGACGAGGTCGCCGTCCTCGGCGGCGTAGGTCGTCTTCTTGGTGACGGGGTCTTCGTAGAGGAGGCTGCCGGCGAACACCCAGTCGACGTCGAGGGCCTTGCCGGTCTTGTCGTCGCGGATCCAGGAGCGGGCGTCGGCCTCGCGGACGTCGTCCCCCTCCTTCCAGCGGAGCGTGACGGCGATGGGGGGCCCGTGGGGGGGCCTGTACTCGGGCTTGAAGCGGACGGGCCCGCCGGGCTCGACGCCGGTGAGGAGGAGGCCGGCGTGGATCTGGGTGGGGGGGGCGTCGGTGGCGAGGACGGCCTCGTGCTCCTTGGTCCCTCGCGAGCAGAGGAGGTGCTCCAGGGGCCCCTCGCGGAAGACGACGCGGGCTCGGAGGACGAGCCGCCGCGGCGAGGAGGCGGCGTCCAGCCAGAGGTTGCGGGCCAGGGGCTTCCAGCCCGGCTCGGGCTTGAAGACGGGGGGGGGCTCGGCCGGCTCGTCGCCGGGGGCCTGCCATCCGAGGGCGGCGAGGCACGCGGCGGAGAGGATCAGGTGGGTCATGGCGGGGCTCCTCGGCCGTCGGGAGGGGGCCCGCCCCCCGCCGCGCCGGCGTCCCCCAGCATGACCCCCGGCCGCGGGGCGTGCAAGCCGCGGCGGGCGGGGTTCGAACGGAAAGGGGCCGCCGGGATCATCCCGGCGGCCCTGGGGTCGCGTCGGAAGGCTCGCTCAGGCCGGCCCGGTCAGTAGGCGACCGAGGGGATGCCCAGCTTCTCCTCCTCCTCCTCAAGGATGATGATCCGCGGGGTGACCATCAGCATGAGGCTGGAGGTGGTGCGGCCGATGCCGACGTTGCGGAACAGGCGGTCGATCCAGGGCGTCTTGGACAGGACCGGGACGCCGTATTCGAGCCGCTGCTCCTGGAGCTGCTTGACGCCGCCGAGCAGGACGGTGCCGCCGTCGGGGACGGTGACGGTCGTGCTGACCGTGGTGGTGGTGAAGTTCGGCAGCTGGAGCGTGGCGTTGATGGCCGCCGAGGCGCCGCCCAGGCCGGCGCCGCCGACGCCCGCGGGGACCTGGATGGAGGTGAAGCCGTTGATCACCGTGAAGTTCGGCGAGAGGCTGAGCCGGACGTAGCGGCGGTCGGCCGTGACGACGGGCGTGACCTGGAGGGAGACGCCGTTGTTCAACGGGGTAGGGGTCGGCATGAAGGCGACCGAGCCGGGTCCGATGATCGGCGTCAGCTGGGAGATGTAATACTGCACGTCGCCGTTGTAGAGGAGCGCGGAGGCGCCGTTGAAGGTGGTGATCTTGGGCGCCTGGAGGATGTTGTTGCGGGTGTCGCCCTGGGCGGCGGTGAGGAAGAAGTAGACTTCCAGGTCGCTCAGGAACGCCAGGCCGAGCGAGGCGCCGGCGCCGGTGACGGCGTTGAACGGGGCGATCAGGCTCCCGGTCGTGTTGGTGAAGGGGATGGCGAGGTTCTGGGAGAAGTTGTAGAGGCCGCCCCCCTGGGTGCCCGCCACCACCGGCTGCCCGCCGCCGTTGGGCAGGTAGTTGGAGTAGTCGCGGATCGGGTTGATGAGGTAGGCGGGCGAGCTGGTGGTGCCGCCGCCGGTCGTGCCGCCGGTGCCGCCGGCCGTCGTGACGCCGCCGCCGCCGATGCCGCCGCCGCCGATGCCGCTGCCGGCCCCGCCGAGGCCGCCGCCGCCGCCGCCGCCGAGGCCGCCGCCGCCGCCGATGCCGCCGCCGGTCGTCCCGCCGGTCGTCCCGCCGGTCGTCCCGCCGGTCGTCCCGCCGAGGCCGCCGCCGCCGGTCGTGCCCGCGGTCGCGCCGCCGCCGGTGGTGGCGCCGGTCACGGAGTTGGTGGGGAAGGCCCAGGTGCTGTGCTTGCCGACGCTCTTGGAGTTGATGGCGAAGTCGAAGTCGACGCCGATCTGCTCGAAGAACGAGTCGGTGACGGTGATGAACCGGACCTCGATGGAGACCTGGAGGTCCTGGAGGCGGCGGAGCTGGCGGAGCAGGTCGGCGATCTGCTCATGCACCTCGGCCGTGTGGCGGATGATCAGGCTGATGCTGAGGAAGAACGGCGTGATCGAGCCGGGGGGCCGCCCCTCGTCGATGTCGCCGCCCGCCCCGCCGCCGCCGAAGGCGCCGCCCAGGCCGTAGGCCGAGGAGAGGTCCTGGCCGTCGCCGTCCTTGACCTGCCAGGTCCCCGGGGCGATCGACGAGGTGATGAGCTGGATCAGCGGGGCCAGGTCCTCGTTGCCGATCTCGGGCTTGTCGCCCTTCGTCACCGAGGTCCCGTTCGCGTCCGGGCTCGCCCCGAGGATCGGCTGGCCGTGGGGGTCGAGCGGCGCGGCCGGCCCCTCTCGCAGGGGCGAGTGGGGGCCCTTCAGGGGGTCGACCGTCTTGACCTTGATCAGGTCGCCCACGTAGTAGGTGTGGAAGAACGTGTCCTGGCTGGTCGCCTGCTTGTTGGTGACGACCAGGACCTCCTCCTCGATCGTGTAGCTCAGGCCCAGGGGGCTGAGCATCAGCTTGAGGACGGTCTTCAGCGCGACGTTCTGGAGGTTCAGCGTGACGGGGGTGGAGGAGGTCAGGCCCTCGTCGCCCAGGGCCTTCGGGTCCAGCGTGACGTTGACGCCGGTGTAGTTGCTGATGAAGGCCATGGCCTCGCCCAGCGGCTGCTTGTCGAAGTTGACGCTGATGGGCTCGCGGAGCTTGGCCTCCACGGCCAGGGTCTTGGCGCCCTTCTGGGGCTCCAGCCGGCGGACCATCTCGCGGCGGCTGTTGGTCAGCTCCTTGAACGAGGTCGGGAACTTGATGTCGCGGGCGACGACCTCGGAGTCGATCACGGCGGTGGCGTCGACGTCCTGCATCGCCGCGACGAACCCGGCCTCCTTGTCGGACTTGTTCTTCAGGTCGGTCTTGTAGCGGCCCTCGGCCTTGGCCTTGAAGACCAGCATGGGGGCGGCGACCTCGGTCGGGTCGACCTCCATGGCCTGCTTGGCGTACTTCTCGGCCACGGGGAACTCGCCGTCGGCGTAGGCGGCCTGGGCCTTGTCCATCAGGTCCTTGTAGCGGCCCTTCTTGGCGGAGTCGGCCTCGAGGATCCGGAGCCGCTTGCGCTCGATCTCCTCCTTGTAGCCCTTCTCCTTCATCTTCTCGTCGAAGAGGACCTTGTCCTTCTTGGCCAGCTCGACGGCCACCTCCAGGCGGCGGACCATGGGCTTCTGGAGGTTGGGGGCGACCTCGGAGGCCTTCACGGCCTTGAGGGTCGTCTCGTAGATGGCGAGGGCCTTCTCCGGGTCGACCTCCTGGAGGCGGCGGGCCTCGGCGATCTTGGCGCCGACCTCGGCGTTGAGCTTCTGGGCGGCGATCGAGTCGCCGTCGTCGGCGGAGGCCATGCGGTCGTTGACCACGGCGCGGCCGGCGGGGTCGCCGATCTGGTCGGTGGTCAGGGACTTGAGCAGCTCCTGGACCTTGGCCTGGAGGTTCTCGTCCAGGACGGGCCCGGCCGAGGCGACCTCGGTCAGCAGGGTGCGGGCGCGGTCCTTGTCGCCCCCCCGCATGGCGGCGAGGGCGGCCTCGTAGAGGCTCAGGGCGCCGCCCTGCTCGGCCAGGTCGATCTGGGCGGTCAGTTCGTCGGCCGCGGGGCCGGCGCCGTCGGCCTTGGCCTTCTCGGCGGCCTGGCGGGCGGCGTCGTAGTTCCCCTCGGCGTAGAGGGCCTTGGCCTGGCCGATGGCCGCGTCGCCGGGGCCGGCGGGGGCGTCGGCCGCGACGGCGGGCATGGGGTCGAGCTCCAGCTCGGCGACCGGCGCGGGGGCGTCGGCCTCGGGCTCGTCGCCGGGGGCCGGCGCGGGGGCGTCGAGGTCGGGCGCGTCGGCGCCGCTCTTGACGACCGCGGGGTCCAGGGTCGGCGTCGGGACGCCGGCCTCGGCGGAGCGGATCCGCTCCGCCTCGGCGAACTTGGCGGCGGCGGCGGCCTGGTCGTTCTTCGCGAGCAGGGCGTCGGCCTCGCGCTCGACGGCGTCGGCGGCCGACTCGACGGTGGCGCTCGCCGCGGCGACGGCGCCGGCCGGGGCCGCCTGGGCCTCCTGGATCATGGCGATCTCGTGCAGGACCGCCTCGGCCCGGTCGGCCGTCAGGGCGGGCACGACGTTCATGCTCTGGGCCTGGCGGGCCTTGGCCTCGGCCTCGGCGAGCTTGCCGACCTTGACGAGCTGGCGGGACTCCTGGACCAGCACGTCATAGACGCCGGGGCTGGCCTGGTTCTTGGGGTCCGTGCCGCGGATGGCGTCGCGCTTCCGCAGGGCGCGGGCGGCGGCGGCGACCTTGTCCGGGTTGTCCTCGAACATGCCGTAGGACAGGTTCCAGCCCTTGACCTCCAGGGCGATGGCCTCGGCCACCTCGAACTGGCGGTTGGACAGCGCGGCGCGGGCCTCCGCGAGCTTGGACTTGGCCGACTTGTGGTCGGCGACCTGCGTCGGCTTGCCGGCCGCCCCCGGGGCCGCCTTGGGGCGGGCCTTGGCGAGGGCCTGGCGGGCCTTGGCCGGGGTGGAGTCGAACAGGCCCCACTTGACGTCCAGGGCCTCCGCCTCGGCGATCTTCGCCTCGGCGGCGTCGTACTCGCCCTTGATGATCAGCTCGCCGGACTCCTGGAGGAGCCATCGGCCCTTCTGCTTCAGGTCCGGCTCCTCGCCCTGGGCCGTCCCGGTCCGCGAGGCCACCGGCGGCGACGAGGGGGAGGCCGTCACGACGGCCGGGGCCGCGCCCCTGTCCGCGGCGACGGCGGGCGTCGCGGCCGGGGCCGCGCCCTTGACCCGCTTCAGCTCGCGGGCGTAGTCGTCCAGGAGCTTCTGGTGCTCGGGCTCGAGCTGATCGCGATACATCTGGGCCGCGTCGAGATACTTCGCGGCCAGGTCGAATTGCCCGCTGTTGAACAGCCGCGAGCCCGCCTCGAGATACTTGATCGGCGGGGCCGGCGCCGGCTTGCGGGCCGTCGTCGTCGACGGCGAAACGGCCGCGTCGTCGGGGGCTGCTCCTTCCGTGGACGCCCCCCCCACTGCGCCGAGGATCATGGTGACAGTGAGCGTTCTGAGCCTTCTCAACGCGACCTCCTTTCGCCGCCACGCGGACGACCGCCGACATCCCTGAGAGCGGCCTTCGTTCGAGTCCTCACGGCGAGACACGATTTTGCGGCAGCTGCGACCGAAATCCGCCCGGTACACCGGGGCGGGTCTTCTTCGAACCTTCTGTTGAGGCTTCCGCCCACCCTCCCCGTCGCGTCGCATCGAGGCGCCCCTCGCGGGGGCAAGGATCGCGCGTCGGGATCGGGGGAAGATGCGGCGGTGTGTACCTCTAACAGGAGTTTCGGTCAAGGCGGGGGGCCGACTTTTCACGAAACTCCGCCGGCGCGGAAAATTCCGCGCGCGCCGACGGCGCAAGAAAAAACGCCTCCCCGCGGGGGGAGGCGTCCGGTGGGGCCCACAAGTGTGGCGAGGGCCGGATCAGCGGCGGCCGCCCATCATGCCGCCGCCCATCATGCCTTCCATGCCGCCCATCATCATCTCGTAGCCGCTCCCCATGGAGTTGGATCGGACCTTGTCCGACTCCTTCAGCTCGCGCTTGTAGTTGCTCTCGACGTCCTTCCGGACCTCGTCGAGTCGGTCGTCGGCCTCGTCGCGGAGCTCGACCGCCCCGTCGGGGCGGAGGAGGAGCGTGGCGGCCGGCCGGGGGATGACGTTGCCCGGGAAATCGGCCGGGAGCGGCTTGAAGCCCCCCTGGACGTCCACGACCATCATCCGGCTGTTGAAGTCGACCCGCTGGTTCTTCTGCCCGGTGCCGTCCGACGTCGGGACCGCCGTGGAGAGCGGCGGCCCCATGCCGACGAACTCGCCGGCCGCGGCGTCGATGTTCCTCGGCAGCGTCTGGCCGTCCTCGGGGTTGAACTTCACCACCTGGAACGTCGCCTTCACGTCCGACTTCGCGCCCGCGGGGAGCACGCCCATCGCATAGGCCGTGACGTCCGGCGGCATATGGACCTCGTCCGTCGGCTCGCTCCAAGGGCCGCCCAGCTCCTCGGACTTGTTGTCCACGCCCGGCGAGACGTCCTCGCGGTTCAGGTTCGGGTTGTAGACCACGATCCGGATGCGATACCGATAGCTCTCGTCCGGCTGGGCGGTGAAGTCCAGCGCCCGGACCATCACCTTCTTCTCTTCCGTCCTCCAGAAGTTGGCGAGCGTCTCCGTGGCCCCACCGCCCATCATGCCGCCCATTTCACCCATCATGCCCATCATACCCATCATGCCGCCCATCATGGAGCTGCCGCGGCTACCCGGCCCGTCCATGCCCATCTCGCCCATCATGCCGGGGTAACCGCCGCCCATCATGCCGGGCATCATGCTGCCGCGGCCCATCATGCCGGGATAGCCGCCCATGCCGCCGGGCGCCTGGGTGGGGTCGGGGATCTCCTTGAGTTCCTTGGGGACGAGGCTGGCGATGTGGACCTTCTCCCACAGGCCGCTCGTCAGGAACGGGAGCGGGTCGACGAGGTTCTCGGGGATGTCCTCCTTGGGGGCGAGTTCCTCGTCCTCCATCGGGAGGTTGTCCAGCACCTCCAGGTTGCGTTGGGCGTCGACGTCGGCCCAATCGCCCCACGAGCCGTCGGCCTGCTTCACCTGGCGCTGGACGTCCAGCCGGCGATAATTGGGGTGGGCGATCGAGACGTTCTTCAGGGCCTTGCGGTAGTTCTCCTTCAGCAACTCGTGGTCGAGCGTCCCGGTGATGGCGACCCAGCGCAGGCCCTTGGTGATCTCCTTGGCCGGCGGGCCCTGGGGCTTGTTGGCGGGGTCTTCGGGCTCCTCGTCCTTGGCGTTGGGGTCGTCCTTGCCGGTGAGGCGGGCCTGCAACTCCTTCCGACGGCGTTCGAGCTCGGCCTGGGCCTTCTTCTTCTCCTCGGGCGTCTGGGGGACGCCCCCCATGCCGCCTTCCATGCCCATGC
>ERZ778021.1915-NODE-1915-length-21108-cov-7.759797_pt1 | contig 21108 bp, 13 predicted proteins | sample MGYA00375751_ERZ778021 | MGnify/ENA primary metagenome ERZ778021 (study PRJEB29350, sample SAMN05389814) | bioreactor metagenome | isolation source: Thiocyanate stock bioreactor | place: South Africa: University of Cape Town | collected 2013-08-29 ... | reverse complement strand
CCCGCTCACGCCGGCCGCTCGACCGCCCCGTCGGCGAGGCCGCCGAAGAGGGTCACGGCGCTGGCCTGGTCGATCCGGACGCGGGCCGTCTCGCCGGTCAGGCTTTCGGGGCCGGGGAAGACGACGATGCGGTCGCAGGCGGTGCGGCCGGTCATCTGGTCGGGCCCGTCCCAGCCTTCCTTGCGGGTCGTCGACTTGCTCGGCCCTTCCACCAGCACGTCGACCTCGCGGCCGATGAACGCCCGGTTGTCTTCCAGGCTGATCGCCGTCTGGAGGTCCAGGAGGATGTGGTTGCGCCGCCGCTTGACGTCCTCGGGGACGTCGTCGGCGAAGAGGCCGTCGGCCTTGGTGCCCGTGCGCGGGCTGTACTTGAAGATGAAGCTGTTCTTGAACCGCGAGCGCTCCAGCAGGCGGGCGGTCTTCTCGAACGACTCGTCCGTCTCGCCGCAGAAGCCGACGATGAAGTCGCTGGAGACCGACGACCCCGGGATCGTCTCGCGCAGGCGGGCGAGCATCTCGTCGTAGGAGGCCGCGGTGTACATCCTCTTCATCCGCTTGAGGACGGCGTCGCAGCCGCTCTGGGCCGGGACGTGGATGTAGCGCGAGACTTTCGGCAGGTCGCGGACGGCCTGGAGGAGGTCGTCCGTCATGTCGTTGGGGAAGTTCGTGATGAACTTGATCCGGACGATGCCGTCGATGTCGTGGAGCCGGGCGAGGAGGTCCGAGAGGCGGGTGATCCGGCCGTCGGGCGTCCTGTGCTTGTAGCTGTTGACCGTCTGGCCGATGAGGGTGATCTCCTTCACCCCCTGGAGGGCGAGGAGCCGGGCCTCGGCCACGATGGAGTCCGGCGGGCGGCTCTGCTCGGGGCCGCGGACGGAGGGGACGATGCAGTAGGTGCAGAACTTGTCGCACCCCATCATCACGCGGAGGTACGCCTGGAACGGGCTGGGGCGGACGGCCGGCTCGCGGTCGGCGTCGTAGCTGTCGAAGCTGGACGTGACGTGCTCGCGGCTGCCGGCGGTGCGCGCCAGGCTCACGGCGAGCTGCGGCTTCGCGTCGGCCTTGGCCTTGGCCAGCAGCTCCGGCACGCGGCCGAGCTGGCCCGGTCCTATGACGACGTCGACGTGCGGCGCCCGCTTGAGGATGGAGCCCTGGTCCTTCTGGGCCATGCAGCCCAGGACGCCGACGGACAGCTCGGGCTTCTTGCGCTTGAGGTGCTTGATCCGCCCCAGGGCGCTGTAGATCTTGTCCTCGGCGTGCTGGCGGACCGAGCAGGTGTTGTAGAGGATGGCGTCGGCCTGGTCGATGTCGTCGGTCAGGACGTAGCCGTCGTCGCGCAGGCGGGCGACGACCAGCTCACTGTCGAGCACGTTCATCTGGCAGCCGACGGTCTCGATGTACAGCTTCTTCGAGGGCTGCGCGGTCGGTTCGTCGGCCATCTCTCGTGGCACTCCCAGGCGGCGCGGGGCGGACTGTCGGGCAAGGTCGTCGGGCGGGTCGGCGGATCCGGCACGTCGATCTTAACAAGGGCCCGGAAATATGGGAACGTCTCTCGAATGCGCGCGAACGGGGCCGGCATGTCGCGTGCATCGCCCGGCCCCGAACGCCGCCTCCCGCGAAGCCCGGGACGGCCCCCCCGACATCGAGACCCCGCGGACTACCCATGCGAATCCTGGCCGTCCACCCCAGCTCCCTCATGTACACCAAGGTCTTCCTGCGGCTGGAGCCGCTGGGGATCGAGACGATCGCCGCGGAGCTGAGGAGGGCGGGGCACGACGTCCGGCTGATCGACCTCCAGGTCGACGACCACGCCGCCTACTTCCGCGAGGTCGAATCCTGGCGGCCCGAGGCCGTCGCCTTCTCGCTCAACTACCTGGCCAACGTGCCGGAGGTCGTCGACCTGGCGAAGGCCACCCGCGACCGCCTGCCGGACGCCTTCATCTTCGTCGGCGGCCATAGCGCGTCGTTCGTGGCGAACGACGTCCTCCAGCACGCGGACGGGGCCATCGACTGCGTCCTGAAGGGGGAGGGCGAGGCGTCCGTCGCCCGGCTGGTCGAGGCCGCCGCGGACCGCGACGCCTTCGGCCTCGTGGAGGTGCCGGGCGTCGTCGTCCCCGGCGGCTCCGGCCCGCCGGCGGCGTTCGTCAAGGACCTGGACGACCTGACCCCCGCGCGCGACCTGCTGCGCAAGCGGCGGAAGTACTTCATCGGCGTCCTCGACCCGTGCGCCTCCATCGAGTTCAGCCGCGGCTGCCCGTGGGACTGTTCGTTCTGCTCGGCCTGGACGTTCTACGGGCGCAGTTATCGGGTGAAGTCGGTCGAGTCGTCGGTGGACGAGCTGGCCACGATCCGCGAGCCGGGCGTCTTCATCGTCGACGACGTGGCCTTCATCCAGGCCGATCACGGCATGAGGCTGGGCGAGGCGATCGCGAGCCGGGGCATCAAGAAGCAGTATTACCTGGAGACCCGCGGCGACGTCCTCCTGCGCAACAAGGAGGTCTTCAAGCTCTGGAAGACGCTGGGCCTCCAGTACATGTTCCTGGGCGTGGAGGCGATCGACGAGGAGGGCCTCAAGCGGTTCCGCAAGCGGACGACGCTCTCCAAGAGCTTCGAGGCGATCGAGTTCGCGCGGTCGCTGGGGATCATGGTGGCGATCAACATCATCGCCGACCCGGCCTGGGACCGCGACCGCTTCGAGGTGATCCGGCAGTGGTGCCTGGAGATCCCGGAGATCGTCAACATCAGCGTCAACACGCCGTACCCGGGGACCGAGAGCTGGCTCACCGAGGCGCGACGGGTGACGTCGCGCGACTATCGCCTGTTCGACATCCAGCACGCCGTCCTCCCCACGACGATGCCGCTGCACGAGTTCTACGCGGAGCTGGTGAAGACCCAGCAGGTGCTCAACCGCAAGCACCTGGGCTGGAAGGCCGTGTGGGCGCTCGGCGGGATCCTGGCGAACAACCTGTCGCGCGGGCAGACGAACACGCTGAAGATGCTGTGGAAGTTCAACAGCGTGTACAACCCGAAGCTCCAGCTCGCCGACCACGCCCAGCCCGTTCGGTACGCGATGGCGCCGCCGCCGCCGCATCGCGACGTGATCGACGCCCACTCGCTGTACGTCCACCCCACGCCGGGGCGGCGGGGGCGGACGATCGACCACGCGACCGAGGCGTTCGTCGAGGAGACGAGGATCGGCAAGCCGTCGGCCTGATGCGGAAAGGTCAGGCCTTCTCGTACTTGTCGTGGTTCTCTTCGAACTTCGCGGACAGCTCGGCGGCCTTGCGGTCGTAGGCTTCGGGGTCGGCCCAGGAGGCGCGCGGGTCGAGGACGGAGCCTTCCAGGCCGGGGCAGGACGCCAGGCGGCTGATGTGGAAGGCCCGGTCCTCCCGTGTCGGCACGTCGTCCAGCTTGCCGCCCAGCGCCGCGTTGACGAGCGACCGCGTCACGGGCATGGCGATCCGCCGGCCGATGCCGTAAGGCCCGCCGGTGATGCCGGTGTTGACCAGCCAGCAGCGGACGTCGTGGCGATCGATCTTCTCGCCGAGGAGCTTCGCATAGTCTTTCGGGTGCAACGGCAGGAACGGCCCGCCGAAGCACGGGCTGAAGACCACCTGCGGCTCCGTGATTCCCTGCTCCGTGCCGGCGACCTTCGACGTGTAGCCGGCGAGGAAGTGGAACATCGCCTGCTCGGCGGTCAGCCGGGCGATCGGCGGCAGGACCCCGAAAGCGTCATACGTCAGGAAGAAGATGTTCTTCGGGTGCCCGCCCACGCCCGCCGGGTCGGCGTTGGGGACGTGGGTGATCGGGTAGGAGGCGCGGGTGTTCTCGGTCCTCGCGGCGCTGTCGAGGTCGAGCCGCCGGGTCGTCGGGTCGATGACGACGTTCTCCAGGAGCGTGCCGAATCTCCGGGTGGTGGCGTAGATCTCGGGCTCGGTCTCCTCGCGGATCCGGATGGCCTTGGCGTAGCAGCCGCCTTCGAAGTTGAAGACGCCGTCGTCGCTCCAGCCGTGCTCGTCGTCGCCGATCAGGGTGCGGTCGGGCGAGGTCGAGAGCGTCGTCTTGCCCGTCCCCGAGAGGCCGAAGAACAGGGCGACGTCGTCCCGATCCGCTCCGTAGTTGGCCGAGCAGTGCATCCCCAGCACCCCGCGCAGCGGGAGCAGGTAGTTGAGGATGGAGAAGACCGACTTCTTCATCTCGCCCGCGTACTGGGTCCCGCCGATGAGGACCAGCTTCTTCGCCAGGTGGATGAGGATGCAGGTCCCCGAGCGCGTGCCGTCGGTCGTCGGGTCGGCCTTGAAGTCGGGCGCGTCGATGATCGTGAATTCGGGCCGGAAGTCGTGCAGTGTCGCTTCGTCGTGCTCGCGGATCAGCATGTTCCTCATGAACAGGCTGTGCCACGCGTATTGCGACACGATCCGCACCGGCAGCCGGAAGCGCGGGTCGGCACCGCCGTAGCAGTCCTGGACGTACAGTTCCGGGATCGCGAGGAACTCGCGCATGCGGGCCCAGACGCCGTCGAAATGGGCCTCGGAGATCGGGTGGTTGAACGCGCCCCACCAGATCCGGTCGCGGCTGGAGGGTTCGTCGACGGTGAACTTGTCGTCGGGCGACCGACCGGTGTGGCAGCCCGTGTCGACGACCAGCGGCCCGAGGTGGGCGATGAGGCCCTCGCCGTGGCGGACGGCGTGCTCGTACAGGATGGGGGCGGGCAGGTTCCAGAACGTCACGGCCTCGCGGTCGATCCCGAGCATCTCCAGCCCGTGGGCCCTCGGGGCCGCCGCCGGTTTGCCTGTCATGATCGCCTCGTCCTCATTGGACGGTCGTTTCAGAAATGAGAGGATTCTCCCCCCATCATACCGCCCGCCGGCCGGGGAGACCAAGCCAGGATATCGCCGGGGCGGCTCACCGCGACCGCCGTCGGCCCCGGATCCGGCCGCCTCGGTCCGCCTGCCAGACCTTGCCCGAGCCGACGTCCAGAGCGGTCAGCCAGCCGCCGCCGTGGCAGTAGGTGTCGATGCAGATGATGTGGCCCAGGTCCAGGATCTTGCCGTTCTTCTGCGAGCTGTGGCCGGCGATGACGGTCTTGCCCGAGTAGTGGGGCCGCGGCACGCCGTCGCGGAGCGAATGCCAACGCAGCAGCGCCTCGGGCTGGCGGCTCATGGGGCGGGCCGGGTCGTAGGCGGCGTGGACGAAGATGTGGGATTCGGTCTCGAAGTAAGGGACGCAGCTTTCGAGGAAGGCGATGTTCGCGGGCGTCAGCCTGGGCAGCTCGCGGCCCCAGTCGCGACCGGAGCGCGGCCGCGGGGCCTTGGAGCCCTTGGGGACGGTCTTCCTCGGGAGCCAGGCGCGGGCCTGGAGGAGCATCTCGTCGTGGTTGCCGAGGATCGGGACCAGGCGGCAGCGGCGGCGGAGGTCGGCCAGGGCGTCGAGCACGCCGCGGGAGTTGGGCCCGCGGTTGACGTAGTCCCCCAGCATGACGATCGTGTCGTCCGGCGTCGGCGCGATCGCCTCGATCAGCGCGTCGAGGGCCTTGGAGCAGCCGTGGACGTCTCCCACGGCGATCGTGCGGGCGGCCATCGCGGGTCGTGGACTCCTGTCGCGTCAGTCGCCCATCCTGTCGCCGGGCTGGATGTGGTGGCCGCGGAGGAATTCGTCGGCGGGCATCGGCTTCTTCCCCGAGGCCTGCACCACCGTCAGCCGGACGGCCCCCGCGCCGGCCGCGACGTCGATCCCGTCCTTCGTCGCGGCGATCACCGTCCCCGGCTCGCCGGAGCCGTCGACGACGGCCGTCTTGCGCACGATCAGCCGGATCGGCCCCTTGGGCGTCCAGGGGAGGGCCGTCCAGGCGGTCGACGCCGTCGGCCAGGGCTGCATGGCCCGGACGAGGTCGTGGATGCGCCGCGCGGGGAGCGTCCAGTCGATGACGCCGTCTTCCTTGCGGAGCTTCGGGGCCCTGGTGACGAGCGAGGCGTCCTGGGGCAGGATCTCGGCCCGGCCCTCCGCGACTCGACGCACGGCCTCGACGAGCAGCGGCGCGCCGAGGGCGGCCAGCCGATCCTCAAGCTCGCCGGCGGTCTCATCCGGGGCGATCGGCGTACGGGCGAAGGCGATCATCCCGCCGGCGTCGACGCGAGGCGTCATCTGGATGACCGTCACGCCGGACTCGGCCTCGCCGTTCTGGATCGCCCGCGCCACCGGCGCGGCGCCGCGATAGGCCGGCAGGATCGAGCCGTGGAGGTTCAGCGCCCCCACGCGCGGCACTCCCAGCAACTCGGCCGAGAGGATCTGGCCGTAGGCCGCCGTGATGAGGAAGTCCGGCGCGAGCCCCCGAATATGCTCGACCGCCCCGGGGTCGTTCACGCGCTCGGGCTGGAAGACGGGCACGCCGCGGGCCTGGGCCTCCCGCTTGATGAGGCTGGGGATCAGCTCTTGCTTGCGGCCCTGGGGGCGGTCGGGCTGGGTGACGAGCGCGAGGGCGCGGAACCCGGCGTCGAGGAGCGCGACGAAGGCGGGGAGGGCGAAGTCCCCGGTCCCCAGCATGACGATCGAGAGCGGCTTGTCCATGCGGGCCTCCTGGCCGGGCGGGTCAGGCGTCGGCCGCGGCGGGGCTGGCGATGGCGGCGAGGGAGGGGGCGGGCATCTCCTTCAGCCGCTTGACGATCTCGGCGTCGTCCGGATAAGTCCCGGCCTTCTGGGCCTCGCGGAACTCGCTTTCGAACGTCCGGAGGTTCCCCTTGATCCCGTGCCTGGCGAGCGGGCCGAGGTAGTCGATGAACAGCTTGCCGTCCAGGTGGTCGGCCTCGTGCTGCATGGCCCGGCCGAACAGGTCGTCGGACTCGAACTCGACCTCCTCGCCCGCCAGGTTGTACGCCCGGACCTTCACTTTCTTCGGACGCCGCACCTTCGAGTACAGGCCGGGGAAGCTCAGGCAGCCCTCCTCGTCGTCGTCCCAGGAATGGCGCTTGACGATCTCGGGGTTGATGAAGACCAGCTCCTGGTCCTTCTGCTCCGGATCGGCGGTCACGTTCAGGATGAAGAAGCGGAACGGCAGGCCGACCTGATTCGCCGCCAGGCCGACGCCCCGGGCCTCGTACATCAGCGAGAACATCTCGCGGACGACCGCCTTGAGGTCCTCGTCGATCCGCTCCACGGGACGCGAGGCGAAGCGGAGGACGGGGTGGGGGTATTTGACGATGTGCAGCACGAGACGACTCCGCGCGGGCGAACGGGCCTGATCCTGGAGGGATTATACGAGAAAGCGATCGACGCGGTCGCGGGGGGACTTCGGAATCAGGGGGCGTCGGGAGGGGCGAACGGGTCGTCGGGGATCGGCGGCAGGCCCCCCTCGACGCCCAGGATCAGCCCCTCCCAGGCCGGGCCCTGAAGGAGGAAAGCCGGCCCCTCCGCGGCGTCCCCCGTCGCGGCGCAGACCCAGTCGCCGAGGAACTTCGAGCCGACGCGGAGCCGGACGGGGTCTTTGCGGCCCTCGACCTCCGCCGTGATCGTCAGCCGCGGCGAACGCAGGCCGGCACCGGGAGGGAACGGGCCCTCGTACTGGATGAACCGGATCGCCCGCAGCTCGGAGAGGGCCCGGACCAGGCTGTCGAACCGCGAGAGGTCCACGCCCTGCGTCGGCGTGCCGGGCTCCGGGATCCAGGCGGCCGGTCCGCTTCCCGACTGCGGCCGGCGACGGTAGGCGAGGGTCCGCGTCTCGGAGCGGAGGACCAGGCGGCGGACCGCTTCCGGGCGGAACGCAAGGACGCGCGCCTCGTGGAATTCGGCCCCGAACGGAGCCAGGGCCTCGGCGTCGATCGTGAAAACGGTGGGGAAGCCCGTGAGTGTCCCGTAATGCTTCGAAGGGTCGTCCGGCGTCGCCGCGCCGATGAGGAGGCTTCGCGACGTCGGGCCGGCCCCCTTCGGCGACGTCGACTCCCATCGCACTTCCATGAGGGGGTTCGTCAGGCCGAAGCGCGCGAGGTCGCCCCCGGCGTCGGCGACGAAGGCGGAAGCTCGCAGTTCGGACAGCCGGGCGACGGCCGTCGTGACGGCCCCGAGGTCGGCGTCGGCCGCGACGGGCAGGACCATCTTCCATCGATTGGGCGCCCCGGCCGGATCGGCCGGATCCAGGACCGTCGTCCGTCCCGGGCGGACGATCGTCAGCCGGGCCACGTCGGTCGGCCGGACCGCCGGCAAGGCCGTGTCCCGGAAGGCGTAGGAGGTCGTCGGCAGCGCCGCGAGGAACAGGTCCGGGATGGCGAGGATCGCCGTATCCCCCTCGGCGCGGGCGAAGACGACTTTCCGGAGGGCGTCGTGCCGACCGACCGCCAGCGAGAACGTCGGCGTCGAATCGGCCTCCGACGTGCCTCCGTCGCCCGCGGACTGCCAGATCCGGAGCCGACGCGGGGGATGATCCACCTCCGGCTCGCCGATCGTCCCCGGTTCGAAGAAGTCCGAGGTTTGCAGGTCCTCCACGGCCTTCAGCAGGGCGTCGACCTGGGCCCGGTCGGCCCGCGAGGGAATGGGGGCGGCCAGCGACCAACCCTCGCGGTCCCTCGCCAGCTTGAACGGGCCGCCGGGGCCGTCGATCTCGATCCGGTCGACGGCCGTCGCGTCGAGGTCGGCGACCCGACGGCTGCGCAGGTCCTTCAAGAATTCGGGCAGTTCCCGGCGGAACCGGCCATCCACCGCCATGACGTCGTCCCGGCCGCCCACGCGGATGTAGACGTCGTCCGGGCGATCCGGCGGCGACGAGCCCACCATCAGGACCAGCGGCTCGGCCTCGGGGGCGGCGGGCTTCAGTTCGATCGTCGCGACGGGCGGGGCCAGGCCGTAGGCGGCGAGATCAAGGGCCCGATCGGCGACGAAACCCTTCGCCTTGGGGTCGACGCGAAGGGCCCCGAGGGCCTCGAAGAGCCTCTCGATCCGGTAGCCCTCGGCCGGGAACTTCACGGGCGAGGTCAGCCGCCACGTCCCGCGCCGGCCCCGCTCCGCCGTCGCCTCCAGGCCGTCGCGGCGGAACGTCACGCTCGCGACCGGGAAGGCCCGGGCGGGCACGGGCGCGGTCTCGCGCCACTCGACGGCCGGTCGCTCGACGGCGGCCAGCGCCCGCGCCGCGACGACCGTCACGGCCCCCCCGGGCCCCGGCCTGACGAACTGCTCCTGCTGCGCCGCGCGGCCGAGTTCGAGCGTCGCGATCGGCGAGCCGGACGGATCCTTCCAGAGCCGGACGGTCGCCGCGGGCGGGGCCAGGCCGTAGGAGGACGCCGGCCCGTCGACCTCTCCCGCCTCCGGGGACCTGCGGAGGCCCCGAAGCGTCGCGACGAGCCGTTCGACCTCCTCGGGGGCGGCGTCGACCCCGGGAGGGTCGGCGAGGAGCCAGCGCCGGGGGCCGCGGCGGTCGAAGACCAGCCGCCCGTCCTCGCGGGCGATCTCGACCCGGCGCACGTCGGCCGGATCCAGGTCGACCAGGTCGGGCAGCACGCGGTCGCGCCGCCGCAGGCGCTCGGCCTCCGTGAGCACGCCCGCGCGTTCCAGGCCCCACAGGGCCAGCAGCGCCGCGAAGAAGGCTCCGATCAGGAAGTAGGTCGAGCGTGGTCTGCGCATGGTCTCTGGGGAGGAAGGGGACCGCGTCAATCGCGACGGACCAGGTAGACCAGGGCCCCGAGCGCGGCGACGCCGGCCGCGGCCACGACGGTCGGCGCCAGGATCAAGCGCCAGCGCAGGCCGGGGTCGGCGACCAGGGTGAGCGCCGAATGGACCTTGGCCGGCACCCCGACCGAACCCTGTCGGCCTCGGAGCCAACTCACGGCGTTCATCAGCAGGTCGAGATTCGTCGGCTCGGCCTCGACCACGGCGTCGTCGCCGACGGATCGACCCGAGATCAGCACGAGCCTCGGTTTGGGGGGGGGGGGGCCGCCGGGACCCTGGGACGCTCGTTCGGAGACGGCCGCGGCCACCACGACCGGACCTTGCTGATCCTTCTCCTTGTCGAACGCGGGCCGCGCCGGGGCCGGCTCGGACTCGACCCACGACGACGGGCCGCTCCGCAGGACGGCCGAGGGGAGCATCCGCGGATTGACGGAGGCGGGCGAATCGTCCGCGGCCCCCTTCGTCCCGACGAACCGGATCGGCGACCCGTTGACGATGAGCGTCGCGCGATCGCCCGAGAGGCCGTCGGTCATCGGGTGCCGCAGCGCCGGCTCCAGCAGGCAGAAGACGAACGACGGCCGGCCGTTCAGGTTGAGCCGGGGGTCGACGAGCCGCCCGGGGCCCAGCTCCAGGTTGAACGACTTGAGGAAGGCTTCCAGGCCGGTCGGGGCCGAGCCGTCGAGGCACGCCAGGACCGGGCCGCCGCGGTCGGCGTATTCCTTCAGCCGGGCGGCCTCCTGGGGCTTGAACGCCCCCTTCGGCCCGGCGACGACCACCAGCTCGACGTCCTCGGGGACCGGGCCTGCCAGCAGGTTGATCGGGGTCGCCTCGCATCCCGAGGCGGCCAGCCGAGCCTTCCAGCGGTCGATCCCCGACCCCTCGGAAGCGGGCCGCTCGGACGCGGACTCGTCGTGCCCCGTCGTGAACCCGACCTTGATCGTGCTCCCCTCGTGGAGGCGGATCAGGGCCGACGTGACGGCGTCCTCGCCCCGGAAGGCCGAGGCGTAGACGCCCGCGCCCCGACTCGCGTCCGGCCCGTCGGACTCGAACATCTCCTGGTTGCCGACCGTCGCGAACCGCGCGGAGTCCCCCGAGCCGTACTCGATCAGGATCCCCCCCCCGGGCATCATCCCCAACTCGGGCGAGCGCCGCGCCAGCTCGTCGCCCCGCGCGAGGTCGACGTAGCGGTCCAACCGCTCCACGCGCACCAGGTCGGGCCGGGCCGATCGGTACAGCTCCAGGAGCTGCGCGACCCGGTCCTCTTGCCGCCTCGCCAGGGCGCTCCGGCCGTGGACGAGATGGAAGACGACCGGGACCTCCAGCGAATCCACCTGGTTCAGGCTCTGGCTGGAGAGCGAATGGGTCCGCTCCCGGGTCAGGTCGACCACATGCCCGCCGTAGCGGAACGCGATCACGTTCGCGACGAGCAGGATCCCGGCCACGAGCGCCGTGTTCAGCCCCGCTCGCGAGAGCGCCACCGTCCGGCGCAACGCGGGGCTGACGTGGCGATAGCGATCGTTGACGATCACGAGCGCCAGGACCAGGCCGAAGCCCATCGCGAAGGCCGGGAGGGACCACGCCACCCCGCGGTAGGCGGCCAGCACGGCCCCCAGCACGATCAGCAGCAGGCCCGTCGCGACCCCCGCGACGACCCGATCGCGATAGGACGACGCTGGCGCGCCGGCCTCGCCGTCTCCCGGCGCGGAGGCCCCCGGCGGGGCCCCCCTCAGGATCCAGAACAGGACCAGGAAGGCGAGCACCGCCGCCGCGGCGAGCCACAGCTCGGGCCGGCCCAGGAGGCTCCAGGGGTCGGGAGGCGTGATCATGGGCGAGGCCCCGTCGAGTCGCCGCGGCTCAGCATCCCCGCCTCGCGGCCAGGAGCGTCGTCGTCGCATACAGCACGAAGATGCAGGCGGACAGGTGCAGCGCGATGGTCCGCAGGTCCAGGCGGCCCAGCGCGAAGTCGTGGATCTGGTGGATCACCGCGACGTGACGGGCCGCCCCCGCCCAGCCGTCCCACCCCCGCGCCGCCGGGAAGTAGGAGATCAGGAGCGTCATCACCACCAGCGCGAACAGGGCGACGAACGTCCAGACCGCGGCCACGACCTGGTTCCGCGTCAGCGAGCTGAAGAACAGCCCGATCGCCACGAACGCCATCCCCATCGTCGTCAGCCCGATCCCCAGGCTCGCGAACGGGCCGACGTCGAACTCGTACTTCCCCTGGTGGTACAGGAACGGCAGGTACATCGCGAACGGGACGAGCAGCGCCCGATACAACACGACCCCCCCGAGCCACTTCCCGACCACGAGCTCCCCCTCCGTGATCGGCAGGGTCGCCAGCGTCTCGATCGTCCCCGAGCGGTTCTCCTCCGCGAGCAGCCGCATCGTCAGGACCGGGATGGCGAGCAGGATCGCGAACCAGAACGGCGTACTCCCGGAGATGTACGCGCTCATCGGGTCGCGCAGGCTGGAGAATTCCACCTGCGGCCGCGCCAGCGATTCCACCAGCTCCCAGAAGTTCAAGAAAGCGACGACTTGAAAGCCAAGTAGAACGAGGTACGCCGTCGGCCCGAGGAAGTACGAGGCCAGCTCTCGGGAGGCGATGGTGATGGCGTGTCGCATGATGTCAGCTCGCCTCCCGGCCCATGGCGTCGAGGTCCGAGCGGGTGACCGCCTCCACGAACAACTCTTCGAGGGAGCGCCGGCGGTGCTCCAGCGCCCGGAGCGGCCAGCCGCCCGACACCAGGCGGGCGGAGACGGCCTCGCGGGGGTCCTCGCCGGGCGTCGGGGTCACCTCGAAAGAGACGACGCCGTCCCGCTCCCACTCCAGCCGGGCCGACGCGACGCCGTGGACGGCCGAGAGGGCCCTGCGGACGGCGTCGCCGGCACCCCGGGCCTCGACCCGGATCGCCTCGCCCTTCCGGAAGTCCTCCAGGCGGCCGTCGAGGGCGATCCGGCCCCTCGCGATGATGATGGCGCGAGAGCAGACCGCCTCGACCTCCGACATGATGTGCGTGGAGAGGAGGACCGTATGACGCTCGCCCAACTCGCGGATCAGGGCGCGGACCTCGCGGACCTGGATCGGGTCCAGGCCGGCGGTCGGCTCGTCGAGGATCAGGATCGGCGGGTCGGCGAGGATGGCGTCGGCCAGGCCGACGCGCTGGCGGAACCCTCTCGACAGCTTCCCGAGGCTGCGGTCCTCCACCTCGCCCAGGCCGCAGCGGGAGAGGGCCTCGGAGACCGCCCGCCTTCGCTTCGAGCGCGGCACGTCCTTCAGCTTGGCGCGGAAACTGAGCAATTCGCGGACGCGCATCTCGGGGTAGAGGGGGACGTTCTCCGGCAGGTAGCCGACGTTGCGGCGGACCTCCAGCGGCTCGTCGAGGACGTCGCGACCGCAGAGGGAGGCCCGGCCGCTCGTCGGGGCGAGGTAGGTGGTCAGGATCCTCATCGTCGTGGTCTTGCCCGCGCCGTTGGGGCCGAGCAGGCCGGCGACCTCGGACCGCCCCAGTTCGAACGAGACCCCGTCCAGGGCCCGGACGGGGCCGTAGCTCTTGGAAAGGCGCTGGACCTCGATCATCGCGTCACCATCCCGAACGGCCGATCGGCTCACACGCGGCCGAGCAGCCTGCCCAATCCCAGCCGAAAGATGATCCAGAGCGCGGCCGCGGCCTCGCGAGAATTGATCTTCGACATCCCCGCACGGCGATTCTCGAAGAGGATAGGCGTCTCGCCGAACCGGCAGCCGACCTGACGGCACCAGAACAGGATCTCCTCCTGGAAGGAGTAGCCCCGCGAGCGGACCTTCGTGAAGTCGATCTGCGCGAGCTTCGAGACGCGGTAGCAGCGGAACGCCCCGCTGTTGTCGCGGGTCTTCAGGCCGAGGAACGTCCGGGCGTACATGTTGATGCCTGTGCTCATGAACTTCCGCTTCAGGTTGAACTCCCCCTCCACGCCGCCGCCGGGGACGTACCGCGAGCCGATCATGACGTCGTGGTCGGCCATGCCGGCCCGGAGGGCGGGGATGAATCGCGGGGGGTGGCTGAAGTCGGCGTCCATGTTCAGGAGATAGTCGAACCCGTTGCGGATGGCGTACGCCATCGCCTCCAGGGTGGCCGTGCCGAGGCCGAGCTTGCCGGCGCGATGGATGACGGCCACGTCCTTCAGCGTGCCGGCGAGGCGCTCGGCGATCGCGCCGGTCCCGTCGGGGGAATTGTCGTCGATGATGAGGATGGAGGCGTCGGGGGCGAAATCCCGGATGCCGGCGACCAGGGGCTCGACGTTCTCGGCCTCGTTGTAGGTCGCGAGGGAGATGACGAGCCGGGGCGGGGGGCTCGCCGACGCTTCAGGGATGTTGGACACGACGCTGGGTTCTCCGGGCGCGACGGGGGCCGGGGCCTCGCGGCCCGCCTCCCTTGGCAGAGGGATAGTATGACTGATCCCTATCCACCGGGGAAGTCGGGTGCGCCGCGAGATGCGCCTCGGGGCCGCCTCAGCCGGCGCCCGGGATCCAGATCAGCACCACACTCGGGCCGTCCCCGTCGTCGGCGGCGGGATCGGCCTCGGCCGTCGGGGCAGGGGGGGCGTCGGGCGACGGCGGCGATACGTCGCGGGGGAGCCGGATGGCCATCTCGCCGCGGGGCACGAGGATCTCGGCCGCGGGGTCGCCCCGCAGGGTCGTCGCCGCGCCGGATCGCGCCACGTCGGCCAGCAGGGTCGGGCCGGACTCCTGCTCCTCGACGCCCTCGGGGAGGGCGTCGAGGAGCCGCATCCGCAGGGTCTTCAACTCGCCGGGATCCAACTCGGCCGCGAAGACGGCGGCCCCGGGTCGGCCCCCCTCGGCGGGGAGGTCGAACCTGTGGAAATCACGGTGCGAGGAGAGGCCGATGAGGGAGGCCACCTCCGCGACGTCCGCCGGCCGGATCCCGGTCGCCAGGAGGATGCGGACGGGGCCCGGGCGCTCGAGCAGCCGCCGTACGACCAGGGGCCGCGGGTCCGAAGGCCCGACGAACTCGCTCGCCGCTACGGCCGCCGGCGCGGGCGACGGCGGCTCGGGGGCGGGCGCGGCGGGGGCGGCGGTCGCGACGACGGGCGTCGCGGGCGCGAGGCGCGGCACCGGCGCGGGCCCGCCCGGGCGGGCGCGGCCGGCCGAGTAGGCGGCCAGGCCGCCGGCGACCAGCACGGCCGCGGCCGCCGCTCGCGAGACGGCCCGAGACCGCCGCCTCGCGGCGATGCTCCGGAGCACGGCACCCGAGAGGTCCGGCGGGCCGGGCCGGGACAGGCCCGCGACGAGGTCGCGGCAGACCGCCAGCGAGCGCAGCTCCTCGGCCAGCGCCGGGTCGGCCGCGGCGGCGGCCTCGGCGGCCCGCCGCCGGTCCGGGGGCGACTCGTCGTCGAGGAGGGTCGAGATCAGGGGGTTCGGTTCGTCGGTCATGTCTGCCCCGAGGTCGAGGGGTCGTGTGCGAGGGCGGGAGCTTCGGGCCGCCCGGGTCATGAGATCGCCTGCTCGACGTCCGTGACGGCCGCCGTCCCGGGCGGCCCCTCCTCGGCCAGCGGCAGGAGACGCCGCCGCAGTTGCTGGCGAGCCCGGTGGAGCCGGCTCCGCACCGTCCCGACGGGGATCCCCAGCAGCTCGCCGATCTCCTCGTAGCGCCGACCTTCGAAGTCCTTCAGGATCACGACCGCGCGGTGGTCGGGCTCAAGGGCGTTCAACGCCGATTCCACCATCGCCTCCCGCTCCGCGCGCTCGGCCTCATACGAGGGCGCTCCGGTCGGCGACTCGTCCGGCGGGTCGAAGGCCGGTCGCACGCCGCGGGGGTCGAGGAGGCTCAGCGCCCGGCGGAATCGCCGCCGCCTCAGGCGGTTCATCGCCAGGTTCACCGCGATCCGGTAGATCCAGGTGTAGAACGAGCTCCCCCCGCGATACTGGTCCAGCTTCTCGAACCCGCGCACGAAGGCGTCCTGGAGCACGTCCAGCGCATCCTCCCGCGAGCCCACCAGCCGGAGCACCATCGGGTAGAGCCTGCCCTGGTAGCGGGCGACGAGCTCCCCGTAGGCCTCGGTCCGGCCGGCTCGGCAAGCTTCCACCAGGCTGGAATCGTCGCGGTTGCTCGTCATTTGGGATCTTCGACGCCCCGTCGCCGTGGAAAGTTCCCCGTGACCCGCCCCACGCCGGATTATGCAACGCCGCCCCCCGACTTGAAAGGCCGCCGCCGAATTCGAAGGGGGGAGTTTCCCGCGGCGAGGCATCCACTCGCGGATCGATGAAGCCCATCAAGCCGAGCTTAATGTGATCACGGATCGACAAAATCCACGCCGAACCTTGTCAAGGGCATAGCCCCTGTTAGACTCTTATTCGCCAACCTGTTCCTATTCTCATTCTCTAATTAAATCTCGATGCGGTGCAGGCGATCCCCATCGCGGTGGATCGACGTGCGCCCACGGTCGACGTCAGACCGGACCGGCCCCCGAGGCTCTCCAACTCCTCAGGCCGCCCCGAATCGCCCCCCACCGCTCAGGACTGGCAACAGGAATACATATGAAATTCCGAAAGCGGACTGTCGGCTTCCGGCCGGCCCTCGATCGCATGGAACCGCGCGCGTTGCCCAGCGGCGCGGGGGCCAACCTGCTCTGGTTCGACACCGAGTCCCCCGACCTGATCTTCTCCGACGTCGGCCAGATCATGGACGGTTGGGGCCGGCTGTCCGGCGGGGCCTGGGCCCGCGACGCCTCCATCAAGAGGTCGGCGGCGGGGTATGCGCTGGAGCCGGCGACGGCCTTCGCGAACCTGTCCAGCTACCCCGACGGCGTCTACAACGTGAGCTTCCGGGGCGACGCGACGGTCGCCTTCTCCGGCGTCGGGGCCCTGGCCGGGCCGATGACGACCGGGGCCGACGGGATCACGCGCGGGACCGTGGTGGTCGGCGGGGCCGCGGGGGCGGATTCGGCGTCCCGCAAGCTCTACATGACGATCACGTCGACCGCCTCCGCATCCCCGATGTCCGACCTGCACATCTGGGCCCCCGGATACTCCGAGGGCGGGCCCATGTACACGAGGGAGTTCATCGCCTCGCTGAAGCCGTTCGACTTCATCCGCTTCCTCGACTGGACCAGGACGAACCAGTCCGTCGTCTCCTCCTGGTCGGAGCGGATCCCGTCGGACAGGTTCGGCGACGGCACGTTCTTCGTCTCCTACGAGGAGATGATCGCCCTGGCCAACGAGACCGGGGACGACATCTGGCTGCCGGTCCCCGCCCTGGCCGACGACGACTACCTGCGCCGGCTGGCGGCGCTGGTCCGCCGGGACCTCGACCCGGGCCTGAAGGTCTACGTCGAGTACAGCAACGAGACCTGGAACTACTACTTCTCCGCGTACAACCAGGTGCTAGCCATGGCCCAGGGCGATCCCCGGGTCACGGCCACGGACCCATTCCAGCGGGTGGCCCAGGAGTCGGCGCTCCAGGCCGCGCGCGTCGCCCGGATCTTCTACGACGAGTTCGGGGCCGACTCCGACCGGGTGCTCCCCGTGTTCTCGGGGTTCACCCTGCGGCCCGACTTCCTGAGCACCGGGTTGTCCGCGGTGGCCCGCGTCTTCGGCGACCCTTCGAAGATCTTCAAGGCGACGGCGATCGCCCCCTACGGCAACATCGCCGCGTCGCTGAGTTCGTCGACCGATCTGAGCACGCTGCTCGCGTCGATCAACAGCCAGATCGACGTGATCGCCAACTACATGAAGCAGAACGTGCAGGTCGCCGCGGCATACGGCCTGCCGCTGGGGACTTACGAGGGCGGGGTGGAACCGGACCTCGTGGCCGACCTGTCCGTCCGGACCGCCCTGATCAACCACCCGGCGATGTATGACCTGTACCGCAAGGCTTACGCGGCCTGGGAGTCGGCCGGGGGCGCCTTCATCGGGCTCTACACCGCTTTCGGCGACTTCTGGGGGCTGAAGACCGCCGTCACGACCACGGGCAGCCCGCGGTGGGACGGGGTGATGAGCATGATCCTCACGCCGGGCGACGCCGACGGGGACGGCGACGTCGACTACGGCGACTTCCAGGTCGTCGCCGCGAACATGAACCGCGTCGGGGTCTGGTGGGCGCAGGGCGATTTCAACCACGACGGCAAGGTCGACGGCCAGGACCTGGCGCTGCTGCGATCGAACCTCGACCCGGCCTCGCCGACCGCCGCGGAGGCCGCCGCCATGGCCGTGCGGCTCGCTCCGACGACGACGACCTCCTCCTCCCCGGTCGCCTTCCAGGCGTTCGCCGAGAAGGCGGCGGCCGATTTCGCCTCGGCGACGGGCGGCCCGATCGTCAAGGACGGGGTCTACAACGGCGGGTTCGGCACGGGCCAACTCCGCCTCGGCGGCGTCACCTACCCCCGAGGGCTCGGGACGGCGAGCTCCTCGACGATCACGATCCCGCTCGGCGGCCTTTACACGACCTTCTCATCCCTCATCGGCGTGGACGACCGGGCCGGCGTCGGCTCGGGCCAGGCGGTCTTCAAGGTGATCGGCGACGGGCGGGTGCTCTATACCTCGCCGACGATGAAGGCGGGCGCCTCCCTGCCGATCAGCGTCGACGTCTCGGGGGTTTCCAGCCTCTCGCTCGTCGTCGGCGCGCCGTCGGGGACGAACCTCGCCATACCCGCCGACTGGGCCATGGCCCGGCTGGTCGACGCCCGCTCCTCCACGGGCGTCGCCCCGTCGCTCACATGGACCGTGACGCGCGGGGAGCAGGTCATCTCGACCCTGACGAGCCCGACCTTCGTCTTCGCGCCCGCCGTCGACGGGGAGTACCTCGTCACGGTCGAGGCGACCGACTCGCGGGGCGGCACGTCGCGCGAGTACGTACCCATCCGCGTCGGCGCGCCGATCGCCCAGGCCACGGCCGCCTATCGCGGGGCGATGCTGGGCACGGGCGCCTGGAAATCGCTCGTCGGCCGGGCCGGCGTCGTCGTGGCCGGCGACTCCGGCGTCTACCCGACGTATGCGTCGGTCTCCGTCTCCGGCGCGTCCGCGACCGTCTGGAGCCGATACACGGACGACGACCGCGCCCTGGCGCAGCCCCAGACGAGGGCCGAGATCGCCTCGGCCTGGACGTCGGACGCGTTCACGATCGCCGCCGACTTCACCGACGGGAAGGCCCACCGGGTCACGCTGTATCTGGTCGATTGGGACTTCGGCCGGAGGAGCCAGCGCATCGACGTCGTCGATGCGGCGACCGGTGCGACGCTCGATTCTCGGACGTTCTCCTCCTTCGAGCACGGGACGTATGCGTCCTGGGACGTCTCGGGGAGCGTCCTCTTCCGGGTCACCAAGACGGGCGGGACGACCGCGGCGGTCAGCGCCCTGTTCATCGACGACGCTCGCCCCGACGGAGTGTACGCCGGGGACGACGTGATCACCCGCGGCGCCTGGCCGGGGACGTACGGGACCGGCGGCCAGGTGTTGGTCGGATTCGACCCAACCCTGCCCTCCTACGCCGCGGTGTCGGTCTCCGCGACATCCTCCCGAGACTTTGCGGGGACCTCCAGCGACGTCCGATCGCCTCGCGCCCCGGATGGATCGAAGAGGGCGTTGACCCAGTGGAACGGCCGCGAGATCGTCGTCGACGTGAACCTGACCGACGGGCGGCCCCACCGGGTCTCGCTCTACATGGTCGACTACAACTCCATCGACGTCGTCCAGAGGATCGAGGTCGTCGACGCCGCCACGGGGACGATCCTCGACACACGGCAAGCGTCCCAGTTCAACTCGGGCGTCTACATGTCCTGGAACGTGACCGGCCACGTCTTCTTCCGGATCGTCCTGGAGTCCGGCAACAACGCCGTCCTCTCCGGGGTCTTCATCGACGACGCTTCGGGGCCCAATCCAGGCCCGGCCCCCGTCGCGGTCGCCCCGAGCGCGGGGTTCGTTACGAAGGACGTCGCCACCAAAGGCAATTGGATCGGCGTCTACGGTAAGGAGGGGAGCCTCGCCCTGGGCGGCGGCGCGTCCACCCCGTCCTATGCGGTGTGGTCCATCGCGGGCGACCAGCGATTCACATGGACCACCTCGACGACCGATACTCGCGCCCTCATGATCGGGGGCTCTCGCATGGCCTTGACCTGGCGGGGGCCCCAGTTCTCGGTGGACGTGGACCTGACCGACGGGCAGGCGCATCGCGTATCCTTCTACATGGTCGACTGGACGTCGGCGGGGAGGGTCCAGCGGATCGACGTGGTCGACCCGGCGACGGGGGCGGTGCTCGACTCGCAGACGATCTCGTCGTTCAGCGGCGGGGCGTATCTCTCCTGGAACGTCACCGGCTCTGTGAGGTTCCGATTCACGTCCCTCGCCGGGGGCAACGCTATCTTCTCCGGCATCTTCTTCGATGCACCGGTTTGGCCCGGCACGGCCTCTTTCGCGGCGAAGGACGCGGCGACGCAGGGGGACTGGATCGGGGCGTACGGCGGCGAGGGCCGGCTGATCCTCAACGACTCGGACTCGCTGCCGTCCTACGCCCGCGTCGAGCTTTCCGCCAACGCCACCCCCTCCGTCTGGGCCGCCTCCAGCGACCAGCGCCGCGTCCTCGCCAAGTCGTCCGGCTCGGGCCGCCAGGCCTCGACCTGGAGCGCCGGGACGTTCACGGTGGACGTGGCCCTGACCGACGGGCGGGCGCACCGGGTGTCGCTCTACATGCTGGACTACTCGACGACGGCGCGCGTCCAGCGGATCGACGTGGTCGACCCGGCGACGGGGGCGGTGCTCGACTCCCGGACGGTCTCGTCGTTCAGCGGCGGGGCGTACCTGACGTGGGACGTGACCGGGTCGGTGCGGTTCCGGTTCACCACCGTCGCCGGCATCAACGCCGTCCTCGCCGGCGTCTTCTTCGATGCAATCGTGTCCAATTCGGCCTCTTTCGCGGCGAAGGACGCGGCGACGCAGGGGGACTGGATCGGGGCGTACGGCGGCGAGGGCCGGCTGATCCTCAACGACTCGGACTCGCTGCCGTCCTACGCCCGCGTCGAGCTTTCCGCCAACGCCACCCCCTCCGTCTGGGCCGCCTCCAGCGACCAGCGCCGCGTCCTCGCCAAGTCGTCCGGCTCGGGCCGCCAGGCCTCGACCTGGAGCGCCGGGACGTTCACGGTGGACGTGGCCCTGACCGACGGGCGGGCGCACCGGGTGTCGCTCTACATGCTGGACTACTCGACGACGGCGCGCGTCCAGCGGATCGACGTGGTCGACCCGGCGACGGGGGCGGTGCTCGACTCCCGGACGGTCTCGTCGTTCAGCGGCGGGGCGTACCTGACGTGGGACGTGACCGGGTCGGTGCGGTTCCGGTTCACCACCGTCGCCGGCATCAACGCCGTCCTCGCCGGCGTCTTCTTCGACGACGTCTCCGGGACGCCGCGGCCCGTGGCCAATTCGGCCTCTTTCGCGGCGAAGGACGCGGCGACGCAGGGGGACTGGATCGG
>ERZ778021.1914-NODE-1914-length-21110-cov-4.547423_pt1 | contig 21110 bp, 16 predicted proteins | sample MGYA00375751_ERZ778021 | MGnify/ENA primary metagenome ERZ778021 (study PRJEB29350, sample SAMN05389814) | bioreactor metagenome | isolation source: Thiocyanate stock bioreactor | place: South Africa: University of Cape Town | collected 2013-08-29 ... | reverse complement strand
GGTGAGCAGCGGGTGCAGCACCTTGATCGGCGCCTTGAACATCTCGACGAATTCCAGAAGGCCCTGCGTGGTGCGGTTCAGGCCGCCGCTGTAGGAATAGGCGTCCGGGTCCGACTGGCTGAAGTTCTCCAGCTGCCGGATATCGACCTTGCCGACCAGGGAGGAGACGTCCTGGTTGTTCTCGTCGCCTGGCTCGGTCTTGGCGATGCAGATCTGGCGCAGCCGCGAGGGCATCAGCTTGACGACGGAGAATTTGGAGATGTCGCCGGACAATTCGTCCAGCCGCTTCGCAGCCCAGGGCGAGATCAGCCCGTTCAGCCGGCGGCGCGCGATGCCGTATTTGTCCTCCAGCAGGTCGGCCATCCGCTCGGGATCGAACAGGCCCAGCGGCGATTCGAAGATCGGGCTGATCTGGTCGCCGACCTTGAGCGTGTAGATGGGATGCACCTCCATCAGGCTCTTCAGCCGCTCTGCCAGCGAGGACTTGCCGCCGCCCACCGGCCCGAGCAGGTAGAGGATCTGCTTGCGCTCCTCCAGCCCCTGCGAGGCGTAGCGGAAATAGCCGGCGATGCGCTCGATCGTATCCTCCATGCCGTAGAAGTCGGAGAAGGAAGGGTAGAGCTTGATGGTCTTGTTGGCGAAGATGCGCCCCAGCCGTTCGTCCTTGCTGGTGTCGACCAGCTTCGGCTCGCCGATCGCCGCCACCATGCGCTCGGGCGCGGAGGCGTACATCGACTTGTCCTCGCGGCAGGCGAGGAGATATTGCTGGAGGCTCATCTCCTCCTGGGCGGCATTCTTGTAGATCCTCGAGAACAGGTCGAAGACGTCCGACTGATTCCCCTGCATGGCAACCTCGCAGCGGGGCGCTTCCTGTTGCCCGGTGCCCCGTACGCTTACAACCGTTCCGGCGCCCCATGGTTCCCATGATAACCTACGGATCGGCTGCGGCAAAACGGCACTATGGGTTTATGCACCGGGGAGTGCCGCGGCCCGGTCATTTTACGACCGCGTCCAGCGTATCGGAGAGGATCGCCGTCATCCGCTCCAGTTCCTCGCGGGAGGCGGTGAAGGGCGGGGCGAGCAGGATGTGGTCGCCGGCCTTTCCGTCCACGGTGCCGGAGCCCGGATAGCAGAGCAGCCCGAGAGCCTGGGCCTTCGCCTTGATTCGGGCCGCAAGGTTCGCCTCCGGCGCAAAGGGCGCCCCGGTTTCGCGATCTTCCACCAGTTCCAGCCCCCACAGGTAGCCGCGGCCGCGAATGTCGCCGACATGCGGATGCTGCCCGAAGGCGCTGTCGAGCAGGCCGTGCAGGAACGCCTCCTCCGCGTCGACCCTTTCCACCAGCCCCTCGCGCCGCATGATTCGCTGCGCCGCCAGGGCGGCGGCGCAGGCGACGGGATGGCCGACGAAGGTGTGGCCGTGCATGAAGGCGCCGGAACCTTCGGCGAACGCCCGATGGACGCGCCCAGAAGCAAGCACGGCGCCGAGCGGCAGATAGCCGGCGCCCAGCCCCTTGGCGACCGTCATCAGGTCGGGCGAAATGCCTTCGGCGAGGCAGGCATGCAGGTGGCCGGTGCGGCCCATGCCGCACATCTCCTCGTCGAGGATCAGCAGCACGCCGTGGCGGTCGCAGATGTCGCGGATGCGCGCGAAGTAGCCGGGAACGGGCGGCACGGCGCCGAGCGTGGCGCCCACCACCGTCTCGGCGATGAAGGCGGAGACCGTCCCGGCTCCGAGCTCCAGGATCTTTTCCTCCAGCTCGTCGGCGACCCGCCGTCCATAGTCCTCGTCGCTCTCGCCCGATGCGCGCCCACGATAGGCGTAGCAGGGCTGGATATGGTGCATGTCGATCAGCAGGTCCTGATAGGCGGCCCGCCGCCAGCGGTTGCCGCCGGCCGACAGGGCCCCCAGCGTGTTGCCGTGATAGCTCTGCCAGCGGCTGATGACATGCCGGCGGCCAGTCTCGCCGCGCTCGCGGTGATACTGGTGCGCCATCTTGAGCGCGGTCTCCACCGCTTCCGATCCGCTGGAGACGAAGAAGACCTTTTCCAGCCCTGCGGGCGCGTCCGCGATCAGCAGGTCGGCCAGTTCCTCGGCGGGCTCGCTGGTGAAGAAGCCGGTATGGGCGTAGGCGAGCCGGCGCGCCTGCGCAGCGATCGCCTCGGCGATCTCGGGCTGCCCGTGGCCGAGGCAGGAGACGGCCGCGCCTCCGCAGGCGTCCAGATACCGCTTGCCGTCGCTGTCGAGGACGTAGCTGCCCTCGCCGGAGACGGCCAGGGGCGGAACTGAACGCGCGGAACGGTGGAATATGTGGCTCATCGGTCGATCTCGCTGGGGATGGCGGCGCGCCGCCGCACCGCCGATTGACAGCGGCTCGGTTTGGCTTCTAGGATCATCCGTATAGTGAACACAAATTCGTTGTGCGGACAACATAAACTATGAACCGACCCGGCTTGTCGTGGTGTACCGGCCAAACAGGGAGGGGCGCGTGAGCGCGGCCCGGCGTCTGGCCATTGCGCGGCTCTGGCACGAGGCCAACGCCTTTTCTCCCGTCGTCACCAGGCTGGAGCACTTCCGCCGCAGGGAGTGGGAGCAAGGCGCGCAGGCGTCCGCGACCTATCGCGGCACGGCCACGGAGATGGGCGGCGCCGTCGCCTTTCTCGACGCCGAGCCGGGATGGCACGGCACCTTCCTGCGCTGCACCTCGGCGCCGCCGGGCGGGCTGGTGGAGCAGGCCGATCTCGACGCGATCATCGGGGAGATCGTCGCCGGCCTTGCGGCCGAAGAGTGGGATGCCGTCTACATCTCGCTGCACGGCGCGGTCGCCGGCACCGGCGATCCCGGCTCCGACCACACGCTCTTGCGGTCCGCGCGCGCGGCGGTCGGTCCCGACGTGCCGATCGCGGTGACCTTCGACATGCATGCCTGCCTCGATCCGCGCATCGCCGACCATGCCGACATCGTCGTCGGCTACAAGACCTATCCGCATGTCGACATGGCGCAGACCGCGCTCAAGGCGCTGGCCCTGCTCGACCGCATGACGCGCGGGCGGGAGCGGCTGCGCTCGCTGATCCGGCCCGTGCCGATGCTGCCGCCGAGCCACCGGATGCGCACGGCCGGCGAGCCGATGGGCGGCCTCGTGCGCCTGGCCGCCGAAACGGAAGCGGCGCGGGGCCTGCGCGACGTCACCATGTTCGGCGGCTTCGCCTATGCGGATACGCCCTGGACGCGCGCTTCGGTCAGCGTCTGCTTTCAGGAGGAAGACGGGCAGGCGGCGCTGGCGGCGGCGCGCGAACTCGCTGCGGCGATGAAGCGGCGGCATGCCGATTTCCTGCCGGCCCTTCCCGATGCGCGGCAGGGGCTGGAGCAGGCGCGGCTGTTACTGGAAAAAGGGGCGAGCTGGCCGGTAGCCGTTCTGGAAAATGCCGACAACCCGCTCTCGGGCGGGGCGGGCGACACGCCCGGTCTTTTCCGGGCGCTTGTCGAGGCCCGGCCGCCCTGGCCGACCCTCTTCGCCAGCTTCTGCGACCCTCGCCTGGTGGCGGAAGCCCATGCGGCCGGCCTGGGCGCCACGATCGAGGCGAACCTGGGCGGCCGGCTGAGCCCTGATTTCGGCGCGCCCGTTCCCTTCTCCGGCGAGATCGTGCGGCTGACGGACGGCCGTTTCGTCAACAGCGGCCCGATGGAACGCGGCAGGCCGGAAGCGGTCGGCCGCACCGCCGTGCTGCAGAACGGGCATATCAAGGTGGTGATCGCCGAGACCGCGCAGAGCGTGAACGATCCGGCGTGGTGTGCGCTGCACGGCATCGACCTTGCCGCCACCGCGCTGTTCTGCACCAAGGCCAAGAACCATTTCCGTGCCGGTTTCGAGCATCTGTGCGGAGCCATCATCGACGTCGACACGCCGGGGCCGGCTCCCGCCAACCTCGCGCTCCTGCCTTACCGCAACGTCCCGCCAAGCTTCATTCTTCCATCCTGACCGCAGCAGGTAGAACCAGCCATGAACAGCCCGTCCCCCCGGACCCACACCTATGACGCCGTCATCATCGGCGGCGGCCACAACGGCCTGACCTGCGCCGGCTATCTCGCCAAGGCGGGAATGAAGGTCGCAGTGGTCGAGCGCCGCGGCATCGTCGGCGGGGCCTGCGTCACCGAGGAGTTCCACCCCGGCTTCCGCAACTCCTCCTGCTCCTATCTCGTGGGGCTGCTGGCGCCCGAGGTCATCGCCGATCTGGAACTCCACCGCCACGGCCTGGAGATACTGGAGCGTCCCGGCGGGACGCTGAGCGTCCTGCCCGAGGGCGGTTCCATCGAGCTCACCGCCGACCGCGCAGGCGTGATGGCGCAACTGGCCGAGACCGCGCTCGGCGACGCCGACGCTTATGCCGAGCTTTCCGGCCTGCTCGACACGGCTGCCACCGTCATGCGCGCCATCGCCCGCGAGCGCCCGCCGGAGATGACCGGCGGCTGGGGCCAGTTGCTGCAGACGGCCAGGGCGGGGCTGCACCTGCGCCACCTGTCGCCGGCACAGAGGGCGGATTTCGCGGGCCTGATGCTCAAGAGCCTTGGCGACTTCCTCGACGAGCGGTTCCAGAACGAGGCGTTCAAGGGCGTCTACGGCTTCAAGGGCCTCGTGGGCAACATGGTCAGCCCCTATGCCATCGGCTCGGCCTAAGTGCTGCTGCATCACGTCTTCGGCGAGGTCAACGGCAAGCGCGGCAAATGGGGCCAGCCGCGCGGCGGCATGGGCGGCATCACGCAGGCGATGCAGAGATCGCTGGAAGCCAGCGGAGGCCATGTCTGGCTGGACGACGGCGTCCGCGAGGTGATCGTGGAGAAGGGGCGCGCCGCGGGCGTGGCGCTCCATGGCGGCGCGGTGCTGCGCGCGCCCATCGTCGCCTCCAGCGTCAACCCGCGCCTGCTGTTCCTGCGCATGCTCGACACGAGCCTGCTCGAAAGTGGCTTCGTGCGCCGGCTGGAGAACTGGCGCTGCCGCTCCGGCACCTTTCGTATGAACGTGGCGCTGTCGGAGCTTCCCGATTTCACCGCCCGGCCCGGCAGCGACATGCAGCGCCACCACACCGGCACCATCGCCATCGCGCCGTCTCTGGCCTATCTCGAACGGGCCTATGACGACGCGCGGCACAGGGGCTGGTCGCAGCAGCCGGTGATCTCGATGTGCATTCCCACCACCATAGAACCGGGCCTGGCGCCGGAAGGGCGGCATATTGCGGGGCTGTTCTGCCAGCACTTCAACCCCAGCCTGCCGGACGGCGCGAACTGGGACGACCACCGCGACGAGGTCGCGAGGCTGGTCATCGAGACCATCGGCGAGTACGCGCCGAACTTCCCCGCCTCGGTGATCGGCTACAAGGCGCTGACGCCGCTCGACCTCGAAACCGAGTACGGTCTGGTCGGCGGCGACATCTTCCATGGCGAAATGCATCTCGACCAGCTTTTCAGCCTGCGCCCGGCCGCCGGCCATGCCGCCTATACGAGCCCGATCCGGGGCCTGTTCCAATGCGGATCGGGCACCCATCCCGGCGGCGGCGTGACCGGCCTGCCGGGCATGAACGCGGCGAGGGAAATCCTCAAGCGGCGGAGGGAGTTCGCATAGCGGACACCTGGGCGTCATGGTAACGAGGGCCAACGACATCTGATTCCCGGGAAGCGCGCCATGACGGAAGACCACAGCGACGAACTCTCCGATGCGCAGTCGGACAGCAGCTCGGATTTCGTGCGGTCTCTGGCGCGGGGGCTGAGCGTCATCAAGGCGTTCGACCGATTCACCCCGGCCATGACGCTGAGCGACGTGGCGCGCAAGACCGGGCTGCCGCGGGCCGCCGCGGGGCGCTTCCTCAAGACGCTGGTGACGCTCGAATATGCCAGCTTCGACGGGCGCGAATACCGGCTGCGGCCGCGCGTGCTGGAACTGGGCATGGCCTATTTCAGCTCGTTCTCCTTCATCGAGATCGCCAATCCGATCCTGGAGGCTGCGGCCAAGCAGGCCGAGGAACCCTGCTCGATGGGCGTCCTCGACGGCACCGAACTGGTCTATGTCGCCCGCCACACTGCCAACCGCATGATGTCGATCAGCATCGCGCTGGGCAACCGCTATCCCGCCACCTCGACCTCGCTGGGCCGGGTGCTGCTCGGCGGCCTGCCGGATGCCGAGCTCGACGCGCTGCTGGACAAGGCGCAGATCCGCCAGGTGACGCCGCTGACCGTCAGCGACAAGCGCAAGCTGCGCGAGATGATCGTGCAGGGGCGCTCGGACGGCTATTGCACCGCCGACGGGCAGCTCGAGGTGGGCATACGCTCCATCGCCGTGCCGGTGCGCGGCCGCGACGGCAAGATCATCGCCGCCATCAACATGGGCGTGCCGGCCACGCGCCACACGATGGAAAGCCTCGTCTCGCAACTGCTGCCGATCCTGCGGAACGCGGCGAGCGAGATCGAGTTCGCGATCCGCTCCAGGCCCTGAACCCTCCTTCCGACCCGGCATTTCCGACCGAGCACAGGACGCGCCGTCTCGCGGCGGCGTGTCCTTGACAGGAGGATATTTTGTTTTTACGGTGTGCGTATAGTGAACTGATGGTCGGTAGGCGGACAAACTAAGGCGGCAAACGCACAAACAGGGGGCAGCATGAATGCCGGCACGCCCATCGTGGTGGACGACCTGCACAAGAGCTTCGACGCCCTCGAGGTTCTGAAGGGCATTTCGCTGCGCGCGGAAAAGGGCGACGTGATCTCGGTCATCGGTTCGAGCGGATCGGGCAAGAGCACCTTCCTGCGCTGCATCAATCTTCTGGAGCGCTACGATTCGGGCTCCATCCAGGTGTATGGCGAGACCCTCCGGGTGGGCCCGAAGGGCCGGATCGACCACGGCCAGGCCGATCGGATCCGCCGGCGCGTGGGCATGGTCTTCCAGAGCTTCAATCTGTGGTCGCACCTGACCGTCCTCCAGAACATGATCGAGGGGCCGGTACATGTGCTGGGCATGAAGCGCGCCGAGGCGGTCGGCAGGGCCGAGGCGCTGCTCGAAAAGGTCGGCATCTTCGACAAGCGCCACCATTATCCGAGCCATCTTTCCGGCGGCCAGCAGCAGCGCGCCGCCATCGCCCGCGCGCTGGCGATGGAGCCCGACGTGCTGCTGTTCGACGAGCCCACGTCCGCGCTCGATCCAGAGCTTGTCGGCGAGGTGCTGCGCGTCATGCGCGCGCTCGCCGAGGAAAACCGCACCATGATCATCGTCACCCACGAGATGCGGTTTGCGCGGGACGTCTCCTCGAAGGTCGTCTTCCTGCACCGCGGCAGGGTCGAGGAGCAGGGAAGCCCGGAAGAGCTGTTCGGCAATCCCCGCTCGGAGCGCTGCCGGCAATTCGTCAGGCAGTCCTTCGAGGCCGCCTGACGCGCCAAGACATAAGCAAAGCCAAACGGAGGAATATCGAAATGAACAAGCTGACCAGCACGCTTTTGCGCCTTCTTGCCGCCTGCGGCATCGGGCTGGCGGCATCGGCCGCCCAGGCCGAGCCGCTGCGCATCGCCACGGAGGGCGCCTATCCTCCGTTCAACCTCGTCGACGCCAATGGCGAGCTGCAGGGCTTCGATGTCGAGATCGCCAAGGCGCTCTGCGCCGAGATGAAGGTCGAGTGCACGATTTCCGCCCAGGCGTGGGACGGCATCATTCCCGGCCTCAATGCCGGCCAGTACGACGTGATCGTCGCCAGCATGTCGATCACCCCGGCCCGCCTCGAGGCCGTCAACTTTACCAAGCCCTACTATCAGGCGGGCGCTGTGCTGGTGGCCCCCAAGGATACTCCGCTCGAACCGACGGCCGACAGCCTCGCCGGCAAGTCCATCGGCGTGCAGCGCGCCAGCACCTATGCCGCGCTGATCGAGAAGCGCTTTCCGGGCGCGGACGTGCGCCTCTACGACAAGGTCGAGAATCACAATCTCGATCTCGTGGCCGGCCGCATCGGCGGCGTGATCGCCCAGCGCATCGCCATGGCCAAGTGGCTGGAGTCCGAGGAAGGCGCGCCGTTCGAGATCAAGGGCGAGGCCATGCTCGATCCGGAGATCCTCGGCCAGGGCGCCGGCATCGCCGTGCGCAAGAGCGACGACGAATTGCTGGGGCGCCTCGACACCGCGCTCGCCACCATCAAGGAGAACGGCGTCTATGACGAGATCAACAAGCGGTTCTTCCCCTTCAGCCTGAAGCCCGCAAACTGATCCGCAGGGCGGATGCGCGGCCGCCCCGCGCATCCGCCCGTTTCCGTCAACCGCGGAGGACAGCCTGATGCCCGATCTGCAAGGCTTCGGCCCGATGCTGGCCAAGGGCACGGCGATGACCGTGCAGGTGGCGCTGCTGAGCACGTTCTTCGGCGTGCTGATCGGCATCGTCGTCGCGATGATGAAGCTGTCCGCCAGCCGCGCCGCGCGCATTGCCGGCGACCTCTACACCACCATCGTGCGGGGCGTGCCGGCGCTGGTGTTCATCCTGCTGATCTATTTCGGCGGCGTGCGGCTGGTCAACGAGATCGCCCGCTCGCTCGGCCACACCCAGCATATCGACCTCAACGCCTTCGTGGCCGGCGTGTTCGCGCTTTCCCTGGCTTTCGGCGCCTATGCCACGGAGGTGTTCCGGGGCGCGTTCCAGGCCATTCCCAAGGGGCAGATCGAGGCCGCCCGCTCGCTCGGCATGGGCCGGTGGCTCACCTTCCGCCGCATCTCGCTGCCGCAGGTGTGGCGCATCGCGCTGCCCGGCCTCGGCAACATCTTCCTCGTCATCCTCAAGGAAACCGCTCTCGTGTCGATCATCGGGCTGGAGGAGCTGATGCGCAAGACCGAATACGCGGTCGGCTTCACCCGCCAGCCCTTCACCTTCTTCCTGTGCGCGGCCTTCATCTATCTCGGCCTCACCATCGTCAGCATGCTGACGCTGCAGGTGCTGGAGCGGCGCGCCGGACGCGGCCTCGAACCGATGGGGGCGGCATGAATATCGGGGTCATGATCGACAGCATCCCGGCTCTGCTGGCCGGCGCGGGGCTGACGCTCCGGCTGGTGGGGCTGGCCGTCGTCATCGGCTTCGTCATCGCGGTACTGGCGGCGCTGGCGCGGCTGTCGCGCAATCCGCTGCTGTGGATGCCTGCCTATGGCTTCATCTTCTTCTTCCGCGGCACGCCGCTGCTCGTGCAGATCTTCCTGGTCTATTACGGCCTTTCGCAGTTTCCCGCCGTGCGCGCCAGCGCGCTCTGGGTCATCCTGCGCGAGCCGTTCTGGTGCGCGCTGATCGCCTTCTCGCTGAACACCGCCGCCTATACCGCCGAGGTGGTGCGCGGCGCCATCCAGGCCGTGCCGCGCGGCCAGATCGAGGCGGCCATGGCGATCGGCATGTCGCGCCTGACCCGCACATGGCGCATCGTCATGCCGCAGGCGGTGCGCATCGGCCTGCCCGCCTACTCCAACGAGGTGATCCTGCTCATCAAGGCAAGCTCGCTCGCCAGCACCGTCACCCTGCTCGACCTCACCGGCGTCGCCCGCACCATAAGCTCGGTCACCTACATGCCGGTCGAACTGCTCAGCATGGCGGCGCTGATCTATCTGGCCATGACCTTCGTCGTCACCCGTGCCTTCCGGTTCGTCGAATATCTGCTGTCGGCAGAGCGGCGCCAGCCGCCGGTGGCCGCCGGCGTTTCCAGCCGCACCCTTTCCGCCGCATCGAGCCAGGTGAAATGACAGTTCCCTTCCCAGCCGCCTCCCGCAAGGACTGGCACGCGGCCGCGCGCGCCCTGAAGCCGGAGGCACTCGCCTTCATCGACGGCGGCTACCGTCCGGCGCGCTCTGGCGCGACCTTCGCAACCGTCAATCCTGCCACGGGCACGATCCTCGCCGACGTGGCGGCCTGCGGCGAGGCCGATGCCGACGAGGCGGTGGCCGCCGCCCGGCGCGCCTTTGCCGCCGGCCACTGGTCGAACGCCGCGCCTGCTGCACGCAAGGCCGTGCTGCTGCGCCTGGCCGACCTGATCGAGGCCGATGCCGACGCCTTCGCGCTCCTCGAAACCCTCGACATGGGCAAGCCCATCCGGGACAGCCTGTCGATCGACCTGCCGGCCGCGGTGCGCTGCCTGCGCTGGTTCGCCGAGGCGATCGACAAGCTCTATGACGAGATCGCGCCGACGCGGGGCGGCACGCTTGCCATGGTGCGGCGCGCGCCGGTCGGCGTCGTCGCGGCCATCGTGCCGTGGAACTTTCCGCTGGTCACGGCCATGACCAAGATCGCCCCGGCGCTCGCGGCCGGCAACAGCGTCGTCCTCAAGCCGTCGGAACTGTCGCCGCTCAGCGCCATCAGGCTGGGCCGGCTCGCAAGCGAGGCCGGCCTGCCCGACGGCGCCCTGAACGTGCTGCCTGGCATCGGGCCGGAGGCGGGCAGGGCGCTGGCGCTGCACGAGCAGGTCGCGGCGCTGGCCTTCACGGGCTCGACCGCGGTGGGCAAGCTGCTGATGACCTATGCCGGCCAGTCCAACATGAAGAAGGTCAGCCTCGAATGCGGCGGCAAGTCCGCCAACATCGTGCTCGCCGACTGCCCGGACATCGACCGGGCGGTGGAGGCTGCCGCCATGGGCGCCTTCCAGAACCAGGGCCAGATCTGCAACGCCGGCACGCGCCTCGTCCTCGAAAGGCCGATCCGCGACGCGTTCCTGGAAAGGCTCGCCGCGCTGGCGAAGACCTTCGTGCCCGGCGACCCGCTGCTGCCGGAAACGCGCTTCGGCGCGATGGCCTCGGCCGCCCATGCCGCGCGGGTGCGCGGCTATATCGCGAAAGGGGAGCAGGAGGGCGCGATCCGGCTGACCGGCGAAGGCCCCGCCGCGCCCGGCTTCTCGCCGGACACCTGCATCCGCCCCACCGTCTTCCGCGGCGTCGACAATTCCATGACCATCGCGCGCGAGGAGATCTTCGGGCCCGTTCTCAGCGTCATCGACGCGAAGGACATGGACGAGGCGATCGACATCGCCAATGCCAGCCCCTACGGGCTGGCGGCGGCCATCTGGACGAGGGACCTCGCCAAGGCGCTCGACGCGGAAAGGCGGCTCGACACCGGCTTCGTCTGGATCAACACGCTTCGCGTCGGCGACATCACCGTGCCCTTCGGCGGCGTGAAGGCGTCCGGCAGCGGCCGCGACAAGTCGCTGCACGCCTTCGACAACGTGACCCATCGCAAGAGCGTTTGGGTGGACCTTTCCGCATCCTCATGAGCAAGCGCGTCCTTGTCGGTGCGATCCTGCACGAGACGAACACCTTCAACACGGTTCCGACGAGCCTGGCGGATTTCGCGGGCCGCTATCTGCTGTTCGGCGCGGCGGCTGCGCGTGCGGAACTGGCCGGCACGGCCACCGAGATGGGCGGCTACCTTCAGGCCGCCGAGGCCCATGGCTGGGAGATCGCCGTGGCGGTGGCGGCGGCCTGCGGCCCGTCCGGCCCCCTGGGCGCCTCGGATTGGGACATCCTCAAGTCGGCCGTGCTCGATGCCGAGGGGCCTTTCGACGGCATCGCGCTCGCGCTGCACGGGGCGATGGTCACAGAGGACAGCCTCGACCCGGAGGGCGAGCTTCTGGCGGCGCTGCGCGCCCGCCACGGCCCGCGCGTGCCCATCGTCGCCACGCTCGACATGCACGCCAACGTCTCGGCCCGCATGGCGGCGGAAGCCGACGCGTTCTTTCCATACCGCACCTACCCGCATGTCGACCATGCCGACTGCGCCGTCGGTGCCGCATCGGCGCTCGCCCTGCTGATGGAGGAGGCGCAACGGCAGGGCGGCGGCCGGCTCACCCGCTCGGTGCTGGCCCGGCCGCCCATGCTCGATGCCGCCGACCACGGGCGCACCAGCCCTCCGGGCTCCATGAACGGCCTGCTCGCGCGAGCGGACGAGATCGCCGGCCGCCCCGGCGTCGTCTCGGCGGGGCTCACCATCGGCTTCCCATGGGCCGACGTTGCCGATGCGGGACCGGCCGCGCTGGTCACCGTGCTCGCCGGCGATGCCTCGGCCGATCCCGTGCCGCTGGCGCTCGACCTCGCGGAACGGCTGTGGGAAAGCCGCGCGCAAACCCAACTCGACTTTCCCGACGTCGCCGAGGCCGTGGCCGTCGCCACGCGGCAGAGCGGCGACGCAATACCCCTCGACACAAGGCCCCTGGTGCTGGTCGATTTCGCCGACAACCCCGCCGGCGGCGCCTATGGCGATTCGCCCAACCTGCTGCGCGCCATGGTCGAGGCCAATCTGCAGGATGCCGCCTTCGCCACCCTCGCCGATCCCGAAGCCGTGCGCCTGGCGCGCGAGGCGGGGGAGGGCGCGATGCTCGACCTGAAGCTCGGCGGCCGACAAGCGCCGGGGATTTCGCCGCCGCTTGACCTGCGTGTCAGGGTCTTGCGCCTGCACGACGGCCGCTTCGAATGCGAAGGGCCGGTGCTGCGCGGGTTCAAGGTCGACATGGGGCCGATGGCGGCCCTGGAGGCCGGCGGCATCCGCATCCTGGTGGCGAGCCGCGCGCTCGCTGTCACCGACCTCAACCTGTTCCGCGCGGTGGGCATCGAGCCCGCCTCGCTGCGCACCATCGGCCTCAAGAGCCGCAACCACCTGCGCGCCGCCTTCGGCCCCATCGCCCGCGACATCGTGCTCGTCGATGCCGGCGGCATCGCCACCATGCGGCTGTCGCGTATACCCTATCGCCGGATCAGCCGGTCCGTCTGGCCTCTCACTCCCGTTGAACCGACCCACAAGCTGGAAAACGCCCATGTCTTCGACACCGCCCCCCGACCTGAGGAACGACCCCGCCCCCTCGACCGCCACCCTCAAGAAGCTTGATCTCGCGCATCACCTGCACCCCTTCACCGACCACCTGGAGTTGCGGGAAGAGGGCGGGGCGCGCGTCATCGCTTCGGGAAAAGGCTGCCACCTCATCGACACGGACGGCGACCGCCTGCTCGACGGCATGGGCGGGCTGTGGTGCGTCAACATCGGCTACGGCCGGCCGGAGCTGGCCGAGGCCGCGGCGCGGCAGATGCGCGAGTTGCCCTACTACAACTCCTTCTTCAAGACGACCATGCCGGCCACCGTGCAGCTTGCAGAGGAACTGGCGGAACTGGCGCCCGAGGGGTTGAACCGCGTCTTCTTCTCCAATTCCGGCTCCGAGGCGAACGACACCAACATCCGCATCGCCCGCACCTACTGGCAGAAGCGCGGCGCGCCGGAGCGCACCGTCATCGTCAGCCGCAAGCTCGCCTATCACGGCAGCACCATCGCCGCGGCCAGCCTCACCGGGCTTGCCAGCATGCACGACATAGCCGGCATCCCGATCCCCGACATCGTCCATGCGCCCGCGCCGTTCTGGTGGGCGGAGGGCGGCGACCTGTCGCCGGAGGAGTTCGGCCTCAAGGCCGCGCGCGGCGTGGAGGAGACGATCCTGGCCGTCGGCCCCGAGCGGGTGGCGGCGTTCATCGGCGAGCCGGTGCAGGGCGCCGGCGGCGTCATCGTCCCGCCCTCGACCTACTGGCCGGAAGTGCAGCGCATCTGCCGGAAATACGGCATCCTGCTCATCGTCGACGAGGTCATATGCGGCTTCGGCCGCACCGGGCAGTGGTTCGGCAGCCAGACCCTCGGCATCGCGCCGGACATCATGACCGTCGCCAAGGGCATGTCGTCCGGCTATCTGCCGATCTCCGCCAGCATCGTCCACGACCGCGTGGCGGAAGTGGTGTTCGATGCGCCGGGGCGGTTTCCGCACGGCTACACCTATTCCGGCCATCCGGTCGCCGCTGCGGTATCGCGCGAAAACATCGCCATCATGAAGCGCGAAGGCATCGTGGAGCGGGTGGGCAGCGACATCGGCCCCTATTTCCAGGAGCGGCTGGCGACACTGCTCGACCACGAACTGGTGGGCGAGGTGCGCGGCGTTGGCCTGATGGGCGCGGTGGAGCTGACCCGCGACAGGAAAGGCCGCGGTCCGGTCGAGCCGGTGGGCAGCATGGCCACGCCGGTGCGCAATGCCTGCTTCGCCAACGGGCTGGCGACGCGCGCCGTGCGCGACTGCCTCGTCTTCTCGCCGCCGCTCGTCATCTTGCGCGCCGAGGTGGACGAGCTCGTCGACCTCCCGGGACAGCGCGACGAGGGCCGGGTGGATCGCGGCATAGATCGTGGGACGTGCCGAGATTCGATAGGGCGCTGCCCGGAGAGAAACGAATGCCGCGAGCATGAGGCGATATGCTCGCGGCGCCGGAACGGAGTCTCGGCGGGCCTTACAGCAACCCAAGCCGCTCCTGTGCTCTCACCAGATGCTCGCGCATGGCGGTGCGCGCCCTGTCGGGATCGCCCTGCTGTATCGCCTCGAAGATCTCCACATGCTCATGCAGCACCAGGTCCGTCAGGCCTTCGTAGCGTGAGGAGTTCTCGCGTGCGAGCCGTACGGCTTCGGTAAGGACGGAAGCCAGGAATTCCTCGAAGCGCAGCAGCGCCGTGTTCTTGGACAGTTTCGCGACCATGTGGTGGAAGCGCACATCCGCCTGCACGCCGAGCTGGAGATCGTGGCCGGACGACGACAATGTCTTCAGCAGTTTTTCGAGCGACGCCAGATCTGCCTTGGTGCGACGCGACGCGGCCAGGCTTGCCGCCTGGCTCTCCACCCCGATGCGCAGCTCGTAGAGTTCCCTGGTCGATGTCTTGCTCTTGGCGTCCTGCAGGCCAAGCCTGAAAGAGCGGACCACTTCCGACGGATGCGTGACATAGATGCCGGAACCCTGCCGGCTGACGACGAGCCCGTCCGCCTGCAGGCGCCATATCGCCTCGCGAATCACGGTGCGGCTGACGTTGAAGCTCTCGGTCAGCTCCTTCTCGGAAGGAAGCCGCGATCCCGGCGCGATGCGCCCGGATTCCACGTCGCTGCGCAGCGCCTCTATGACCTGGTCGGACAGGCGTTCAGGCCTGACGATCGGCTGGGCGTGGATCTTGACGGCGTCCGTGCGTCTGTTCAGTTGCTTCGGTTCAGGACTTTGCCTGGATTCATCATCCATCGCGGATCAATCGCTCCCTTTATGGCGCGCATGAGTTCAAGTTCGAGCGGAGCCCGATGATTCTTCAAGGATTCGACGCGCAACTGGCCGATTCCGTGCTCTGCACTGAAAGTGCCACCGGCGCCAACGACGATTTCCTCTATGAACGCAGTCACCTGCCTAGCTTGGGCCAAGAAGTCGGCAAAGGCCACCCTTGCCGGCGGCATGACGTTGACATGAAGGTTGCCGTCGCCGAGATGGCCGAAGATGTTGAGGCGCGCGCCGGGCGCGACCTTCGGCAATCCGTGCTCGATGTCGGCGATCGTCTGCGGAATCGCGGCGACCGGCACGGCGACATCATGCTTCACCGCACCGCCCGCTGCCCGTTCGCCTTCTGAAAGGGATTCGCGTAGCTGCCACAGCGCCATGCGCTGCGATTCGCTTTGCGCGACGGCGACGTCGAGCACTGTTCCGCCCTCATGCAGCCGCATCAGGAGCGGCTCCAGCCGGGCAGACAGGTCGGCGGTGGCGTCCAGCGACGACATCTCCATGAGCACGTAAGCCGGATAACGTTCGTCGAAGGGGGGGCGGGATGCCGGCAGGTGATCGAGCACGAGGTCGAGCCCGATCTGGGTCAGATATTCGCACGAGGTCAGATCGCTGCCGCACGCCTGCTGCGCCTCCAGGAAGACGCGCAGCGCGGCATGCGCGGAGTCGCAGGCAGCCAGCACGGTCAGCGCCTTTTTCGGGCGCGGCAACATGCGCAGGGCGGCCGCGGTGATGATTCCCAATATGCCTTCGGAACCAATGAAAACGTGCTTCAGGTCGATGCCGGTGTTGTCCTTGCGAAGACTGCGAAGGCCGTTCCAGATCCTGCCGTCGGGAAGCACCACCTCGAGGCCCAGGACCAGATTGCGCATCGAGCCATAGGACAGCACATGGATCCCGCCCGCGTTGGTGGCGATGGTTCCGCCGATCTGGCAGGAGCCTTCCGCCGCCAGGCTGAGCGGCAGCAGGCGATCAACCCGGGCAGCTTCCTCCTGTGCGGTCTGCAGCACCACGCCGGCTTCGATCTCCATGGTGTTGTTGACCGGATCTATGCTGCGGATCGCCTGCATGCGGCGCAGGGAAAGCACGGCCTGAGGCAGGTGCGCGACGGGCACGGCGCCCGCAGCAAGCCCAGTGTTGCCACCCTGGGGCACGACGGCGATCCCGTGGGCCGCACACAAGGACACCATGGCAGAGACGTCGGCTGTGGACCCAGGCAAGAGGATCGCCGCCGACGGATTCTTCACGATGCCGCGCCAGTCCGACTCATAGGCCTGCCGGGCGTCGTCTTCGAGCAGATAGGCCGACGAAGGCAGAGCCTTCACCAGCGCCGATCTGAATTCCGTTACCTGGTCCATTCCTGCCGTCTCTCCAATGCCGCATCCCGGTCGGCTCCGCGAGTCCCAAAGTTGTATGATGAATTATATATCCTCAGCTTGACAAGATGAGAAGTCGCTATCTAAGATCACCCTCGAATTTCGGACGTGAATTTTGAACGGGGAAGACGCATGGGTCGCAAAATCCGGCTGACGGTAGGGCAGGCGATCGCCAGGTTTCTGGCGGCACAATGGACCGAACGCGATGGGGTCGAGCATCGGTTGATCGGCGGCGCCTGCGGCATCTTCGGTCATGGAAACCTGTCCGGGATCGGGCAGGGGCTCGCCGAATGCGGCGGCGACATCCCCTTCTACCAGCCGTTCCACGAGCAGAGCATGGTGCACATGGCCGTCGCCTATTCGCGGGTGAAGCGCCGGCTTTCCACCTATGCCTGCACGGCTTCGATCGGGCCGGGAACCGCAAACATGTATACCGGCGCGGCCGGCGCGACCGTGCAGCGCGTCCCCGTCCTGCTGCTCGCCTCGGACCACTACGGTACCCGGCGGCAGGGCATTGTTCTCCAGCAGTTGGAAAGCGCCAACTACGACCTTTCGGTCGCGGACGGGCTGCGCACCGTCAGCGTCTTCTATGACAAGATCGTTCGTCCCGAGCAGCTGCTGCCTTCGCTGATGGAGGCGACGCGCGTCCTCGCCAGCCCGTCCGAGGCTGGTGCCGTGACGCTTTCCATCTGCCAGGATACCCAGGGCGAGGCTGGAGAATTCCCCGAGGAGCTGTTCGAGAAGCGCGTCTGGCGCGTGGAGCGCCGGCCGGCCGATGCCGGCCAGGTCGGACGGGTGGCGGAGCTTCTGGCGCAGGCGCGCCGACCCATCATCATCAGCGGTGGCGGCGTCTACTATTCGGAGGCCGAGCAGGAGCTTTTGGCCTTCGCGGAACGCTTCGGCATTCCCGTGGTGGAGACGGTGGCCGGGCGCAGCACCATGTCCGGAGAATCGGAATACGCGATGGGCGCGGTCGGTATCGCCGGCAGCCTCGCCGCGAACCAACTCGCATCCCAGGCCGACCTCGTCCTGGGGGTGGGGACGCGTCTCACCGATGTCGTGACCTGCTCTCAGACCCTGTTCCAGGACCCGGATGTGCGCTTCGCCAGCATCAACATCACCGGGCGCGATTCCACCAAGCTCGGCAGCGAGCCGATCCTCGCCGACGCCCGTCTGGGGCTGCAGGCCCTGGCGGAAGCTGTCGGTGCCAAGGGTGTGGGCAGCCGGAGCGAATGGCTGGGCGAAATGAGGCGCGCCGCGGGGGAGTGGCAGTCCCTGGCCCAGCCGACGCTGAAGGCCGAGGCCGGCAAGCCGATGAACCAGGCGCAGGCCCTTGCGATCGTCAACGAGACTGTGCGGAACGATTCCTATGTCGTCTCGGCTGCCGGCAGCCTGCCCGGGGACGTGGCCAAGCTGTGGGACACGCGCGGTTCCAAGCGCACCCATCTCGAATTCGGTTTCTCCTGCATGACCTATGAGATACCGGCGGGCATCGGCCTGGCGCTCGGCGGCCAGAAGAACGTGTATGTCGTCATCGGCGACGGCACCTATCTGATGAATCCGAGCGACCTGCTGGTGGCGGCGCGCGAGCGCATCAAGCTGACCGTCTGCGTCTTCGTCAATCATGGCTACCAGATCATCCGAGACCTGCAGGTGCTGACGACCGGCGACAGCTTCTCAACCGAGTTCAGGGGGCGCGACAATACGAACGGCTACGGCGGGGCCTATCTGGACATCGACATCGCCCAGAACGCAGCGAGCCTGGGTGCCAAGGTCCATCGCGCGGCCACGCCCGAGGAGCTGAAGGCGGCGCTGGCGGCCGCCGATGCCGCCCCGGGGCTGAACGTCGTCGTCATCGAGGTCGATCCGCACAAGATGTCGGTCGGAACCAAGCACAGCTTCTGGGACATCGCTCCGCCCGAGGTCTCAGAAAGCCAGGCCGCGCAGAAGCTGCGCGTGAACTACGAGAAGCGCCGCGACGAACTGCAGCGCCACTATCTCTGACACTCCCAGATCATCCGAGAGTTGCCATGCAAGACAATGCCGAAAATCCGGTCCTGAATTCCCCGACCGTAAGCTCCGTCATCAAGCCGATGGGGCACTATCCATTGCCGATCGTGCGCGGCGAAGGGGTGCGTTTCTGGGACGAGGAGGGCACGGAATATCTGGATGCCGTGTCCGGCGAGTGGGTCGTCAATCTCGGCTACCGCCATCCCAGGGTCATCGAGGCCATAAAGGCGCAGCTCGACAAGATCGAGTACGTCACGCCGGTGTTCGAGAACGAGCAGCGCACCAAGCTGGCCGAGAAGGTGCTCTCGCATGCGCCCAAGAACATGCGCAGCGTGCTGTTCGCGCTGAGCGGGGCCGATGCCGTCGAGGGCGCGATGCATCTTGCCATGCGCGCCACCGGCGGCAGCGAGTTCGTATCGCTCTACAGTGCCTTCCACGGCACCACCTTCAGCACGCTGGCGCTCAGCTACTCGTATCCGAAGATGCTGGAAGGCTCCAAGGAGGGGCTGGACCGCTATCTGACGCGGCAGATCCGGGTGCCGAACTACAATTGCTACCGCTGCCCGTTCGGAATGAAGCCGGGCTCGTGCGACCTTTTGTGCGCGCGCTTCATGGAGACAGCCATCAAGCATCAGCCCGATGCCAAGGTCGCCGGCGTGGTCATAGAGCTGTTCCAGTCCAATGGCGGCATGATCCCGATGCCGGAAGGCTATATCGAGACGGTGCGCGAGATCTGCACGCGCAACGGCGTGGCGCTCATCGCCGACGAGGTCCAGACCGCATTCAACCGTTGCGGCGACTTCTTCGCTTCCAACGTGGTCGGCGTGGAGCCCGACCTTATCGTCATGGGCAAGGCCTTCGGTGCCGGCCTGCCGCTCTCCGGTGTCGTCGCGGCCGAAGGCTTCACGTCGCTGCGCGGCTGGGAAGCCGGCTTCACGCTGATGTCCACGCCCGCCGTCTGCGCGGGCAGCATCGCCATGCTGGAAGTGATGGAGGAAGAGGACCTCGGTAACAACTCGCGCGAGGTGGGTGCCCATGTCATGGGGCGCCTCAACGAGATGAAGGAGCGCTACTCCATCATCGGCGACGTGCGCGGTCTCGGTCTGATGATCGGCGTGGAGATGGTGACTGATCGCGAATCCAAGGAGCCGGCCGACGAACTGACCGGCTTAATCTGGCGGGATGCGCTGGAGAACCAGCGCCTGCTTCTGGGCAAATCGGGTCCGGTCTTCGGCGATTTCGGCAACGTCATCAAGCTCAAGCCGGCCGTGAACACGACCATGGCGGAGGCCGACGAGATGCTCGATCGCTTCGAGCGTTCGGTCGGAGTTGCCCAGGCGCGTCACGACGGGCGGCACTGATGGCGCACGACAGATCGCCATTCCGGCGCTGGGGCTTTCTGGCCGCTCTCGACTTCGAGACGTGGCCGGCCGAAAAGGTCGCGGAGACATTGGCCGCCCAGGGCTACGGCGCGGTTGAATGGACGCTCGCCCATTTCGATCCGCGCCGCATGGCCGCCGGGGAACTGGACGGTGTGGTGGCCATGAGCCGGGCCAAGGGGCTCGAGGTTTCCGAGATAGCGGTGCAGCAGGATCTGGTCTGCGCCGATCCCGACGAACTGGCGGCGCGCGTCGACCTCACGGTCGCAACGGCCCGCGCCGCCGTGGCGTCGGGAGTGGAACTCATCAACGTCCTGACCGGCCCGAATCGTTGGGAAGACGGTCACGTCGATGTCGGCGCCGCCATGCCGGAAGGGCGTGCGTGGTCCCTGATGCTCGACGCCTATGAACGCATGCTCGACGGGGTCGCGCAAGCGGGGGCGAAGGCGGCGCTCGAACCCTGCTGGGGCGGGCTCGCCCACGATTTCCACAGCACGGGAATGATGCTGCGTCGTTTCGGCGGCCATCCCGCGTTCGCCATCAATTTCGACCCCAGCCACTTTGCGCTCGCACGAGACGATCTTTCCTACGTGGTGGCCGAGCTCGCACCCTACATCCGCCACGTCCACATCAAGGACGTGGCCGGGCGGCCGGGCCTGGAAGGGCGGGACTTCATCTTCCCGCTCATCGGCGAAGGGCTGGTGTCGTGGGAAGAGGTGTTTTCCGCGCTCGATCGGGCCGGCTTTCGCGGGTTCATGTCCGTCGAGTTCGAATCCTACCGCTACTACCGGACCATTCTGAAGTCGGACCCAGCAAGGGCGTCGAAGCTGTCGATGGAGCAATTGCGGGCGCTTGAGGATCTGTTGCCGGAAGGGTTGAGGGCATGAGTGAGAAGTTGAAGGTCGGCGTCATCGGGCTGGGCGAGGTCGGCCGTCACCAGGTCAACGGCGTGTTGGCGGCGCAGGGCGCAAGCCTGTTCGCCGTCGCTGATTTCAGCGCGGCCCTGGTTGAATCCACCGTCAAGGCGACAGGTGCCCGCGGCTATGCCTCCGCCGACGAACTCATCGCGGACGCGGAGGTCGAAGCCGTCGTGGTCTGCGTCCCTCACAAGTTCCACGCCGACCTCTGCCGGCGGGCGCTGGAGGCGGGCAAGCATGTTTTCGTGGAAAAGCCGGCGACGGGCACCGCGGCCCAGTGCGACGGACTGATCGCGCTGTCGCAGAAGAACGGCAAGGGTTTCGGCGCGAGCCACAACCA
>ERZ778021.1911-NODE-1911-length-21137-cov-4.999004_pt1 | contig 21137 bp, 17 predicted proteins | sample MGYA00375751_ERZ778021 | MGnify/ENA primary metagenome ERZ778021 (study PRJEB29350, sample SAMN05389814) | bioreactor metagenome | isolation source: Thiocyanate stock bioreactor | place: South Africa: University of Cape Town | collected 2013-08-29 ... | reverse complement strand
CGCCGACGCTTTTTGGATTTCACGGAGGATCGGGCGAAGCAGAGAAGGCGGCGCGCAGATACCGAGCGTCACGCCACAAATGCAATGCTTCTTGAAAACGCCAGACGGCCCCAGCCGTCTAGGCCTTTGAGATCGTGGTGGGTGATGTAGGGCTCGAACCTACGACCCGCTGATTAAGAGTCAGCTGCTCTACCAACTGAGCTAATCACCCGCCGGTGCAAGGGCGTGTCCCCTCGCAGGTGTGCGCCTATAGCCCCTGATCCGGATCATGTCCAGCCTCGCGAGCCGCCTGCGCGGCTTTTTTGCGAGGCCCGGCACGCAAGTCCGGCCGGGCAGGCCCTGATGCCCCCTCAGCTAGGCACTCAGCACGCCTTCCGCAACCTTCACCGCATGGCCGCCGATGCGCGCCCCGCGCGCCAGCCCGGCCTCGACGTCGATCTCCAGCCGCAGCCGCGAGGGCCGGCCCATCTCCATCCCCTGCTCCACCCACAGTCGGCAGGCGCCGTCGGCCGGCCGGTCGAATTCCATCACCGCACCCGAAAACGCCGCCAGCGCCGAGCCGGTCGCGGGATCCTCGTAGGTCTGGATGCCGCCGGTCAGCATGCGCGCATGGAAGGCGCAGTCGTGGCCAACCGTCTCGCGGCAGTAGACATAGGCCGAGGCCGGCACGCCGATGCCGCGGTCGGGCGCCACCTCCGCCCAGGCCCGCGGGTCGAGCCGCGCCTTCGCAGCCGCGGCCAGCCCGGCGACGGGAACCGCGACGTAGGGAACGCCGGCGTTCCACACCGACACGACATGGTTCTCGAAGCCGATCTCGTGCGGGTCGAGCCCGAGCGCGGCGCCGACGACGCCCGGCTCGGCCGCCAGCGTCTGGCGCACCGGCATCTGCGGCAGGTCGAACTCGGCGAAGACCGCGCCGTCGGCGCGCGAGACGGCGCAGCGCACGTCGCCGATCTTCTCCTCCAGCACCAGGATCGCCGCATCGCCCAGCGCGCGCAGCTCGGCCAGCGCCACAGCGCTGCCCACCGTCGGATGGCCGGCGAACGGCATCTCGAAGTTCGGCGTGAAGATGCGGATCGCCGCGGCATGGCCCGGCTGGCGCGGCGGCAGCACGAACACGCTCTCCGACAGGTTGAACTCGCGCGCGATCCTCTGCATCGCCTTCCCGTCGAGCCCGTCGCAGTCGTGCACGATGGCCAGCGGGTTGCCCGCCAGCGGCTCGCGCGTGAACACGTCGTAGATCTGGTATTTGCGGCCTTCCATGCCCGTGCCTGCCGTGTTCCGGTTGGTGACGGCCGGAAGATGGCCAATATTTAATTTGTAATCGAGGGGGTCTGGCACGATTTGTGTCGATGAAGGGACCGCGGATTCGGAGCGACGCGCGCGCATGGAACAGATCGTCAGGAAGCCCGACCCGGTCGCGCCCGCCGACATGCAGGCCGCGCTCGGCATCGGGCCGGGCGGCAAGGCGCGGCCGCGGCGCGGCCGCTGGCTGCTCGTCCTGCTCATCCTGCTGGCCCCCGCCGGCGGCGGCTACTACGCCTTCTTCGGCCGCACCGAGACGGTCGTCCGCTACACCGCCCAGCCCGCCGAGCGCGGCGACATGGTGGTGGAGGTCGCCGCCACCGGCACGCTGCAGCCGCTGACCCAGGTCGACGTGTCGAGCGAGCTGTCGGGCGTGGTGCGCTCCGTCGGCGTCGACGAGAACCAGCGCGTCAAGAAGGGCCAGGTGCTGGCCCAGCTCGACACCACCCGCATCTCCGCGCAGGTCGAGCGCGCCGAGGCGAGCGTCAAGGCCGCCGCGGCCAAGGTCACCGACGCCAACATCACGTTGAAGGAGACCGAGCAGGCCTACCAGCGCGCCGCCCAGCTCGCCGGCCGCGGGCTCTCCACCGACCAGGCGCTCGACACGGCCACCGCCGCGCGCGACCGCGCGCAGAGCGCGGTCGAGACCGCCGAGGCCAACCTCGCCGTCTCGCAGGCCGACCTCAAGCTCCAGCAGGCCGATCTGGAGAAGAGCACGATCTACGCGCCGATCGACGGCATCGTGCTCACCCGCTCCGTCAACCCCGGCCAGACCGTCGCGGCGTCCATGTCGGCGCCGGTGCTGTTCGTCATCGCCGAGGACCTTGAGACGATGCAGCTCAACGCCGCGATCGACGAGGCCGACATCGGCACGGTCGCGAAGGAGCAGAAGGCGCGCTTCACGGTCGACGCCTTCCCCGAGCGGCGCTTCGACGCCACCATCCGCGACATCTCCTACGCTTCGGTCACCACCGAGGGCGTCGTCACCTACCAGGCCGAGCTCGCCGTCGACAACCGCGAGCTGCTGCTGCGGCCGGGCATGACGGCCTCCGTCAACATCGTCACGCGCGAGGCCAGCGGCGTACTGCTGGCGCCCTCTGCTGCCTTCCGCTTCACCCCGCCCGTCACCCAGCGCCGCTCGTTTTCGATCCGCGACCTGTTCATGCCGCGCTTCGGCCCGCCCGGTGGCGGCCGGCGCCCCGCCGACGCCGGCGCGGCCGGCGCGCGCACTATCTACGTGCTGGAGAGCGGCCAGCCGGCGCGCCGCTCGGTCAAGGTCGGCGCCACCGCCGGCGACATGACCGAGATCCTGAGCGGGCTGAACGAAGGCGACCAGGTCATCACCGGCATCGCACGGACCGCCGCGCGGGGGTCCTGACCATGGCCGCCGCGCCGCTGATCTCCTTCGACAGGGTCTGGAAGACCTACGGCATGGGCGAGGCGCAGGTGAACGCGCTGGCCGGCGTCGACCTCGCCGTGCAGGCCGGCGAGTTCCTCGCCATCATGGGTCCGTCCGGCTCGGGCAAGTCGACCGCTATGAACATCATCGGCTGCCTCGACACGCCGACCCGCGGCACCTACGCCTTCAACGGCATCGACGCCGGCCGCCTCGACCGCGGCCGCCGCGCCGTGCTGCGCAACCGCTTCATCGGCTTCGTCTTCCAGGGCTACAACCTCCTGCCGCGCACCACCGCGGTGGAGAACGTCGAGCTGCCGCTCGTCTACCGCAGCGCGCCGGCGCGCGAGCGCCGCGAGCTGGCGCTGGAGGCGCTGCGCCAAGTCGGCCTCGAAGGCCGCGCCGACCACACGCCGGCCGAGCTGTCGGGCGGCCAGCAGCAGCGCGTGGCGATCGCGCGCGCCATCGTCACCCGCCCTGCTCTGCTCGTCGCCGACGAGCCGACCGGCAACCTCGACACCGCCCGCAGCCACGAGATCATGGAGCTGCTCACCGAGCTGAACCGCGAGCAGGGCCTGACCGTCCTGATGGTCACCCACGAGGCCGACATCGCCGGCTACGCCGACCGGATCGTCTCCTTCCTCGACGGCCACATCGTCTCCGACAGCCTCAAGGCGGAGGCCGCCTGATGTTCTGGGAAACCGTCCGCCTCGCGCTCCGTTCCGTCCGCCGCAACGCGCTGCGCTCGTTCCTGACGCTGCTCGGCATCGTCATCGGCGTCGCCGCCGTCATCGCCATGATCACCATCGGCTCCGGCACCACGGAGAAGGTCAAGCAGGACATCTCCAAGCTCGGCTCCAACCTGCTCGTCGTGCGCGCCGCGCGCCCGCCGCGCGGCGGCAGCGCCGACTTCACGCCCCGCGCGCTGGAGGAGAAAGACGTCGAGGCGCTCACGGCCGGGCTGCACGACGTCAAGGCGGTGGCGCCTGCGGCCTCCAAGCAGGCGCGCCTCGTCTCCGGCGCCCTCAACCTCGCCGCCGAGGTCACCGGCACGACGCCCGAATATTTCACCGCGCGCGACTGGAACATCGCGTCGGGCCGGCTCTTCAGCGAATCGGAGACGCATGGCGGCGCCGGCGTCTGCGTCGTCGGCCAGACCGTGCGCAGCGAGTTCTTCGGCGCCGGCGACCCCGACGGCCAGTTGATCCGCGTCGGCCGCACCACCTGCCGCATCGTCGGCGTGCTGGAGGCCAAGGGCACCTCCGGCTTCGGCCAGGACCAGGACCTCGTCGTGATGATGCCCCTCGCCGCCTTCCAGCGGCGTATCGCCGGCGACCGCGACATCGACGCGATCTTCGTCGCAGCGCAGGACGGCGTCTCCACCACCGAGGTGCTGGAGGATATTCAGGGCATCATGCGCCAGACCCGCCGCATCCACCCCGGCACGGCCGACAATTTCGACGTGCGCGACATGACCCAGATCGCCGACGCCATGACCAGCACGACGACGGTCATGACCGGCATGCTCGGCGCGCTCGCCGGCGTCAGCCTGCTGGTCGGCGGCATCGGCATCATGAACATCATGCTCGTCTCGGTCACCGAGCGGACGCGGGAGATCGGCATCCGCCTCGCGGTCGGCGCGCTGGAGCGGCAGGTGCTGCTGCAGTTCCTCGTGGAAGCCACTGTGCTGGCGTTGTTCGGCGGTCTGTTCGGCATCGTTCTGGGGCTGGCGCTCGCCTGGTCGGTCGACGCCTACCTGAACCTGCCCTTCGTCTTCAGCCCGACGATCGTGCTCATTGCCTTCGTCTTCTCGGCGCTCATCGGCACCGGCTTCGGCTACCTGCCGGCGCGCCGCGCGGCCCGCCTCAACCCGATCGAGGCCCTGCGCCACGAATAGGCGCGGGGTGCACAGCAAGCTTGAGAGCCGTCAGGAGGGCTTGCCGGTTTCCGGCTGCCGGCCGGCGGAGGCCCTGGCGAGATAGTCGAGGACCTCGGCGTCGCGGAGCTGGTGAAACTCGCCGTAGTGATAGCCGAGCGCCTCGAAATGCGGCGGCTGGTCGAGGCAGACGACCCTGTCCGCCAGCTCCGAAAGCTCCGCCACCGCCTCGGAGGAGGCGACGGGAAGGGCGACGACGACCGCGGCTGGGGCGCGGCGCCGGATGGCGCGCACCGCCGCCTTCATGCTCGTGCCCGTCGCGGCGCCGTCGTCGACCAGCACCGCCGTCCTGCCGGCGACCGGCAGCGGCGGGCGGCCGGCGCGGTAGACCCTACGCCGCCGCTCGAGCTCCAGCTGCTCGCGGGCGGCCATCGCCCGCAGATCGGCGTCTTCGAGCCCATAGGCCGCGACGATCTCGGGGTTGGGCACGAGGTCGGGAGGATCGCCGTCGACGATCGAGGCGGCGGCGAGCTCCGGATTGCCGGGCGCGCCGACCTTGCGCACGATGACGAGGTCGAGCGGCGCGGCAAGCGCCTGCGCGACCTCCCAGGCCACCGGGACGCCGCCGCGCGGCAGCGCCAGCACCACCGGATCACGCAGCGCCAGTGCTGCGACCTCCGCGGCGAGCCTCTTCCCGGCCTCGGTGCGGTCGCGGAACATGGGTCAGTGCGACGGCCAGAGCTGGCGCAGGCGCTTCTTCATCGAATTGCGCACCTGCACGAGCTCGCCGTGGTCGAGATGCCGCTCCAGAAGCTCGAAGACCATGGCGATGGCGCGGTCGGGATCATCGAGCGTGTCCTTTCCCATCTCGCACTGCACGCGCTCGACGAAGCGAGGCTTGCTGCGATCGGGAACCGGCGCGTTCTGCGGGTTCCAGCCGTCGAAATATATGCCCCGGACCAGCATGGGCAACTGGGCGGCGAGGTCGGCCGCCTCCTCAGGCGACAGCCAGTCCCGCAACGCGTGCAGCACCGACCGCAACAGCCGGTAGGACCTGTGGATGTCCCAGCCGAGATTCTCGCCGAGGTCGTTGACCCATTGCTGCGCCTGCTCGGCCGCCTGCGTGAAGCTTGCAATGCCCGTCGTCATCGTCTCGTTCTCCCATCTGCATGTTTCCGGTCGCAGTCTCGCACCGCGCGGCGACGCTGCCTTGCGTCAGGTCAAGATTCGCCGCGGCGCCGCGGCCGCCGGCCTTCGCGCGCGGATTCGATGAAGCTCGCCGCCTTGCGCCAGATCTCGTCGCCATGGCCGACAAGGAGGTGGCCGCCCGTGGGATAGATCAGCAGCTCGCCGTCGGGCACGTTGGCCGCAATGTAGCGGGCGGATGCGGCGGTGCCGTAGAGATCGTCCTCGGCGCTGACGGCCAGGACGGGACAGCGGATCCTGTCCAGCTCCATCGGCGGCGGGTCGCCGGCCGTTCGCGAATCGAACAGCAGGCCGCCGGCCCGCCGGCTCACCGGGAAGACGTCGTCGAGGATCTGCCAGGCCCGGGCCTTCTCCTGCGGGACCGCCGCGTCGATCAGGTCCGGCTCGGTGGCGAGGATCAACCGCGTCATCGTTCCGGGAAGGGCATGGATGGCGGCCCAGAAGAGGAAATCGGCACGCAGCGCCGCCATCATGAAGCGCTCGGCCCATACGCTTCGCGCCCCCGATTCATGCGGCCGACGTTCGGGCGAATAGGATGCGGGCACGAGCAGGACAAGGGCCTCGCAACGCTCCGGATGGCGGATCGCGAGTTGCAGGGCCGACAGGGCGCCGGCCGAGCCGCCGACGATCACCGCCCTGTCGATCCCCAGCCGGTCCATCAGGGCGGCATGCGCGTCGGCCTGCATCTCGATCGTCATGTCGGCGCGGGCGGGAGTGCCGAGATAGCCGAACCTCGACGGGGCAATCAGCCTGTAGCCCAGCGCGCCGAGCGGTTCGGCCATCAGCAGCCCCTGCCCGAACCCTCCGCCGGAACCGTGGATGACGAGCGCCGGGGCGCCCTCCCCGGCGGTGGCGTATTCGATCGGGCCGAAGCCGGTGTCGACGCGCTGGCTGCGCCCTTCGAGACCGGCGACGGCCCGCGAAAGGTCGCGCTGGTAGAGCGCCGCCACCGCCGCGGCCGCAAGCAGGGCAAGCACGATGCCGATGAGCAGGGCGCGGTGCATCGTTTCCTCCCTCGCCCCGTGCCGCCCCTGTCCGGGGCGCTCGCCCGAGGCATGCGGGCGTGCGGCTACTCGCTGATGTCGCGCAGGGCGTTCGGCTTGAGCAGTTCGACGGTGCGCAGCGTCTTCAGCCGGATAATGCCCTTGGCGCGAAGCTGCGAGATGATGCGCGACACGGTCTCGATGGTCAGGCCGAGATAGTCGCCGATGTCGGTGCGCGACATCGGGAGGTCGAAGGTCTCCAGCCCGCCCTGGCGCTCGGCCATGTCGAGCATGAAGGCCGCGACGCGCTCCAGCGCGCTCTGGCGGCCGAGCACCAGCAGGTGCTCCTGCGCCCGCACCAGCCCCTTGAGCGCCAGCGGCAGCAACTGCCGCGACAGGTCGGCGCCGTGCGCCGGGCGGATGACACGCAGGCCCGTGGCGCAGATCGCCTCGGCGAAGAAATGGTGGGTGTCGCCGCTCTCGAAGCCGAACACCTCGCCGGCCAGATGGAAGGCGGAGATCTGGCGGCGGCCGTCGGCCAGCAGGCGATAGAGGCGGACGGCGCCGAACTCGATCTGGTAGAGCGCGCCGGCCTGCTCGCCCTGCCCGTAGATCTCGCTGTCCCCGCCATAGAGCGAGATCGGCTGGACCTGCGCCGACGGAAAGACGAGCGGGTGAAGCTGCGTGGCGGTGTCGGCGAAGGCGGCCATCTGGTGGATCGACATCGAAATCTCCCTCGGGTTCGTGGGGAGATCATTCGCGCGAACGGCGCGCCGGCGAAATTCGGATGTGCACCTACGTGGTTCTACGTAGGCCGGCCGGTTCGGCGGGCTTCTATTTGAGCGCGAGGCCGGCCAGGCTTCTCGCGCCCATCTTGCCCATCACGTTGGCGCGGTGCACCTCCACCGTGCGGGGGCTGATCTTCAGGTCGTAGGCGATGGTCTTGTTGGGCAGACCCGCGACCACGCCCGCCATCACCTCGCGCTCCCGCTCGGTCAGCTCCGCGAAGCGGGTGCGGATCGCGGCAACGTCGGCATAGGCGCTGCGGCCGAGCTCGGAAACGGCGTTCTTCACCGCCTCGATCAGCACCTCGTCCTCGAATGGCTTCTCGATGAAGTCGAGCGCGCCGGCCTTCATGGCCTCGACCGCCATCGGGACGTCGCCGTGGCCGGTGATGACGATGGCCGGGATCCTGAGCGCCAGCTCGCGCAGGCGGTGGAGGAGGTCCACGCCGCTCATGTCCGGCATGCGCAGGTCGGTGATCAGGCAGGCATTGCCGAGACCGGGCGCGGCGGCGAGGAAGGCGGTCGCACTGTCGTGCGCGCGCACGGCGAAGCCGGACGCCGTGAGCAGGAAGGCGAGCGATTTCCTCACCGGCTCCTCGTCATCGACGATGTGCACGACGTAGTCGCTGGTGTTCATTCGTCCGGTTCCCTGTAAGCCGGAAGGGTGAAGCGGAAGGTCGCCCCGCCATTCGCGTTCCTGCTGACCGCGATCGTGCCGCCATGCGCCTCGATGATGCGCTTGGAGATCGACAGGCCGATGCCCATTCCGCCGGCCTTGGTGGTGGTGAAGGGCTTGAAGAGCTGCGCGGCGACCTCCTCGGAGATGCCGGGGCCGGTGTCGGCAACCTCGACGGCGACGAACTCGCCTTCCGGCTCGGTCCGCACGACGAGCTCCTTCCTCTCGCTGTCCTTCATCGCCTCCATCGCGTTGCGCATCAGGTTGATGAGGACCTGCTGGATCTGGACGCGGTCGGTCAGCACCATGTCGGCGCCCGGCGCGAAGTCGAAGACCGAGCGCACGCCCTGCTCGCGCGAGCCGACCAGCGCGAGCGCGCCGGCCTCCTCCACGAGCCTGTGGATGTCCTCGACCGATTCCTCGGTTGCGCCGCGCATGACGAACTCGCGCAGATGGCGGATGATCTGGCCGGCGCGCAGCGACTGCGAGGCGATCTCGCCGAGCGCCTCGCGCAGCGGCTCCCCGACGGCGTCGGGCAGGCTCTGGAGCATCCGCTTCGAGCCCTGCGCATAGTTGGCGATGGCCGAGAGCGGCTGGTTCAGCTCGTGCGCGAGGGTGGAGGCCATCTCGCCGAGCTCGTTCAGCCGGGCCAGTCGCGCCAGCTCGGTCTGGATCTCCTGAAGCCGCGCCGCCGATTCCTCCCGCTCCGTGAGATCGCGGATGAAGCCGGTGAAATAGGTGCGGTCGGCCGACCGCATCTCGCCGACGGCGAGCTTCATCGGGAAGGTCGAGCCGTCCCTGCGGGCGCCCACGACGACGCGGTCGACCCCGATGATCCGCCTCTCGCCGGTGCCGAGATAGCGCTGGATGTAGCCGTCGTGCTCGTGCCGGTAGGGCTCGGGCATCAGCATGCGCACGTTGCGGCCGACGACCTCGTCCTCGCGGTAGCCGAACTGCCGGACGGCGGCGGCATTGAAGGAGACGATGGTGCCGTCGGATTCGATGACGACGGTGGCGTCCGGCACGGTGTCGAGGATGGAGCTGAGATGCGCCTCGCGCGCTACGAGCTGGCGCTGCGTGTCGGCCATGGCCTGGTAGGAATATTGCAGCGTCTCGCCCAGCCAGGCGATGATCGCGCCGACGACCGCGAACACGACGTAGTTGAGCGAGCTGACCTCCGGCGTGTCCCACAGGCTGCCGATGACGGCCGACGCCGCCAGGGACAGCGCCACGCTCAGCAGCCCCGGCCAGAGCCCCCCGACGATCGAGGAGATGAGGATCGCCGGCACGAAGATGACCAGCAGGGCGCGCGACAGCAGCAGTTCCTGAAAAACGAGCTGGAACGCCACGACGACCAGGACGGCCGCGACCGCGACCCCGTACCGGCGAAACGCCGAACGGTTCCCGGTAAGCAGGCTCACGAGGCGCAGGCTTCCCCTACGTGCGGCGAAGCTTCGGTCCATGCCGTTCGATCCAATACATCGACGCCGGTGCAGCCACGCGACCGGCAGCGCCGAAAACGGCACACTTCTACTTCATGATCGGGGCAAGTTCCAAGCTCTGCGCGGGCCCTTCCCGTCAGGCCCCAACATCTTTCGCAGGCTACCTTCCGGCCTGCCCGAGGCGACGCATCCGGGCGATCCAGCCGGCGCGGCTCTTCTGGCTGGAGCCGGCGAGCCCGAACAGCGTCTCGCGGACCGGCTTGATTCCTACGAAATTGAGGATGTTGCGGCGCATGCCGGCGACGCCGTGGCCGAGGAACCAGAGGCGGTAGAGCACCGCCGGCATGCCCATCGTGACGACCACGCGGGCGGAGCGGCGGCCGAGCAGCGTCCTGGTGAAGCCGCTGCCGCCCTGCTCGGGATAGGCGAATGCGACGCCCGGCCGCATCACCTGCTCGAGGAAGGCCTTGAGCAGCGCCGGCATCGTCCCCAGCCAGAGCGGGAAGACGAAGACCAGATGCTCGGCCCAGAGGATCGATTCGGACGCCTCCTTCAGCGATCCGGGCATCGGACCCTTCTCGAACTGCTCGGTGGTCCGCAGCAAAGGGAAGTCCAGCGTCGCGACGTCGATGCGGCGGACCTCGTGGCCGGCCTCCTGCGCCGCCGAGGCATAGGCCGCGGCCAGGACCCGGCACAGGCGCTCGGGCGCAGGATCGGGATGCGCGGTGACGACGAGGATGCGGCGGGCCACGGATCTTTTCCTTCTAACGGAGCGCGACGAAACCCCCGGCTCACGGCCGCTCCACCCGCGCCACCTGATAGGTGTGGGTGACGTCGCCATGGGCGACGGAGACGTATTCGCCGGTGACGAACTTCTCGTCCCCAAGCCGGAAGCCGGGCTCGTCGTCGCGATCGCCTTCCTCGTAGTCGAAATACCACTGGCCTCCCGGCTTGCGGCGCAGCCGACCGATCCGGTCGTCCCGGCCCGGGCCGAAGGAGCGGACGCGGCAGCGCATCTTGTGCTTCTTCCACGCGGCCGGGTCGATGCGACCGTCCTCCAGGAGCGGCAGGAGGAGGTCGTAGCCTTCCTCGCGGTTGCCCGAAGGACGGGCCTTCTCGCGCGCCAGCAGCATGCGCACGTGGCGGAAACCGGAGGGGAGTTCGGTGGTGGTCATCACATGCTCCTGCTTTTTCTGCCGACTAGGCCTGCGGTGGGACGGACGCCTTGACCCGCGTCAATTCGGCCCTGAGATCGACGCCGGGCACCGGCGCCATGCCGACCGCAGGCCGGTCCTCCGGGCCGGAGATGGCCCGCAGCGCGTTGAAGATGACCGCGACGTCGATCGCCTCCTGGATGAAGGCGCCGGCGATCGGGTCGATGTAGCCGAAGGCGGCGGCGGCCATGCCGAGAGCCGACAGGACAAGGCCGGCGACGATGCTCTGCAGGGCGATGCCGCGGGTGCGCCGCGCGATCGACACCGCCTCGGAGATGAGGCCGAGCCGCGTCTTGAGGATGACGACGTCGGCGGCTTCCGACGAGGCGCTGACGCCGCGGGCGGTCATGGCGATGCCGACGGAAGCGGCGGCCAGCGCCGGCGCATCGTTGATGCCGTCGCCCACCATCATCACCGGGCCGCGCCGCATCTCGTCGGCCACGACTGCGAGCTTCTGCGCCGGCGTGGCGTCGGCGACCAGTTCGTCCACGCCGAGCCTTTCGGCCACGCGCCGGCTGGCGTGACCGTCGTCACCGGTGAGGATGACGAAGCGGCGCAGGCCCTGCCGGCGCAGCGTCTCGACCGTCTCCCTGGCATCCGCCCTTATGGCGTCGCCGAAGGTGAAGACGCCGGCGAGGCGCCCGTCGATGGCGACGTAGACGCGCAGGACCGGCTGGCCCGCATAGCGCCTCTCGCCAGGCTCCAGCCAGAGCGGCGTCACCTTGCGCCCGACCACGTAAGAGCGCGAGCCGACGCGGACGCGGGCGCCGCGCACCGTGCCTTCGAGCCCCGCGCCGCGCTGCTCGGCGACGGCATGCGGCTCGTCCAGCGGCACGCCGCGCGCGCGCGCCACGGCGAGGATGGAATCGGTCAGCACGTGGTGCGAGGCCTGCTCCAGCGAGGCGAGCAGGGCCAGCACCTCCTCCCCGCTCCTGCCCGGCGCGATGTCCTGCTCGATCAGCTCGGCGCCGCCATGCGTCAGCGTCCCGGTCTTGTCGAAGATCGCGATCTCGACCTTCGCGAGGGCCTCCAGCGCCGCGCCGCCCTTCATCAGGACGCCCTGCCGGGCGGCGCGGGAGATGCCGCCGAGGAACGCGACGGGAGCGGCGAGGATCAGCGGACAGGGGGTGGCAACCACCAGCACGGCGAGCGCGCGCACGACATTGCCGGAGGCGAGCCAGGCGCCGCCGGCGACGAGCAGGGTGACGGGCAGCAGGAACAGGGCGAAACGGTCGGCCATGCGGATGAACGGCGCCTTGGCGGTCTGCGCGGCCGCGACCATGCGCACGATGCCGGCATAGGTGCTCATGTCCGCGGTCGCCGTGGCGCGCATCCGCAACACGTCGCCGGCATTGACGGTGCCGCTCCGCAGCGGGTCGCCGGCCCGCCGCAGCGCCGGCAGGGGCTCGCCGGTGACGGCGGCCTCGTCGAGCGCGGCCTCGCCGTCGAGGAGCACGCCGTCGGCGGGAACCAGCTCGCCGGCCTTGACCACCAGCTCGTCGCCGACGCGCACCTGGGCGGCGGGGATGGTCTCGAGGCGGCTGCCGGTGCGGCGGTGCGCGGTGCGCGGCGAGCGGTCTGCCAGCAGCGAGAGGTTGCGCTCCGCCCGGCCGCGGGCGAAATCCTCCAGCACCGAGCCGCCCGAATACATGATCGCCACGATGACGGCCGCCAGCGACTGGTCGAGCAGCAGCGCGGCCGACATGGAGACGAGCGCGATCGCGTCGACGCCGAACCGCCCGATCATCAGGTCACGGACGATCGAGCCAGCCAGCAGGAGAACCACCGGCAGCGTACCGGCGGTCCAGAACAGCTCGGGCGACAGCCAGGAAGGCCGGGCGGCGGGGGCGCTCAGCGCCAATCCCAGCCCGCCTGCCAGAGCCAGCACCGCAAGCGCCAGCAACACTCGTCTCAGAAGGGATTCGCTCACCTTCCGCGGCCTCGGATATTCGTCATCATCGGAGCAAACTGCCCGCGCGCGGCCTGCGGCGCTTTGATCCAGCACAAGCCGGGGAATGCGAGTGCGGGTTCGCAGCTAGACGGCGGCGGAGTGGCGGCCTTTTCCGGTCGCCAGATAGCTGTCGAACTGCGCCGCGATCAGGCGCACCAGCGGCCGGTCCGCCTCGCGGACGACGAAGCGGTCGCCGTGAAGCTCCATCAGGTCGTCCGGCCGCGCCGCGGCCAGGGAGCGCGCCTCGGCGATGATGCCGTGCGCGGATCCACCAAACCGCTCGATCGCCTCGCTGGACGAGAAGCCGAAATCGCACATCAGCTTCTCGATGACCCAGCCGCGCGCCCGGTCCTCGTCCGTAAGCTCGACGCCGCGCGCGATGGCGAGGCCGCCGGCATTGACGGCGCGGGAATAGGTGCCGGTCGCCGTCAGGTTCTGCGCGTAGCCCTCGCGATACCGGCTCACCGACGAAGGCCCGAGGCCGATCATCGTCTCGCACTGGTCGTCGGTGTAGCCTTGGAAATTGCGTCTCAGCCGCCCTTCCCGCGCGGCCACAGCGAGGCTGTCGCCGGGGCGGGCGAAGTGGTCGAGGCCGATCGGCTCGAGGCCCTGGTCGCGGATGATCTCCCAGGCGAGGCGCGCCTGCGCCAGCCGCTCGCCGGCGTCGGGAAGCGCCGTTTCGTCGATCATCTGCTGGTGCTTCTTGAACCACGGCACATGCGCGTATCCGAACAGCGCGATGCGGTCCGGCGAGAGCGTCAGCGCCTGACGGACGGTCGCGGCGATGCTGTGGCGCGTCTGGAACGGCAGGCCGTAGAGCAGGTCGAAATTGGCCGAGCGGACGCCGCGCTTCCTCAGCCCCTCCACCACCGACGCGGTCAGCTCGAAGCCCTGCTCGCGGTTGATCGCCTTCTGCACCTTCGGGTCGAAATCCTGGATGCCCAGGCTCGCCCGCGTCAGCCCGATGGCGGCGAGCGCGTCGAGCCGCCCCTCGTCCATGTCGTTGGGGTCGATCTCGACGCTGATCTCGGCGTCGGCCCGGAAGCCGAAGGCGCGGCGCAGGGCAGCGTCCAGCCCGATTAGGTCGGCGGGCCTGAGCATGGTCGGCGAGCCGCCGCCGAAATGCAGCGCCGCGATCCGGCCGCGGCCGGCCAGCAGGCGCGACACCGTGGCGATCTCTCGATGCAGGGAGCCCAGATAGGCCTTCACCGGCTCGTAGCGCAGCGTCTGCTTGGTGTTGCAGGCGCAGAACCAGCACAGCCGGTCGCAGAACGGCACGTGGATGTAGATCGACAGCGGCTCCTCCGCGCCGATCGTGCCGATCCACCGCTCCACGGCCTCCGGCCCGATGCCGGGGTGGAAATGCGGCGCGGTCGGATAGCTCGTGTAGCGCGGGGCGGTGTCGTTGAGGCGGGCGGAAAGCGGCGTTGACATCGGTGGACAGGACTCCGGAGCGATGCCTTCCTTTCGCAGATGCGGCCGCGGCCTTCTTTGACGCGCATCAACCAGCCGGCGCAGGCTTGATGCGCGTCAAAGCCGCTGCCTGCGAACGCGCTATTCGTCGCGCAAATCGAGCCGATCGAAAGGAGCCCGCCATGGCCTACAGGACCATACTCGTGAATATCGACATCGACGGCCCCGTCGCACCGGTCGTCAACACGGCGATCGGGCTCGCGCGCAGCCACGATGCCAAGCTGATCGCGATCTGCGCCGCCGACGCGCCGATGCCGATGGGAGGGCCGGAGGCCGCCGGCCTGATGGTCGACGCGTGGCTGCAGATGCGCACCTTCATCGAGGAGCGTTTCAGGGAGGTCCGCGCCGAGTTCGAGCGCCTGACCGCAGGATCGATCGAGGCCGAGTGGCGCCAGCAGCTGGCGAGCCCGACGCAGGCCGTGGTCGAGGCGGCGCGGTCGGCCGACCTCATCGTCATGGCTGCCTTCGAGGGCGCGGCGACGGGCAACGCCTACCGGATCGCCGACCCGGCGGGCGTGGTGCTGCGCGCCGGCAGGCCGCTGCTGGTCGTGGCCAGCAACGCCGAATACCTGCGCGCCGAGAAGGTGGTCGTCGCATGGAAGGACGCGCGCGAGGCGCGGCGGGCGATCTCCGACGCGATCCCCTTCCTCGCCGCCGCGGAGCAGGTGATCGTGGCCACCGTCGCACCCGAGATCGACGAATGGGTGCGCAGCAGCGTGAACGACGTGCTGGCCTTCCTCGCTGGCCACGGCATCGCGGCGACGCCCGAGCTGATCGCCTGCGCCGACGAGAGCGTCGCGCTGTTCGAGTTCATCGAGCACAGCGGCGCGGGTCTGGTCGTGTCGGGCGCATACGGGCACAGCCGGCTGCGGGAATGGGCATTCGGCGGAGTCACGCGCTCGCTGCTCGACGAGACGGGCTTCAACCGCTTCATGTCGAGCTGACGGGGCAGCGGCCCCGCATGGCGCGGGCGACGAAAAAGCGATATCCGTGAATGCCCGCGCTGGAACGGCTCATGCAGGCGCAACCGGCATCGCAGCAGCCCGAACCGACCGCACCGGCCTACTGGTCGGTGCCGGCCGAGGATCTGCTCGCCCGGCTGCAGGCGAGCGCGGGCGGGCTGTCCACCGCCGACGCGCAGGCGCGGCTCGGCGAGTGCGGCCCGAACGCCATCGGCCGCACCAGGGGCGCGTCGGTCGCGAGAGCCTTCCTGCGCCAGTTCCGCAGCCCGCTGGTCCTGATCCTGATCTTCGCCGCGATCGTCTCCGGCTTCGTCGGGGAAGGCAGCGAGGCGGTCATCATCGGGGCGATCATCCTGGCGAGTTGCGTGCTCTCCTTCATGCAGGAATACGGCGCCTCGCAGGCGATGGAAGCGCTGGCGGCCCGCATCGCCCGCAAGGCGCTGGTGCTGCGCGACGGCAAGGAAACAGCGCTGGCGGTCGAGGACATCGTCCCGGGCGACATCGTCAGGCTGTCGGCGGGAAATCTGGTCCCGGCCGACGGCATCCTGCTCGAAGCGCGCGACTTCAACGTCAGCGAGGCGACGCTGACCGGCGAGACGTTCCCGGTGCTGAAGGCGCCGGGGGTCTCGGCACCGGAAGCCCCGATCGGCCAGCGCGCCAACGCGGTCTTCACCGGCACCTCGGTGCGCAGCGGCACCGCGACGATGGCGGTGGTCAATACCGGCGAGCGGACGGAGTTTGCGGCCATCGCCGCCACGATCGCTCGCCGCGCGCCGGAAACGGAGTTCGCCCGGGGCATCCGCCGCTTCGGCTATCTGATGACCGAGATCATGCTGGCGATCGTGATCCTCGTCTTCTTCGCCAACCTCCTGCTGCACCGCCCGATCGTCGATTCGCTGCTGTTCTCGCTGGCGCTGGCAGTCGGCCTGACGCCGGAGCTCTTGCCGGCGATCATCAGCGTGACGCTGGCGCGCGGCGCCCGCACCATGGCCGCGAGCGGCGTCATCGTGCGGCGGCTCGACGCGATCGAGAACCTCGGCAGCATGGACCTGTTGTGCACGGACAAGACGGGGACGCTGACCGAGGGCGTGATCCGGCTGGACGCCTGCACCGGCGCCGACGGGACCGCGTCCGCGCAGGTGCGGCTGTGGGCGCTCCTCAACGCCACGTTGCAGACCGGCATGGCGAACCCGCTCGACGAGGCGATCGCGGGCGCGAAGGCCGAGGGCGACGACCTCGCTGGCTTCGGCAAGGTCGACGAGATCCCCTACGACTTCGTGCGCAAGCGGCTGTCGATCGTGGTGCGGGAGCCGGGCCGCGAGACGGAGCTGATGGTCTGCAAGGGCGCCGTGCAGAACGTGCTGGAGGCGTGTTCCTCGGTGATCGTCGGCGCGGACATGGCGCCGCTCGATGCGGACCGGGCCCGCGACATCGACCAGCGGATGCAGGCCTGGAGCAGCCAGGGTTTTCGCGTGCTCGGCCTCGCCATACGCCGCTTCGACAGCAGGCCGTCCTATCGCCGCGAGGACGAGAGCGAGCTCGCCTTTGCCGGCTTCCTGCTCTTCTTCGACCCGCCGAAGCAGGGCATGGCCGGGACGCTGAAGGCGCTCGCCGGGCGCGGCATCAAGGTCAAGGTGATCACCGGCGACAACCGCTACGTCGCGGCCCACCTCGCCGAGACGATCGGCCTGCCGCATCGCCGGATCCTGACGGGCGCCGAGCTGAACAAGCTGACCAACGAGGCCCTGTTCGGCCGCGCCGCGCGCACCGACATCTTCGCCGAGATCGACCCGAACCAGAAGGAGCGGATCATCGCGGCGCTACGCCGGCGCGGCCATGTGGTCGGCTATCTCGGCGACGGGATCAACGACGCGCCGGCCCTGCACGAGGCCGACATCGGCATCTCCGTCGACGGCGCGGCCGACGTCGCGCGGGAGGCGGCCGACATGATCCTGCTCGAACGCGACCTCGATGTCCTGCTGCGCGGGGTGGACGACGGCCGCCGCACCTTCGCGAACACGATGAAATACATCTCCATCACCACCAGCGCGAATTTCGGCAACATGGTCTCGATGGCGTTCGCCTCGCTGGCGCTGCCCTTCCTGCCGCTGCTGGCGCCGCAGATCCTGCTCAACAACTTCCTGTCCGACATCCCCTCCTTCGCGATCGCGACCGACAATGTCGACCCCGACCAGGTGCGCACGCCGCGCCATTGGGACATCGGCTTCGTGCGCCGCTTCATGGTGCGGTTCGGGCTGATCAGCTCGGTCTTCGACGTCCTCACCTTCGCCTTCCTGCTCGCTCTGGCCGGGGCGGCGCAGTCCTTCCAGACCGGCTGGTTCGTCGAATCGCTGCGGACCGAAAAGCCGTTCTGGAAGAGCCGGGCCAGCCGGCCGCTGGTGTGGCTGTCGATCGCCACCGGGCTGCTCGCCGTCGCGATCCCCTATCTGCCCGGCGCCGGATGGTTCGGCTTCGTGCCGCTGCCGCCGCTCGTGCTCGCGGGGCTTGTCGCCATCACCGTCGCCTACCTCGCCGCGTCGGAAGCGGCGAAGCGCAGCTTCTTCGCGCAGGAACGCAAGCGGCGCGCGGCGTCGCGGCGGAGGCCACCCGGCCGGACCGGGCGCGCCGTTTGATTCATCGCAACGCTCCCGGCCGGTTCGAGCTGTACCGCCGGGAGGCACGGAGCACCGCCGAGGACACATGCCGGTCCAGCAGCCCGATGGCGAACATGCGGACGTCCCGGGCCTCGAGCCCGCGGAGGCAGCGCGGCTGCTGCGCGTCCACGGCCCGAATGCGCTGCCGCAGCCGCGGCAGCCGTCGCTGGCGGCCGTGTTCCTGCGCCAGTTCCTCAGCCCGCTGATCTACGTCCTACTCGCGGCCGCGCTGGTCTCGGTGGCGCTCGGCGACGTCCGCGACGCCGCCTTCATCGGCGTCGTGCTTCTGGTCAACGGCGTGATCGGCACTGTCCAGGAATATTCGGCCGGCAGGGCGACGGCGGCGCTTCGGCGGCTGGAGCAGCCGAGGGCGACGGTGGTCCGCTCCGGCGAAAGATACGAGATCGACGCGCGCGAGCTGGTGCCCGGCGACGTCGTCATGATCGAAGCCGGCGGGCGCGTCCCGGCCGACCTGCGGCTGCTGGAGAGCCAGGACCTGCAATGCGACGAATCGCTGCTGACGGGCGAGGCCCTGCCGGTGGCGAAGGCCGTGTCCGAAGCGCCTGCTCCGGCCTATGCCGGCACGCTGGTGACGCGCGGCCGCGCCACCGGCCTCGTCACGGCCACGGGCCGGGAAACGGAGATCGGCAGGATCGCGGGCCTGCTCGCGGGGCCTTCCGATTCCCCTCCGCCCCTGATGATCCGTCTGGAAGCCTTCTCCCGCGCGGTCGCGGTCTCGGTCGGCATAGCGGTGGTCGTGCTCATGCTTGTCGGCCTCGCCCGCAACATGGGCTTCCACGAGCTGTTCCTGATGGCCGTGGGCCTCGCCGTCAGCGCGATCCCCGAGGGCCTGCCCATCGCGATCTCGGTGGCGCTGGCGATCGGCATGCGGCGCATGGCGAAGGTGAACGTCATCGTCCGCAACATGCCGGCGATCGAGGCGCTCGGCTCCTGCACGCTGATCGCCACCGACAAGACCGGTACGCTGACGATGAACGAGCTGACGGTGACGGAGGTCCGCTTGCCGGACGGCCTCGCCGTGCTGTTCGAGGCGGGGCCGGACGTGGAGGCGTGCCGGGTCTATTCTCCCGATGCCGCGCCGGGCGACGCGCGGGCGCGCAGCGCCAGGCTGCTGCATGCGGCGGCGATGCCCAACGAGGGCGCGCTGCTGCACGGCGCGAACGGCTGGGCGGGCGTCGGCGACACCGTCGACGTCGCGCTGCTGTTCGCGGCGCGCAAGGCCGGCATCGTGCACGAGGAGGCGAAGGCGGAGAACCCGCTCGTCGCGCGCATCCCCTACGAGCCGGACCTGAAATACGCCGCCTCCTTCCACGCGAACGGCAAGTCGATCCGGGTCTTCGTCAAGGGCGCGCCCGAAACGCTCATCGCCATGTGCGACCGCATGGAGATCGCCGGCCGCCCGGCGCCGATCGACAGGGCGGCGCTGCTGGCGCAGAAGGAGGAGCTGGCGGCGCGTGGCCTGCGCGTGCTCGCCTTCGCCGAGGGCGAGATCGGCATCGAGAAGAGCCGGCGCTACGGACGCCGGCACCTGCTGAACCTCGATTTCCTCGGTCTCGCCGGCATGCAGGACCCGCTGCGGCCGGAGGTGCCCAGGGCGATTTCGGCCTGCCGGCAGGCCGGCATCGAGATCGTCATGGTCACCGGCGACGACCCTCGGACCGCGAGCGCCATCGCGCGGCAGGCGGGAATCGGCTTCACGGAGGCGCAGGTCGTCACGGGCGAGCAGGTGACGGAGGCGGAGGCCGCCGGGGAAGCGGCGCTCGACGCGCTGACGCGGTCGGCCCGCATCTACGCGCGGGTGAAGCCGGTCCAGAAGCTGGCCATCGTCCGGTCGCTCCAGCGCAACGGCCATTTCGTCGCCGTCACCGGCGACGGCGTCAACGACGCGCCCGCCCTCAAGCACGCCCATGTCGGCGTCGCCATGGGGCGCAAGGGCACCGACGTCGCCAAGGAGAGCGCCGACATCATCGTCACCGACGACAACTTCGCCTCGATCGTCGCCGGCATCCGCGCCGGCCGCGTGGCCTACGCCAACATCCGCAAGGTCGTGTTCATGCTCGTGTCGACCGGCGCCGCGGAGGTCCTGCTGTTCCTGCTCGCGCTGCCGTTCGGCCTGCCGATGCCGTTGCTGCCGGTGCAGCTCCTCTGGCTCAATCTGGTGACGAACGGCATCCAGGACGTCTTCCTCGCCGGCGAAAGGCCGGAGGGCGACGAGCTTTCCTACCCGCCGCGCAATCCGCGCGAGCCGATCTTCGACCGGCCCATGCTGCGGCGCATCCTGATCTCCACGCTCGTCATGGGCGGCGGTGCGTTCGCGCTGTTCTGGTGGCTCCTCGAACGCGGTCATTCCGAGTTCGAGGCGCGCAACCTGCTGCTGCTGCTGTTCGTGCTCTTCGAGAATTTGCAGGCGCTCAACAGCCGGTCGGAGCACCATTCGGCCTTCCGCCAGGGCTTCTTCGGCAACCCGCTGCTCATCATCGGCATCGTCGGCGCGCAGGCGGTCCATGTTCTGGCCATGCATATCCCCCTGCTGCGCGAGACGCTGAGCCTGGCGCCCGTGACGTGGCGGGAATGGGCGATGCTGCTCGCGGCGGGAACCGTGCTGCTCGCGGCGATGGAGCTCGACAAGTGGCGGGCAAGGCGAGCGGCCGCCGCCGGATCGGGGAATTGAGCCACATCAAGGAGGCGCCGCCCGTCTGCGGGCACAAAGGCCGCGAAACTGTAACCTTGGGAGATTGAGATGCAGCGCCAAGCCTTCCTGCCGCTCGTGACCTATCCCGACGCCAATACCGACGCGATCGCCGCCAACGCGATCCAGATGGCCGCATGCCTCGACGCCGGGCTGCACGCGCTGGCCCTGAACCCCGACATTCCCGACGTGTCCAGTCCGCTGGCGCGCTTCCTCACCAACCTGCCAGATCTCATTGGAAAGGCGGAGGAAACCAGCCGCAAGCGCGGCGATCATCTGCTGAAAAAGGTGACCGAGGAAGGCAAGAAGGCCGGCGTCGAGGTGACGACCGAGGCCCTGCGATACAATGCCAGCTTCCTTCCGGAAGCCGCGGCCACCCTCGCCCGCTACCACGACTGTGTGCTGTGCGGCTGGGAGGCCTCCAACATGACGCCGCAGATGGTCGCCGAAGCCGTGATCTTCGGCGCGCGCCGGCCGGCGATCCTGCTCCCCGCGCTCTCTCCC